>Ga0163111_10002670_pt1 | contig 11386 bp, 11 predicted proteins | sample CRUFie1St18metaG_FD_109645 | JGI IMG/M metagenome (GOLD analysis project Ga0163111, IMG submission 109645) | Marine microbial communities from the Costa Rica Dome - CRUD Field 142mm St18 metaG | ecosystem: Environmental > Aquatic > Marine > Oceanic > Photic zone | place: Costa Rica: the Eastern... | reverse complement strand
TTATACCTCCAACCCCTCGACCGAGATGCCATTCTCAAATCCAGGGAACCTACTTCCGCTCGGTAGAGCGATGTGACTCAGCGTATTTCTACTACCAAGCCTGGGTACCACCCCTAAGCAGTCAAGTTCGACGCTCTGGTAAACGCCTCTTCCTTGCACTAAAAAATAAAAGTTAATTACTCTTTTATTGCTTATGTTATTAATATAGCAAACAAATAAGGATTTGTCAACCACTTTTATTTTGGATAAAACTATAAGCTATTGCTTGAAGTAACAGATATATGTTTTAGTACTTTGCCAGTGTTTTCGCCACTTTTTACAGTATATCCACTAGTACCACTGCCATTAATGTTTGGCTCAGAACGTGACATCATTAAGATGCGTTCCTTACGAGCTTTCATTTTTGCCTCGCGGTATGTTTTGTGTAAATGATCGAATCTGTTCATAACACCCTCCTTTTTAAAGTTAGGTGCGTTCCTTCGCATAATGCTACTTCCGTCCCGAATGGGATGAACGATACTAATATTTAGTCATAAAAAAAGGGCGATATAAAAAATACCGCCCTTTAGTAGATTTAAAAAATCTAAACTTGCTTACGCAAATCTTAGGTTTGCAGATGTTACTGCAACTTTGCCTAAGTAGTCAGCCGCATTACCAAGAGATGATGCAGTGTTTGTTAACTCTACATAACCATATCTTGTCATGAAACTAACAACTGGCTCAAATGTACCTGGATCAAGTACAACACCGCTTGACATTAAAGGAATGTATGGGCAGTAGAACGCAGGAGCGTCTGATTCCGAAGAACCTTTGTAACCGATCAACACATCGTCGTCAGTTGCATAACCGTTTACGTACACACGCATTGCACTGTTTAAAGTTCCTACAAACTTAGTGTTTGTTGGTGCTTCAAAAGTACCTTCAGTTGTTCTTGCGAACGCTGAAGTTGTAGCAGATTGTAACAACGTTAATACTGTTGGTGAAACAACAGCGTAGTTACCTGCGCCACGTCTTGTACGCTGTGCAATTAAGTTTGCAACTCTGTTGATTTGAACAGCTAAAGCAGCATGTTCGTCACCAACGAAAGTAGCAGTACCTGATACTGCACCTTGGTCATAAGTTAAAGCAGCCGTACCAGCAAGTGTTTTCAATGATTGAATAACTTCTTGGTCAATTTCAGCTGTAATTTCTTGTGCTAAAGCAGCCATCACTTCTGCTTCGATGTCAATACCCTGTTGAGCTTGTGCATCTTGAGCAGCTTCAAACGTCCAACGAGCACTCAATTTACGAGTTTTCGCTTCGACAGTTTGTTTCAAGATTTGAATGCTTAGTCTGTTTCCAGCTACACCTTCTAAAGCTGCTGTTGAAGCTGCTTTGTCATTAGTAGCACCAGAATAGCCTTCTGCAATCTTGAATGGTGATAATGCTTCTTCACCTGCTGTAGTATCAGTTCCACTTGCAGAGTTGAATGCGTCAGCATAACGTACTCTTAAAGTATGAATCTGTCCTACAGGACCAGTCATTGGTTGTACACCAACCAATTCGTTTGCGATGACAGTTGGCATCACACGTCTGATCACTGGAAGGATCACACGATTTAGTGTTGCAACGTTACCGGCAGATGTAGCACCTGCTGTAGCAGACTCGTTCAAATACGTGCGGGTATTCTCCAGAGTTGTTGCCATAACAGTACGCTTGTTACCTTGAAGACCTTCTAAAAGGGCATCTTTGGTTTCTGACCAGCGACTTTCTAATAGTTGTGACATTGTTTTTCTCCTTAAACTTTTAAGCCCGCAAGCCTGCGGATGTCAAATATCTCAGCAGTTTTTTCTCCACTGCTAATTTGATTGCCTTGTGCTTTATCGCCTGTTATTTCTTTTGCCTCTGTCAACGCCACTTTAGTTGGAGCACTTCCTTCCATTACGGAATTAATGTACTTGTCAAAAGCTGCGTGTAATTTGTTAGTCTGTACAGATTCTAGTAACTCACCCATTACCTCACGCTTCTCTGCAGACAATGGTCCTAGCAATTCTGCCATTACTTCTTGTCTAGCTGCGCTATCTTTGATACGAGCAATCTCTGCATCTCGACTCTCTACTAACTCTTTAGTATCTGCAACAATCTTCGCTGCTTCTGCTACTTCTGCTTCTTTCTGTTTTACAACTTTAAGAAGTTTTGAAGTTTCAGATTTTTCATTTAAATGGCTAGTAGCATATTCACTTGCGAATGATTCAAAAAGTCTGCGACCGAAGTCGTTTTCTCTCGCTGCCTGAATATCTTCTTTCAATTGTACCATTTCAGATTTAATACCTTTCGATACTGTACCTTCAACGATTTTCGATGCTTTATTGATAAAGTCTTTCTTAACTTCTTCAAATTTAGCCTTACTATCTCTAATAAGTTTAACTTTGGTTTCTGCTAAGTCTTTCTTATCAGCATGGAATTCTGCAATTTCTTTCGAAAGTGCATCAACAATAAAAGATTCAAGTTTAGCAACGTTACCAGCAACTGCTTTACGATCTTCACGAAGTTCTGCTAACTCATTCTTAAGATTCTTAAGAACAAATGCTTCCATAGCCTTAGAATCTTTTACGATTTTTTCAGCATATTTTGCTTTAGCTTCAATAAGTCCTTGGCGGTCTTCAGCAAACTCAGAAAGCTCTGCTGTAATTCTGTCAGCCAGCATCTTCTCAACTGCTTCAACCATTGCGGTCTTATCGTGTTCGTACTTCTGTGCATATTCTTCACGCAATTGTGTAGTAACATTATCACGGTTTTCTTGAACGGTTTTTTCCCAAGCGGTCTCAATTTCCGACTTGACTTCTTCGGAAATCACATTGTTTTCAAATAGTTGTTTTACAAACTCTAGCATTGTGATTCTCCTACGTTTTATTTAGGCTTGAAATGAAGTTTTTCAAGCTCTCTGCTATATATTTTTGTGCCTGTTTGTCGCCTTGGACTTCTTGTGCCACTTGAAATGCCTTGTAGCCACCTTGTGCATTCATAAGGTGTTCGTAAACTGGTGTTGGGTATGCTCCCGGGGCAGATGGTTGAGCTACAACATCAACAGTAATAATTTCAAATCCTTGAACATTACCATCTCCGTCAACTTCCCCTGAACCTCTACTCGAGACTCCCAACTTGACTCCTGATTCCAACATCGATGAGACAATTTGCCCCATCGGCGTTGGTAACATTTTAAGTTTTCCGTAGCCATTTGGTCCTTCCATCCACATTTTAGTAATCATGTGGCTTACTCGGTCCAAATTGATGCGTAAATCTTGTGGGTGATCAACTTCCCCTAGCACTGAATACCCCCCAGAAATCTGTTCGTTGAGCGTCTTGACAGCCCTATCAATTTCCTTAGAAGAATAAACACGCTGATTAGCATTACGAATGTCACCTTGAATACAGATGCCACTTAAATGTAATGTTTTACCATCTGCCTGTTCATCACGCTCTACTACGATTTTAGCCTGATCGAAGCTCAGATGTTCTGCTAGTGTAGTTTTCACTTATAGTCTTCCTTTTTACTATCGTTTGCTACGGAAAATCGATTGCTTGTTATCAGCTGATTCGCCTGCACCTTTCTTTTCAGCACCATGTCCTTTTGTGCTGTCCATTTTAGTTGCATTCTTTGAACCAGGTGTGTTAACGTTTCCTGCATTCTCTTCTTTAGGTGTAATATCAGCTAGGCCACCGTCATTTTTACCTGACTCTTCGCCGCCTTTTACGATATTAGCTGTAGTTCCGCCCATGTCGTTTTTCATATTGTCAACAACTGACTTCTTGTTGTCTGCGCCTTCAGCAGCACCTTTTGTTTCAGCACCGTGTCCGCCAGCAACTTTTTCTACGTACTCTCTAAAAGTATCTAATTCGTCAACTTCTGGAGCAGCTTCTACTTCAGCTTCTGGAGCAATTGCGTCAACTGCTTCTTCAGCATCCATGTCGTCGCCTTCGCCTTCTTCACCTTTGATCTCGTCAAATTTTGCTTGTAGCTCATCAACAATTGAATCTAAGTCTTGGAATAACTCTTCAGGTTCTTTTTCACCTTCGTCTTCTGAGTCTGCGTCAACTTCTGATTCTAAATCGTCTGTAGCGTCGCCGCCCATATCAGGCATATCGTCTTCGCCTTCAATAGCAACGTCTTCAAATTCTTCGTCGACTTCTTCGTCTTTTGAATCTTCTTTAACTTCGTCTTCGTCAGTAGCTTCGTCAACTTTGTCTTCTGCATCGTCATCTGATGCTTCGTCAACTTTGTCTTCTGCTGCATCGTCATCTTTAGATGCTTCGTCAACTGCTTCGTCTTCGTTTTCTGAAGTTTCGTCTACTTCCTCATCTTTCATTTCTTCTTCAATAAGGTTTTCGTAGATTTCACGTGATTTAGCAACCACGTACTCATGAAATAATTCTTCTGCTTTCTCTTGGTTATCGTTAACCAAGTTTTCAAGCATTTGTTCTAATGTAGATTTATCTGCCATTTTTGTTCTCCTTGAAATTATCGGTAAGGCTGTTTGTTATATATTTACATAATTGTTGTAAAAATAGGGTTAAATGGTAGTATTTTGACTCATTTTATGTTGATATATAGTTCCTTCGAAGGTATTGTCAAAATCTCGCAAACTAATGTGCCTTAAATTAGTGTGCTGTGGCCCTAGTTTATCGGGTATAAATGCGCCATCATCAATGATTCTATAGAAGGTTGTCTTGGTAAATTCCTTAATAACCTTCTCTGTTTGGCTTAACCAATTGCCAAAAAACGTTGCAGAATCAGTGGTTTTCTTGTAGTTAAAGGTGTCTGCATATACATTATTAAACTTTCCTTTAAGCCCTTGATAGTCAAAACCAGCAATATAAATGTGCTTATGACCGTTTTGTGCTGCAAACCATAGTGCAGTAGGACCGCTACTCCATCCTTTGTGTGGACTAAAAAAGTTAATTCCGGTATTAGTTTTAATACCTTTATTAGGATTAGTCCATACTGTACCCTTTTGATGGTAGTTTGCTTCGACCATTTCATTAACCATTTTAACATCTACTGCTACAACGTAATGAGGATCAAATTCTCTGTATTGTGCATTGCAACCATACACTGTGCCTATACTTAAAAGTTTTTCACAGTCAATGGCTCTACGGCTCATGCCGTTGCCTAATACGAATGCTATATCTTTGTGGAGTTTTTTATTCTTCTTGCTCAAGCTTCGCCCCGTACATTTGTCTAATAAAATCTAGCTCTGATTCTTTTTCAGCAACATGAGCTTCGGATTGTAATCTTAATTGATTAATTTGACGTAATGTAAGGCGTACTTTTCTTGTGTCTTCTCTTGAAAGAACGTCATCGTCTTTCTTATTGTCGTAACGACGGTCGACGGAAAAGTCGTTAACGTCATCATTAAAATATAAAAATTCTCTCAAAAGCATACTACTATTTATTAAACCGCAGGTGTTTCTGCTGCTGTTTCTCCGCCACTTACATCATCTGCTGGTGGTGCTTCAGTAGGTGCTTCTGCTTCTTGGTCTGCGCCGTCTTGTGCCATACCCGAAGGAGTAACTCCAACTGATCTTAACTCTGCTCCGGCATCGCCTGCGCTTTGTAAGTTACCAGCATTTTCTTCTTTCCACAATTTTTCGTTTTCAACAATCTCTTCTTGTGATAAACCTAAGTAACGTTTCATTGCAAAGCGTTTACTTAAATGTGGAATTGCATCTACTACACTGAAAATGTTCGCCCTAGTAGTATCAAGTTCTGCTTGTCTATATGCTGCAAAGTTTTGTGGTGGTTGGAAGTTAATATTAAACAATGATGCATCAATGTTATACCCATTACTGTCTAACCAAAGTTTAAACTCTTTGTCAAACGCTTCAGCCATAATACTTTGAAGTCTTTCGCAGTATTTGTTAAATCTTAATTCTTGAATATATGCTGTTCCTACTTTACCGTCTGCAACAGTGTTTGCTTGTTCATCAATTGATGTTGGCAAGTAACTTGCAGGAATACGTAATGCTCTAAACAGTTTATTTGTAAAATATTTTAAGTCTGTAATTTCACCTAAGTTAGTACCACCTGGTAATGTTTCAACTTTAGAACCTCTTCCTTCTGCTGTTTGTGGAAAGAAGTAATCTTCATTTGTTGACAGTGGATTATAACTTGCATCAATTACACTAGTTCCGCCACCTGTTGAACTAGGAATACGTCTTTGTTGTATTTCATTTTTAACTTTTTCAACAAAGCTCATTGCCATGTGTGCAGGCATGTTACCTACATCAACATAAAAAATTCTTCTTTCTGGAGCACGTTGAATTCTGTAAATGATAATTGCATCTTCTAACAATTCTTTTTGCTTGTAAACTTTAAACACACTTTCAAGCAATGAATTACCAAACGGATAATTGTTATCTAATCCTTCTGATAATGAAATGTGTACAATGTGTTTTGCGTCTACTGTAATTTCGTTTTGGCCTTGTTGGAAACGTGTTCCTGTTGGCTGTGCTGCATCGCCTACCATACCACGTGCAAATCCACCGCCGCTTGTATATGAACTTGTTCCGCTTGGTGATGTATTTGTTGTACCGTGTGGTGTAGTTGCAACTAAATCTTTAAAGTTAAAATTAATATCTTTAATTACATACTGTTCTGGAATCTTTCCTATAGATTCATTAACAATAATTTTAGAAACTTTTGCTTGATCAATATAAAGTAATTTTTTAGTTTCTGGATCTCTTAAAAAGAAACAATCTCCGTATTTGAAAGTGTTACGCACAATACGAAACATTCTGTTTTCAAACTGTTGAGACTTGCTCCACTTTTGCATTGCTTCTTTAAGAAGTTTAGTTTCAGTACCGGAAGGCTGTCCTCTAAAATTAAAATTAAAGTGACTTAGATTTCCGCCATCTTTTCCTGTACAAAATTCTGCAAGAATATCTAGTGCTGCATTTACTTCTGAATCCATGTCCATAGTGTCGTATTGCATGTATTTTTCAATACGGTTTGGACTACCAGCATATACGTCAGGAAGATAAGAGCTGTAGTTTGAACGTGCAGGACCAGGACGGCCACCTCCACTAATAGGACTGTAACTGCCTGAATTATTATCAACTGCTACAGGTGTAAAATATTTTTTCCAACTCATATACTTTCTTTATGCCCTTATAGAATTCATTTCTTCTAATGCGTCCAATATGCGATATTGGACCCTTAATGTCTCGGCCGCCAATGCAGCCGTCTGCTCAGTATTTAGCCCAGCTTGTGCTGCCGCTTCTTTTTCTGACTTTCCAGGAACGTAATCTGGATTGTCCATTTTCTTTTGGCGAAGGTTTTGTTCAGCAATAACATCCAAAGCGTTAGTTTCATCACCTACTTTGATATTACCTCTTACACCATCAGGTCTAGCACTACTAACTTGTCCAACTGGCACACTTGCTCTAGTATCTTTAACTACTGTACCATCTGGTGATACCAAAAAGCTATCTTCGTTTTTGGCAAAATCTTTTAGTGTATCTGTTGCATTGCTTAAACTTTGGTTAAGTTCTAGTTCTGCTTCTTTTTGAGCATTAAGTTTAGCATCAGCTAAAGTACCATCTTTTGTTTGTTGTAATTCACCTTTAAGAGCTCTATTTAAATTTTCTTTGGCTATTGCAAGTTTCTTATCAAGTGCTTCGTCACGCTCGCCACGTTCATCTAATTTTATTTTTTTCTTTTTTAATGCTTCAATTTCGTTTTCATATCTATTCTTAGCGAAGCGAACTTGAAGTTCTTCTCTTTGCGCTGCATTACCTTCTTTCATTAAGTCGATATTTTTTTGCATTTCTGCCTGCTCAGCAGCTTCTTCATCACTTGTACCAAGTGTTAAACTATCTCCCCATGATTTTAATTGAAGACCAAGCTCGTAGAATTTGATCCTCATATCGGATATTCCGAGTTTGAATAAATCTATTACATCTCCGACCGAACTAAAGCTATTAAAGAAATTAGTAAACGCTTGTCCAACAGCATCAAGTTTGTCATTTAGCCAACCAAATGCTTCTGCAATCGGTGTTATTACCGGTTCAAAAGTATCACCAAACCAATTCAAACCGTCTGTTACCCAATTCAATGCATTTTTGAAACTTCCCATAAAGAAGTCACTAACACCTTCGATTGCAGGATATAAATTTTTATCTATCATATTACCTACATCGTCTACCATTCTACCAACGAATTCCATTGGTGGTGCAAAAGTATCTTCTAAAAGATCTTTAGTTGAATTAAATGCACCCATTAATTTTATTCCAACTACATCTGCTAATGGTTGGAATATTCCAGTAACATAACTTACACCGTCTGCTAACAATCTAAGTGGGCTAAGAACAAAATCAAGTGCATCTGCAAGTGCTTCGAATCCGTAACCTAATACTGTAATTACAGGATTAAGCACAGCACTAATAATATCTACCACAGGCATAATAACAGCACTAAGCATTCTAAATATAGGGAATAAAATCTTTTCTGTAAATCCTGCAATAACTTCGAAAGCACCCATCATGGTATCCATGATTCCTGTTGATGCTAACAGTCTAGTGAATGTTTGACTTATTTCATTAATACGTCTGCGCATTGCTTCCATAGCACTCATTTGTCCATCGGTAGCCTTTGCATTTTCATCTTGTGCTTTAGCACCTTTAAGTAATGCGTCAGTCTGAATGTTACCTGATTCAACAAGGTTCATATAATGATCAGCCATTTCAGCGTCAAATCTAGCAACGTCTCTAAATCTGCCTTTCATTTGTTTGCCTTCTTGAGACATCAAATTGTTTAATTCATTCCTTTGCTTCAGACTGATTGTGCCGCCAGCTTCTGTAATTTTTGCAAACTCCATCATCATAGCTGCTGACTTAGGCATGGTTGATGCAAACAATTGAGATTCTTTTGTTGTCGCACTTCCTGTAGTAATAATATCTTTAGCAATATCTTGTAAGCCTTTGGTTGGCATTCCTGATATTGTATTCCTAAACGAATCAGCAGCTTCTGCTGTCATGCCTGAAATTTTCGCTTGGAACTGACCGTCTGTTAATAATTGTGCTTGTGCATCTTCAATTTCACTTCTTTCTTTACCTGTTGCTTTTGCAAGTAGGTCAATTTCTTTCATGTAATCTGCTGATGCTTTTGTTAACTGCCTTGTTGACATACCTTGCAGTTTACCAGTTCTACCAAGCAAGGTAGTATAACGTGCCATGCTTTCATTTACTTGTACAGTTGTGAAACCCATGTTATTAAGTTCACGCATAAATCCACTTTTACGCAAGTCTTTAGACAAATTATCAAAACGCTTACGTCCTGTTTCAACATCTCCGCCTAGTAGCCTGAATGCATCACCGCTTTTTCTAACAAATGAGCTGTATTCATTTATTGTCATACCTGCTCTACTTGCAGCATTTGACATTTCAAAAACACTTCCGCCAAACGTTGCTCCGCTGTTTGTAGCATTCTGAGTTGCGTTAACTAGTTTTTCTGTTGCTGCGGCTGCATTGGCAAATGTGCTACCTAATAGTGGAATTTTGCCTGCTGCTTGGGTAACATTGTTATCCAAATTTGAGTAACCAGCCATTGCATTAGTAATAGCATTACTCATATCAGCCATTTTGGTTACAACACCTACAACTGCACCACCAAATTTAGCAACTGATCCCAGTGCTTTTCCTAATGATGCTCCTAACTTGCTTGATGTTGATGCGGCTGCTGCATTACCTTTTGCTAAATTTTGGGCTGATTTTGCTGCTGCGGCATTCGCTGCTCCACCGCCTGCGCCGCCACCTCCTGCTTTTCCACCAAGAGATTTTAGTATTGCCTGTAGAGTGGCTTCAGAAGCAGCATTTTTGGCTTCTACTTCGCCAATTCCAGGTATGTCAATCATTACAGCCATAATTTATTTTTGTCCAGTTAACTGCGCATATAAATAGTTATACTAAGTATGCAATATATAATGTATTTACCGGAGATAAAACCATGGCAGAACAAAATGCATCAAATGATGCAAAAAAAGATGAGCAACCTAGTATTGCTCCAACAGTAACAGTTAATACGCCGCCTGCAAATCCATTAAGTGGATATTACAGACAGCCTAAAATTTATATCAGATTACCATCAGGTGGAGATTACTATCCTGAGGGTGCATTAGACGTTAGTGAAAACGGAGACTATCCTGTTTTTGCTATGACAGCAAAAGACGAACTAATGTTAAAAACACCAGATGCTTTACTTTCAGGAGAAAGCACAGTAGAAGTTATCAAGAGTTGTGTACCTGCCATTAAACAACCTTGGAAAATGCCTACTATTGATATTGACTCGGTATTGCTTGGTATTAGAATTGCTACTTATGGTTCAGAAATGGATGTATGGGCTAACTGTCCAAGTTGTAAAGAAGAAAACAAATACACTATTCCATTAGTTGATTATGTTAACCAAGGTCCTGCTGCATGGAAGAAACAAATTCAAGTAGGTGATTTAGTTTTTAATCTTGTACCTTACGATTATAAGCAAATGACAAAGGCTAATATTAAAACACTTGAAGAACAAAGAGTGTTTAGTATTGTTAATGACGAAGAAATGTCAGACGAAGAAAAGATGGTAAAGTTTCAAAAGAGTTTTGTTAAATTAACAAATATGACCGTTGATACTATTGCTGATGTTGTTACTGCTATTGAAACTCCTCAAGGTAAAACAGACAATAAGGACCAAATAAGAGACTTCCTTAACAATTGTGATAAGCAAATCTTCCAACAACTTACAGATCACTTATCAGATATTAAGGGCAGACAGGGTATTCCAGATCAGAAGGTTAAATGTGAAGCATGTAATCACGAATGGGATTTACCTGTAACAATGGATCAAGCAAATTTTTTCGCAGACAGATCCTGACGTTGCCCGTCTCAGAGATCGTTGAATTATCCGACAAACTCGACAAGGATGCAAGGGCACTTAAAAAAGACATTCTACAAATCTGCTGGTATATGAGAGGAATGGATTATACTGCCGCTATGCATCTATCGTTCGACGAACGTAAAATTATCGGAGACATAATTAAGACTAATTTAGAAACCACTAAGTCAAGTGGTTTACCTTTCTTTTAAGAAGCAGCAACTAACTGTTGCTTAATTTTATCTTTTACAGGTTGTTGTAATTTAGAAATTTCACCTGCCAATGTTTTTAAATCAATTGGCTTGGCTGGAGTTGCTGGTTGCTCTCCACCTGCTGCTGGCTGTTCACCATCTGCTGGTTTTTCTTTTGCAAGTGGATCACTTGCTGCTGGCATTGGTTCACCAGTTGCATCATCTTTTCCATCGTTGTTAGCATCAACAGGTGCTGCTGGCTCTTCGCCTGCTGCTGGTTCTTGTGCTTGTGCTGGTGCTG
>Ga0163111_10002667_pt1 | contig 11390 bp, 14 predicted proteins | sample CRUFie1St18metaG_FD_109645 | JGI IMG/M metagenome (GOLD analysis project Ga0163111, IMG submission 109645) | Marine microbial communities from the Costa Rica Dome - CRUD Field 142mm St18 metaG | ecosystem: Environmental > Aquatic > Marine > Oceanic > Photic zone | place: Costa Rica: the Eastern... | reverse complement strand
TCCATTTTGGAATATCTCAGAGGGCACTAGTGCTACACTAAGATTTCTTCCAGACGGAGATCCCAACAACACATTCTTTTGGACAGAGCGACAAATGATTCGTTTATCGTTTCCTGGCATAAAGGGTGGCGACATGAAACCTACAACCGTACAAGTACCTTGTATGGAAATGTGGGGCGAACAATGTCCGGTCCATAACGAGATCAGACCTTGGTTCAAAGATGCTTCGCTAGAAGATATGGGTCGTAAGTACTGGAAAAAGAGAAGTTATATATTCCAAGGATATGTAGTAGATAGTCCACTACAAGAGGACACAACTCCAGAGAATCCTATCAGAAGATTCATTATTGGACCTCAAATATTCAACATTATCAAGGGTGCATTGATGGACCCAGATATGGAAAACATTCCAACAGATTATGTAAATGGTACAGACTTTAGATTATCTAAAACAATGAAAGGTCAGTATGCTGACTATTCAACAAGTAAATGGGCAAGGAAAGAAAGAGCATTAGATGAAAATGAACTTTCAGCAATTGACACAAATGGCTTATATGATCTTAAAGACTTCTTACCTAAGAAGCCAACAGCAGAGGAAGTAGATGTTATTTACAACATGTTCCAAGATTCTGTAAATGGCGAACTTTATGACAACGATAAGTACGGTAACTTTTTTAGACCTATTGGCCAGGCCGCACCTGCTAAGGTACAAACACCTTCAGCACCGGCTCAGGCTACAACAACTCCAGTAGCGGAAACTACTCCGGCACCAGCACAAGCGGCTGAGCCTGTAGCACCTGCACCGGCAGTTGAACCAGTAACAGAAACAGTAAGTGCTTCTGCCGAAAACACTTCTAATGAAACTGGTAAAGCATCTGCAGATGACATCTTGCAGATGATTAGGAATCGTCAGCAGTAGTTGACGACTGGTAGCCATACTTAGGGATTTGAATACTTGGTCCTGTTTACTTCAAAGAACTAGTATGGCTACATTTTTAAGGAATAAAAATGAGTACATTATTAGCAATAGGAGATAGCCACACATTTGGTTCAGAGATATACGGCGAAGGCGATAATCGTCCTGAATCAATTTACAAGGCTTTCCCAGAGAAACTAAAACAACTATTAGAAATAGATGAATGTGTTAATCTAGGGCAACCTGGTGCTAGTATTATGCGAACTGAAAGACTATTAATTGAACACCTTGCAAACAATCCTAAACCAGACTTAGTATTATTAGGCTGGACATGTTTAGGTAGATTTGAATATGCAGACGGTTTTGATGATGACGGTTCGTATCATTATAATTTAGTGAACAGTTGGAGAGCACCAGAAATGACAGAAGGCAGTGAAAGGTATGAAACATACAAACAGTTTTTACCTATCTGTTTAGCAGAAGACTTATTAGCACAAAAATATAGGACATTGTATATATGTGAAAATATATGCAAAAATAATAACATTCCATATCTAATGTTTGATGTAATGACAAATACAAAAGATGAGGCACCATTAGAAGACGAAGATGTAAAATTTTGGTCAGGTGAACATCCAATTGATAAATCATTATATAACGCAATAGATAAAAACAATTATATGGAAACAAGTTATTGGGACTGGATTATGGGCGGACAATTTCCAGAAGTTAAGATTAACGGAGGCCATGCCAATGAGGCAGGGCATGAGAGATGGGCACAGAAACTAGTCGAAGAATTAAAAGAAAGGAATATATACGGAGTATAAAATGCAAAAACCATTTGATTTAAGCAAATTTAGAACCGGCATTACTAAAAGCATTAGCGGTATTAGTGCAGGTTTTCACGATCCAGTAGATTGGATCAGCACAGGCAATCACACACTTAATTATTTAATCAGTGGTGATTTTAATAAAGGCGTACCACTAGGTAAAGTTAGTGTGTTCGCTGGGGAATCCGGATCAGGTAAAAGTTTTATTTGTTCAGGTAATTTAGTTAGAAATGCACAAGACCATGGGTGTCAAGTTGTATTATTTGACTCAGAGAATGCTCTTGACGAGGATTGGCTAAAAGCATTAAATGTTGATACATCACCAGAAAAACTATTAAAGATTAGTGTATCAATGATTGATGACGTAGCAAAGTCCATTTCAGAGTTTATGAAAGACTATAAAGCAAACTATGGTGATTTAGAGTATGACGAAATGCCTAAATTACTATTTGTTGTTGACAGTTTGGGTATGTTGCTAACCCCCACAGATGTGGATCAGTTCCAAAAAGGTGACATGAAAGGTGACATGGGTCGTAAGCCGAAGGCTCTTACAGCATTGGTTAGAAATACTGTTAACCAATTAGCACCATACCCAATTGGATTAGTTTGTACTAACCATACATACGCATCGCAAGATATGTTTGACCCAGATGATAAAATTAGTGGTGGACAAGGCTTTGTGTATGCAAGTAGTATTGTAGTTGCTATAAAGAAACTAAAACTTAAAGAAGATTTAGATGGTAACAAAGTGTCTACAGTACAAGGTATTAGAGCGGCATGTAAAGTAATGAAGTCTCGTTACAGCAAACCGTTTGAAGGTGTACAAATTAAAATACCTTATGAAACAGGTATGGACCCATACAGTGGTTTATTAGAAATGCTAGAAGCAAAAGGTATTGTAGATAAAGTTGGAAACAAACTATCTTATGTGTCTCCTGTAACTGGCGAAGAAATCAAAGAGTTCAGAAAAGGCTGGAGTGGAGAAAAACTTCAGGTAATTATAGATGAGTGGGGTCAGAATCCTAAAGCAGTTCCAGAAGACGTCGATGATGACATTGATGAAACTGATTTAGACGATCCTTCAGTATATGAGGAGAACATTGAATGAATGTAGATCTAGCATTGATAATTGAAACCTGGGAATGTGTCAAACCCTCTGTAAATGTAAAAGAACGAGATGAGGTTTGTGCAAACTTAGTTAGAGTTTTTGATGAACACGGAATGGTTGACTATGATGAAGTAGGTATTAACGAGTGCGATAAGCATCTACGACAAGCCATAGAAGAATACTTTGAAGTTGATTATCAAGATGACGATGACGAAGAAGAGGACTGGGATTAGTAATGGCAGGCTGGTATAACAAAGTTGCAGACAACCTTAGTAACATAGTAGATGCAATAGACTACTTTGATGCTGAGTTAGAAGAAGCAAAGAAAGAGTGTTATATCAAAGGTAATGTGGAACGAAATAGTGCCGCATTACCTGGCATTACAGAACACAGGTTTAATCAATTACAAGAAATTGAAGCAATACTAGAACACATAAACATTCAATTAAGAAAAACTCGCAGTAGAGTTTTTAGAAACTTTTTAGAAAGTTACAACAGACAATTAACCTCTAGAGATGCAGACAAGTATGTTGATGGCGACGATGATGTAATTAATCTTACACAACTTGCCAACCAATTTGGTTTGTTAAGAAATAAGTATCTCGGTATAATGAAAGGATTAGACACCAAACAATGGCAGATAGGACACATAGTGAAATTGAGGACAGCAGGTATGGAAGATATATCAATTTAGATATATTAGATGAACTACTTGACTCAATACACGAACTCAAAGAAGAAGAAAAATTTATACTATCATTAGACAGTTCTGTCGAAGATACATTAAAAGATACTTTAAGAACATATCTCAAATGGCATGATATAAAAGTCATTCCTAACGCAAAAGCAAATGTTCTTGCTACATTACATCAATCACCAAGTAGGTTTGTATTAGTAAAACCAGATGATACAGAATTGTCTATATCTTATTATTATGATAATTTAGAAAAAGATATAGATATAGAAGACTTACAAAAAAATATATTATCACATACTGGATTTTTTGATATGACTTTTCAATCATCTAGTAATAAAAATGATATCTTTACAGCAATTATGACAGTTAGAGAGTTTTATAGACATCACATGAAAGCACATAAGGATTGTGTAATTACTGTAAATAACGCAGATATAAACATAATAAATGCACTTAGTTATGCAAATTGCACAGGACTTGCTGTTAGTTGTAATGAAAATAAAATTGACTTAGACACACTAAAAACACATTGCAAAGAATCTGCAGAATTTATTTCAAGTATAATATTATCTGATGATGTAGAAAATATCAAAGACGTTTGCAACATTGTACATGAGTATGATATCAAAGTAATTAAAGTTGCATCATATAAAGATTTTTTACGAGGCAAAGAATTATATAATAGTGGTGTAGATATAATTGTCTTTGGTCCTGTAGCAACAACAAAAGAGTTACATTATTATTTGCCGTATCATAGACAAGACAAAACAGGTCTAGCAATAGGGTTTGGAACAGTATCGCAAACTGCTTACAACAGACAAAGTATTGAGATTTGCAAAAATATTCCAATAGATAATGCATAATTTTATTAAAATAAATGGCACAAGATTTAGTAGGTTGCAAGAAATTGATAGCAATATTAATATTGTTGAACCAACAGACTTAGAACATTTTAAACATCTTATTGATAATGGATACAAAGTTATTATTGATGCTTTAATAAACGAAAGCATAGAAGATAATCAATATGTAAAATATATTGAAGATAAAAAGATTCCTGTTTTAATTGATGCTTTGTATGAAGCAAATGTTATGGAGTTTCACAATGTAAACATTGACACACCTAAGACATTACTGATATCAAATTTAGAATTAAAGAACTATGATGGATTTGAAAATGCAATTTTATTACCATACTTTTTTATACAATCTTATGTGCTATGGACAAAAGAGTTTCCTAAACGGTTTACAACCACTGCATTAAATGTTGATGATCATTTAAACGCAGAAAAAGTTTCATGCCTATGTTTAAATGGTATAAACAGACTAGGAAGAAGATTTGTATATGATTATTTTAGAAAACATAATCTAATTAAAGATGCAACATTTACTTTTCATAATAGAAACGAAGAAGAAAAATGGGAAGAAGAATATCCTGCAATAAAACTGTCTAATGATATTAAAGTCAAAGACGATGGCGTACAATGGGATAATTTATTTGATCACAGTTGGTTTCAAAATACATGGTTTAACTTGGTAACAGAAAGTGCAAGTCATAATGAAGCAAATAGAACTTCCAAGGCACTTATTACAAACCAAGATTGTTTCTTTCCAACTGAAAAAGTTTTTAAACCAATTTATCACTGTCAGCCTTTTATTAGTATTGCACATACAAACTATCATAACAACTTAAAAAAATATTTAGATATAGAACTATATGATGAAATATGGGACTACAGTTTTGACGAAGAAGAGGATTATTTTAAAAGATGGCAAATGGTTTGCGAACAAGCAGAAGACAAAATTGAATGGGGCATAGACTATAACTTAATTAAGGAAAAATTACAACACAATCAATCTATATTATTAGATGAAAATAGGCATAAAAAATTTGTGTCTGATTTCCTATTAGAGATTGACAAAACGCATATTTAATGTATAATAAATTTTATGGCTAGACAAACGAGATTAGAAATAAGAGACGAAGTAAACATCAAGTTTCATGACTTAGATGTAGCCACACGCAGAAAACTATCTGACACTTGCAAATATTTCTTACCATATGCATATCACATGCCAGCATACAAATTAGGTCGTTGGGACGGCTATGTGAGATTTTGTGATGTTGGTGGTAGAAGTTATTTGAATTTATTAGACCAACTTATACCAGTAGTAACTGAATTAGGTTATGAAGTTGTACTTGATGATAAAAGAGAAAAGTGGGAGTTTTCATTTGATGAAGTAAAGCAAGACACATACGAACAATTTAGTTGGCCTAAGAAACACCCTGCAGAAGGACTACCAATTATACTTAGAGATTATCAAGTAGAAATAATTAACAAGTTTTTAGCCAACCCACAATGTATCCAAGAGATTGCCACAGGTGCTGGTAAAACACTAGTAACAGCCGCACTAAGTCACCAATGTGAACAGTATGGCAGAACAATAGTGATAGTGCCTAATAAGGACCTTGTAACGCAAACAGAAGCGGACTACAAGCATTTAGGACTCGATGTTGGTGTTTTCTACGGGGACAGAAAAGAATACAATAAAACGCACACAATTTGTACTTGGCAAAGTTTAGAAATATTGCATAAAAAGTCTAAGGCTAAAGAAGCCGGTGACTTTGATATACACGCATTTATTGATGGTGTTGTATGTATAATGATTGACGAAGTACACAAAGCAAAAGCAGATATATTGAAACAATTACTTAGTAGTGTATTTTCTAATGTGCCAATCCGTTGGGGACTAACAGGCACTATACCAAAAGATCAACACGAAGCAGTTGCATGTACAAGCACAATTGGTCCAGTTATAGGACAATTAAGTGCAAAGGAATTACAAGACAGAGGTGTGTTATCTAACTTAGAAGTTAATGTTTTACAGTTAGCAGATACGCATGTAGGCTTTAGTAACTATGCACAAGAATTAAAATGGATAACAACAAATCCAGAAAGAATAGAATTTATTAGTCAACTTATAAATGGCATGACTGACAATGGTAATACATTAATTTTAGTTGATAGAATAAAAACTGGGCAACTATTAGTAGAACAAAATCCGGATTGGGTTTTTATTAGTGGCGAAATGAAAGCGGCAGAACGAAAAGAAAACTATGATGAAGTTAGTGAAGCAGAAGGCAAAGTAATTGTTGCAACATACGGTGTTGCCGCAGTTGGTATTAATATACCAAGGATATTTAATTTGGTACTTATTGAGCCTGGCAAAAGTTTTGTTAGAGTTATACAAAGTATTGGTAGAGGTATTAGAAAAGCCAAAGATAAAGACTTTGTAAATGTGTTTGATATTACTAGCACACTAAAATACAGTAAGAAGCACTTAACAGAAAGAAAGAAATTTTATAGAGAAGCAGAGTATCCATTTAAGGTTACTAAAATTGAATACATATAATGATTGACTTTTATATTTTTAGTGCTATAATAAACACTTAGGGAGATTACATGAATATTTTAACAATAGAAAATAATGTATATGATTTGGATAGTGTACCAGATCAAGTAAATGACTTGAGGTACTGCATACTAGATGTAAGCGACCCTGAGTTCTATGACTACTACTGGCTAGAACTAATATTTTTAGAAAGTTTTTATTCACCAGCAGTAGTACTAAACATTGGCGGTAACGAAGTAAAAATGCCAATGGACTGGAGCATAGCAATTTGTGATGACGACTATCACACAGAAATAGAAATTGTTCCACTTACAAGTTTAAACAACAGAGGCTTTAAAACACCTGTGTTTAATCCTATGAATAATAAGATTCCAGAAATAGAAGAAGTATTCATTACAAATTATTATCAAGACATCAAATGGTTTTTTCCTAAGTTAAAACCAGGGCATTTATTAGTTACACCAATAGAGCAAAAAGAAGTTCCTAAAAGTGTATTGTTTGTTAAAGAAGCAAACAAAATACCTGATGTAGTAGATTTAGCAGACGTATTTTAAGGAGATATAATGGCAAAAAGAAAATTTAGAATTGACACTGGATATTACGGTGGCGAAACAGTAATTGGCGAAGTGTCCAATGAATTTGTAAAGAAAACAATATCGCTAGATGAAAGCGATTTAGTTGATACAGTTTTATCATTTGATAACTGGGGCGGTGACGAAGAACTTGATGAAAATGCAGAACACGATGATCCTGAGCAAGTTCCTGCTCCTAGAGAAGATTACTACATGTGGGAATGCGACGATATAGAACATATTAATAGTGCATACGGTGATTCCGAATTTACTGTTTACGAAGTTCCAGCAGATGGCTCAGATGATTATGACCATGAAAACGAAGTTGGTACTTTTGCTGGTATTCATATGTATGGCAGAGAAGGTGGCTATTTTGGTAACGAAGAGCCTGAAATGGTATGCGAAGAAGATAGTGAAGGAAATATGTATGTGCCTGTGTTAGCATTTCACAGTTGTGAGAAAGGTACATTTGCTAGTTACTTTGTAGAAACAGATGGAGAAGACTTTGATCGATACAAATTAGGCATGGGAATTGTAGAAACAAACGTAGGAGAATTCATTGATAAAGTGTACTATGACAAGGTAGAACTTGATGCAGAATACGACTACAATGATACTTCCGGTAAAAGTTATCATGCAGAAGTTGGTTGGTTAAATAAAAAGTGGCACGACTCAGAAGCAGATTACAGTGAACTCGATGAAGACTTTTTACTCGAGTTTGATGAAAATGCTAAGTGGGAACGAGAACAAAACGAGGAATAATGAGAGTATTAATTTTTGGTTTGCCAGGTAGTGGTAAAACATACTTGGCAGAACGACTAGTTGAATATTTAGGCGATAAAGTTGCCTGGTTCAACGCAGACAAAGTTAGAGAAGAAGCAGATGACTGGGACTTCTCTGAAGAAGGTAGATTAAGACAAAATCAACGTATGATTGATTTATGTGAAAACGCAGAAGCAGAAGGTAAAATTGCAATCGCAGATTTTGTAGCACCATTTGAAAGTGCAAGAAATAAATTCTTTGCTGACTATGAAATATTTGTAGACACAATAGAAGCAGGTAGATTTGAAGATACTAACAAAGTATTTGAAAGACCAATGGCAACAGATTACAATGTACGCGAACAACGTGGCGATGTAGATGCTAAAATAATTGCTTATGAAATTGGGCAAAGATTTATATGGGATAACCAAGCACCCACTACACAAATGCTTGGAAGATTTCAACCTTGGCACCCAGGACACCAAGCACTATTTGATAGAGCATTGGCTAAACACGGACAAGTGTTTTTGATGGTGAGAGAGATGCCAACAGATGAAAAGAATCCTTTTCCAGTACATGAAGTTGTAGAAAACTTGCAACAGAGTTTGTGTAATTTTGCTGGTAAGGTAAAAATACAAGTTGTACCTAACTTGTTAAACATAACGTATGGTAGAGATGTTGGATATAAAATTGAGCAAGAAGTTTTTGACGATGCTATACACGATATCAGTGCTACTAAAATACGTGAACAAATGAGAGAAGAAGGAAAATTATAATGGCGGATAATGACGGCATGGCTACAGCATATAATCTTATTAGAAAGATTACACAATGGCATCACGACAGAAACTTGATTGAAGGGGCCACAGACAAAGACCAATTAGCAAAACTCATACAAGAGATGGGGGAACTAAGTGACAATATATGTAAGGGCAACGACATCAGAGATGACATTGGAGATATGTTAGTTGTAATGATTAATATTATGGAACGTAATAATATTACAATTGAAGAATGTTTAGCAGTAGCATATATGGATATCAAAGACAGAAAAGGTAAAATGATAGATGGCATATTTGTCAAGGAGGAATAATGATTATTAAATGGTTATTAATAGGTATATTAGTTGGATGGCTGACACCAAGGCCAAAATATTTAGGTCCAATTGAAGAAGCAATTTGGAAACCTATAAAAGAAAAAATTCCAAGTAAGTATCATTTCTGGGGATAAAAATGGGTTATGAATTTACAGGCGAAAGTGTATCAGAAGGACATCCTGATAAAATAGCAGATTTAATATCTGACAGAATAGCAGACTATATTATTGCCGGCAATCAAAGTCATAGAGCGGCAGTTGAAACACTTGTTACAACTAATATGGTTACTATTGCTGGAGAGTACAAAAGTACTGTACCAATAAACAACGATCATATAGACGAAATTATTCGAGGCGTTGTTAGAGAAATAGGCTATGAGCAAGAAGGATTTCACTGGAACAATTTAAAAATATATAACGAATTACACGGACAATCTCCGGATATAGCATTAGGCACAGACAACTTTGGTGCCGGTGATCAAGGACTTATGTTTGGTTATGCTTGTGACGAAACTCCAACATATATGCCTAGTGCCATTTATTACAGTCATAAAATTTTACAATATCTAGCAAGTGAAAGACGTATATCATACTCATGGTTGGGACCTGATAGTAAAGCACAGGTTACAATGAATTATCAAGATATTAACACACCAACAAATATTTCTAAAGTAGTATGTAGCAGTCAACACACAGAAGAATTTAGTTTAAATGCTGTACAAGATGGCATAAAAGAAATAGTAATAAGGGCATTAGAAGATTGTGATGCTCCTATTTCAGAAGAAACCGAATATTTAATAAATCCAACAGGTAAATTTGTTGTGGGAGGACCAGATGGTGATACAGGACTTACTGGACGAAAAATTGTTGTTGATACTTATGGTGGGTATGCTCCACATGGTGGCGGTGCTTTTTCAGGTAAGGACTGCTCTAAGGTCGACAGATCAGCGGCGTATATGGCAAGATATTTGGCAAAGAACATTGTAGCAAGTGAGAAAGCAAAAAATTGTACAGTACAATTAAGTTATGCTATTGGTGTAAAAGATCCAACTAGTCTTTACATTTATGCTGATGGAAAAGTAAGACCAGATTTAGCATATGAGATACAACAATTAGTAGACTTAACGCCAAAAGGTATCATAGATAAGTTTCAATTATTTAATATACTATTAGCAGATACAACAAATTATGGACACTTTGGCAATACTTCGATGCCATGGGAACAAATTGATTTATTTTAATGTTTACAGTTTACAGAATAGATTTTCCAAACGGTAAAGTTTATTTTGGCTATACAGCAAAACCTTTACCTATAAGATTGGAAGAGCATATAGAAAGTAGTCAAGTAGGTAAGTCACCATTATATAAAGAGATAAGATTATGCGAGTACGATTGTGTAGGAAGAGAAGTAAATAAGTTTCACACAATGGAAGAAGCATTAGATTGGGAAAAGAAATTAATTAAAAGAACACCAAAAGAGAAACGTCTTAATGTTAGTTGGGGTGGCGAAAATGGTGAAAATAATAAAAGACGTTGGGCACAACAGGATATAATAAAAAAACATTACAAAAAGAAAAATAGGAAAGCAAGATACAAATATGATTGATTACAAAAATAGTATTAGAAGTGTAAAAGACTTTCCTATAGAAGGTATAAACTTTAGAGACATAACAGGCTTACTTGAAGATCCAGAAGCATTTAATAAATGTCTAATAGATCTTACAGCAGAAATTATGTTGTTTAAAGGAGATGTAATTGTAGGTATAGAAAGCAGAGGTTTTTTATTTGGTACACCATTAGCAAGAGACATGGAAGTTCCATTTGTATTAGCACGAAAGCCTGGAAAGTTACCAAACAAAACTGTAAGTAGAAAATATCAACTAGAATACGGCGAAGCAGAATTACACTTACAACTACTTTCACCTATACAAGGTAAAATTGTAATTATAGACGATTTGATTGCTACGGGTGGAACAGCCTTAGCATGTGCCAACCT
>Ga0163111_10002666_pt1 | contig 11391 bp, 7 predicted proteins | sample CRUFie1St18metaG_FD_109645 | JGI IMG/M metagenome (GOLD analysis project Ga0163111, IMG submission 109645) | Marine microbial communities from the Costa Rica Dome - CRUD Field 142mm St18 metaG | ecosystem: Environmental > Aquatic > Marine > Oceanic > Photic zone | place: Costa Rica: the Eastern... | reverse complement strand
CGATGATGATGATGTTCTTCTTCTTCGTTTTTTTTTAACGGATGATGATGATGATGATGATGATGATGATGATGCGTCTCTCTCTCTCTCTCTCTTTCTCTCCTTTGTATTCTTCTTCTTCTTCTTCTTCTTCTTCTTCTCTGTCGGCGATGACGACGACGACCTGTAATACACGACAACTGACAAAAGCTACTACTACGACTCGCAGTTTCAATGCTATAAATCGTTCGCGTGTTTCGTGACGTCGCTGATGTCGTTGCTCGTCGTGGACTTCAAATTCACATTTTGGGGAATAGTCGGCGCGTGCGTGTGGGTGGTCAACGGCACGGTGGCGATTGTTGCCGTGCAAAAGTGCGGGTTATCGACGGCACAAACGTTGTGGTCAGGATTGTCGGTGTTTGTCGGGTTCTTATGGGGCGTGATCGTGTTCGAGGAAAACGTGAGAGACGTAGTCGGCGCGGCGTGGGCGCTCGTCGTGATGAGCGCCGGGATGGGGAGCATGGGGATGGTAATGTCGCAATCCTCGAGCGGAGGGAGTGGCACGTCGCGTAACAGAGGGGAAAGTGGGTACGAAAACGGGAGTCGAAGCGGGAGTTCGAGGTCGAGTTCAGTATCTCCAATCGACAGCGTCGAAGGCAATAAGTATGACGTAGAGATGAATAGTAGCAGTAGGGAATTCGCGGCGGCGCGGGAACGGGTGATGATGGGGACGTCGACGACAACGACGACGACGACGATGATGAATACGGGAAGAGAGGTCGACGATTTGCCGAAATCCACCAATCCGTTTGGTTTTCGTACCCGAAGTAGTTCCAATCACTCCTCATCTTCGTCGTCGGCTTTAGAAAAACAAAAAGACGTGAAAATTGGCATTCTCTGCGCCACATACGTCGGCATCGCGAACGGGTCCTTCATGACCCCGTTGAAATACGCCAACAAAGAAGTCACGGGATTGGAGTATTTGTTTTCTTTCGGCGTCGGCTCGGCCATAGCTACCGTCGTCCTCGTCGTTCTATACAACGTCTATCGACGCCAAATCAAAAGAGACTTTTCACCGTTAAACTTCCATTTCGAAACGTGCGCGAAACCGGCGTTGTTAACCGGCTTACTCTGGTCCGCAGGGAATGCGTGCTCTATAGTCGCCATTTCTAAATTAGGTGTCGCTATTGGATGGCCGTTGGTTCAGTGTCAACTCGTCGTGAGCACCACTTGGGGCGTCTGGTACTACCGCGAAGTCCGAGGGAGAAAAGCGATTGCGGGATTCTTCGCCAGCGCGTTGTTCGTCTTGTTCGGAGTCATCATGTTAGGCAATTCTTCGAGATAAAAACCAAATGAATTATTTGGCGTGTTGCAACAAAAGCGTGCAGTTCTGTGTGCGCGATGGAGTCATCCTCATTGTTACTCTATTCTAATTATTAATAAAGCGATAAAGAGACAGTTGTACTCATGTAGTCAGTAGAGGGAGGATTTTCCCAACAATAATGTCTTGAAAAAATCTGCGCCTCCTCTTCCGAAATGTCCTCCGGGGTCTCCAGCCCATCCCCCTCTTCGTCGGTACCACCACCGACGGCGAAACGCGTGTTTCTCAATTCCTCCACCTCGGATGTTCGTCTCGAGTGCGACGCGTATCGCTCTCCGACGCGACACCATCAATCCGACGACGACAAAGACTTTGAAACCTCATTGAGAAAGAATGTGAAGCATGTTTTTGTGTGTCTTCACGCGCACGGAAAACTTGGTGCCAGTCGACAGATGCTCAAACCACACGCGATTATGCTCGCACGCGGTGGGTTCATCGCGTATAACGTGAGTTTCCGAGGGTGCGATGGGAATAAGGAGACGAGTTCCGCGAGTTTAATTGGTGACGTGGATGCGAGAGATGTGTTGGAGATTGTGCGAGACGTTCGAGACCGCGAAAGAGGCGAAGACGTAGATGCCGTTAAGGTTCACATAATAGGGTACAGTTTTGGTTCGGCTGTAGGAGCAAGCGCAATCGGCTTGTTACACGAAAAGCTCCTCGCAGTTGGACGTTCAAACGAAGAAGAAGTGTGGTCTCAATACGGCATCGAGAGCTTGATTTTAGTCGCGTTCCCGCTCGGTTCTTTGAACCCGTTTTCAACGACGATTATGGGAGTTTTATCGAGATTTTTGTTAGGGAAGCACGCCGCGCGGTTGAGAAAGTGTTTTGTGAGAGGATCCAAGAGTCACAGCATAGCGCGTAAGACGAGGCTCTTATTCATTCACGGCCAACGCGACGAGTTCACTAAAGTAAAAGAAGTTCGAAAATTTTGCGAAAAGTTAGCAAAAGGACAACCGGAAGAGGAAGACGTAGACGATGAAGAAAGTAACGAGGACGACGACGACGACGACGACGACAACAACAACACTGGAATAGCCAACCGCCTCTCTGAATTCTTCTTCGGCGTCGACGGCGACGAAAACTCGCACTCAAATGATGAAGAGAAACCGGTCGAATCCTCCTACGAAACCTTCGGGAACGCCAACGCCGCTTCTTCTTCGATCGCGTTACTCGAAATCAAAGGGAACAAAAGCGACCACTTCGCGTTCTGCAAGATGAATAGGCACATAGATTTGTTAGTAAAAGCCGCCTCGAGGTTTGTTTTATGACGACACCAACGCTCTGAGCCTTCATACGCGCACGCGTGTCACAGAGGGAGAGAAAGAGAAATTCCGCGTCTTAAAAAAACACCTCAAAAGATACCTCAGCGAGCGTCGACCATCCGCGTTGCCTCTGTCGCGAAGTCTCTCTCTCTCTCTCTCTTTTTCACCCTTTCGAATCGTGCTCTTTTGCACTTTCTCTCTCTCTCTCTCTCTGCCGAAACGATGACGAGTGCCGCGACATCTTCTTCGTCTTCGATTGGACCGCGACGGAATGCGATCGGATTGTTTTGGAAACGACGGATTCGTGTCTTTCTGGCGCTCACAGTCTTTTTGTGCGCGGTGTTCGCGAAAAACACGCGACACGTGGCGGCCTGGGAAGACGAGAACGAGAACGATTACGTCGATTTACTCACAGAAGTGGACGAAAACGCAGGCAACGAACACGACTACGCGACGTCTGATATCGCGGCACAATTCGACCACGAGATTACCGTCCGAGGCGCCTCTTCCGGGACCGAAAAAGTGGTGTCGCGCACAATCGATTTCATTTTAGGGGACGATTACGCCGCCGCCGCGTTCCGGTTTTGCGTGAAACACGACATGTTTCATCACAATCACGTGCGGTCAGTGACGCTGAAAATTAAGGAGGAGATTGAAAAGATGCCAGAAGAGGACCGGCCGCCGATTGGGAGCGCTTCGAAGCGGCGGCGAAGAGAAGGCGTGCCGGAGAAGAGGAAGAAAACGGCAAAAGAAAGATACGATGCGGTTAGGGAGTATTTGAACGAAACGTTGATCATAAAAGCCGGAGAAGAGTTGTCGAGGTTAGTCGAAGAATATCAAGACCATCAACTCAACTCTGACGAGCACATCGAGCAGGATCGCGAGGATGTGGCCATCGGCGGACCTCTGAATAGATTAGTAGACGTGATGAAGAAAGCGAAACGGTTGATCAACGACGAGCAAAAGCAACGAGACGAGAACGAGAAACTGGTGAGTTTAGGGACACAACTAAAAAAGAAAATGGAAAAGAAGAGAGAAATGATCGTGCAATCGGAAGAAGGATTCAGAGAGTTGTTGAGACAAACCTACGAGCAACCGAAATCGGAACGGTTGGAAAGAGTTGGGAGACTACCACTGGTTGCCAAAATGGACATCAAAGTAGATGGAAAGCAGAAAGAGATGCTGGTGTTTCAAGACCAAGACGCTGGAACGGCCGCGTTTGAGTGGTGCATATTTAACGGCATTAGAGAACCGGAAAAAATGGTGGACGTGCTCAATAATTTGTTGAAATCCACGGATGAGGAACGATGGCGATCTGTGAATGAGAAGAACGCGCAGAGATACGTGGATCCATACTACGGGAAGAAGGCGTCTACCGCAGAGGAAGCTGTGAAAATGTGGGCAGACGGTACAGATAAGTTTGGCATCATCTCCGGTTCGAGACTTCTAGAGCTTGCAGCGCAATACAAAGAAAAAATCGCGAATTTGGGAGAAGTTTCTTTGGAAGATGAATACGAAAAGACAATTAAATTATTAAAGCGCAGCGTGGAGTATTTCACCGCCAACATCGACTTTGAAACGGCGATGAAGACAGACCAGTGCAAAAACGCGTTGCTATTTTCGCAAACGATGAATAATCTCGATCGCAAAAGACCGGTGACCGCGTTGCAAAAACTCTTCACGGCCAAGTGCAAATTGAAGCTGAAAAAGTTTGACGAATCCGCGACGGATGCGTTTTCGATTCTATCCCGAATCAAGACCACTGGAGATTGGAAAGCAACAGATGTTAAATATTTAACGGTTTATATAGGTGGCATGTCCGCGATCAAACTCGGCGACTTTGAACGCGCCTTGAAATTTTACGCCGTGTGCGTTCGCAACGATCCAGATTTCAGTTTATGTAAAGAGATTTACAAAAATTTAAACTCGATTAAGAAATCCATGAAAATCGTGGACGAGAAGTTGAACGATAAACATCCGCGTCCTGCTTTGGAAGCCATGGATGCGATGGAAATCGCAGCGAAAAGTTTGGGTTTTCACGGCGTGAAATCGTTCGAGAACGATATGAACGTTCGCAAATGTCGCGCGGCGGTGTTTAAGAGACAATTAAACGACGCGTACGATTATTGTCAAATAGCCTCGGATTATTTTGGGGTGAAAGCGAAAATGATTGAGGATCCACTGTTGCGAGAAGAAGAAGACGGCGCAGAAGCATTGTTGAAAGAGAAAGTGACGGCGGAGGATATGCTGAAATACGCGGAAGCGTTGCGAGCGACAGCCGAGTTGTACGTCGCGGATGAGAATCCGAAAGAGGCGAAATCGTTAGCTGAACAAGCGTTGGATATTTGCCGGTCGAATGCGGGACAATCTAGCTGGTCTCGGTCACTTTTGGAAAACTTAGAATCATTCGTTCGCGAAACGCACACTCTCGTTCGACAGTACGAACATAATCGAGATTACGTGAAAATCTTAGGCGCACCGCCAAATCTCAACGAGTTGACGAAAGAAAGGCAGTGCGACTTCATAAAAAAGAGTTTCAAAAAATTGGCGTTGAAATGGCATCCGGATAAGCACGAGACGGACGCGAGAAAAAAGAGAGCGGCGAGAAAGCTTAACGACGCAGCGGAAGCGAGGGACGAATTGAACGATCGCGCCAACTGCGGCGGCGCTGGAAGCGTAAACAGAGAACGCGCGAGAGCGGAAAAAGCGAAAGAGGAGGAAAGGAATAGACAAAATTGGGCCAGAGGAGGAGGTGGAGGACATCATTGGGGTGGACATTACCACCAACATCGTCAATGGCACCACGCCGGCGGTGCTGGTCATTGGGAGTTTTAATTATTCAGTAGATTTTTGTAATTTGTAGTTATATCAACACGTTTTATTTTGCTGCGAAGCCGCTAACTATAAAATATTAATAATCATACAAGGTCTTCTTTTTCTTCCTATACGGTCTTCTTCTTTTCCTTCTCCTATCGTTTCTTTTGTAAAATGACAGCGCCCCACTCGCTAATGTTATAAATCCCCTCGCTCCCGATTCTCTGCGACCCTTTAAAATCAAAATCGTCTGGACTCGTTAAATTCGTATCGACGATGCGATGCCAACTCATGCCGTCTTCGATTTTCGGCAACGAAGCTCGGACCATGTACTCGTGCGCATTGAACGCGATGTACAAATCTTCGTTATTACCAGAAACATCGTCGACTAAGGTGAACGCGATGAATTTACTCTCTTCGTTATCCCAATTGTCTTCGTGCCAGATGCACTGTCTATCGTCCAACCATTCCTTCCGCCCAAGCAACGGATTCGCTTTACGGAATTTAATCATACTCGAACAAAATCGGAACCGAGTGTCTTTGTATTTCTCCATTTCCATCCACTGGAAGTTGTTTCGTCGATCGTCGTGGCCGTAGGTATTGTTGTTCCCGAAACGAGTGTGCCCGTACTCGTCGCCCATTAACAACATCGGTGTGCCTTGACTGACGAATAACGCCAACATGAAGTTTTTCATTTGTCGAGCGCGTAAATTGTTGACGTTTTCATCTCCGGTTTCGCCTTCTTGCCCGCAATTCCAGCTTTCGTTATCGTTAGCGCCGTCGTTACCGTTTTCGCCGTTGTCGTTGTTGTGTTTGAATTGGTAAGAAACGGCATCGTTCAGCGTGAACCCGTCGTGCGCCGTGATGAAATTGATCGAGTGAAACGGTTTACGATTATTCCTTCGGTAAAGTCTCGAGGAGCCTAACAAAGAGTCCGCGAAATCTTTCTTCTGATCATCCGTACCTTTGATAAATCGTCGGCAGGTATCTCGATATTTTCCGTTCCACTCGGCCCATTTGTCCCAGTTTGGAAAATCGCCGACTTGGTACAACCCAGCGGCGTCCCACGGTTCGGCAATGAGTTTCACCCTGGACAAAATTGGATCTTTTGCAATCTCTCGAATGAGTGGAGGTGATTGCATCGGTCTCCCTCTCTCGTCTCGCGTCAAACACGACGCTAAATCGAATCTAAAACCATCCACTTTATACTCTTGAACCCAGTGTCGCAAACTCGCCAAGATGAAATCTTTCGTCATAGGATTGTTCGCGTTGACCGTGTTGCCGCAACCAGTGTAATTCATATAGTTGTTGTTTTCGTCCATCATGTAATAGTTCGCGTTATCGATACCTCGAAACGAGCAAAAGTTTGGCCGATCGTCGGTGCTTTCCCCGGTGTGGTTATACACCACGTCTAAAATGACTTCGATACCGGCTTGGTGTAACGTCTTGACCATATATTTAAACTCCTTCGCGGCGTCAATGCCGTTGCCACCATTCGAGGCATACTTCGACATTGGCGCGAAGAAAGACAATGTCGAATACCCCCACGTGTTGATCATGTGCGCTCGCGCTCGATACCGTTCATCTTGGTCGTCTGGAAACCGTTTAAACTCCATCTCGTCGAATTCAAACACCGGAAGTAACTCAACCGCGTTCACGCCTAAATCTTTGAGGTATTTCACTTTTTCCGCGATTGCTAAGAAGGATCCCCGAATGTTGTCATTCAACGATTCGTCTTCTTTCGTGAACGCTCGAACCGTGGTTTCATAAATGACTAAATCTTCGTCGTTAATTCTCGGATGGTCCACGTTTGCCCAATCGAACGGTTTCGATTTGAAATCGTACGTCCCGAGTACGTTTGGCGGGTTCGGTCGGTCTTTTTCGTTTTTAACTTTATGTTCTTCCCCGAAATATTTCCGTCCCGAAGAAACCATGGGTGCGTATGGATCCAAAAGTACCACCGAATCATCGAAACGTTGCTTATTCTCCCTCGAATTATGTCCAAACACTCGATACCCGTACCTCGCGCCTCGAAGTGGCACGCCCTTCGTAATCTGAATCGTAAATATTCCGCCATCACCACCATTCTCCCGTGCCTCGTTCATATCGATCTGTATCGTCGGTTCCGTCAACGAATCGTTCTTTTTCTCGTCTTTATCGAAATAGAGCACCAACTTCACCTTCTCCGCGTTCGGCGCGTGCACCGAAAAGTTGAGCGTTTTTCCCCCCACGAGCGAGACGCCAAACGGTTGCGAAACGCCAACATCATTTTCGATTTCAATATCGCCCAGCGGGCCGACGATTCTATCGGGGCGCACCACCCGTCTCTGTTCGTTTGCCAAAAGATGATGCGCGTCGTCATCGGTCTTCTCCTCCTTTTCCTCTTCCTCTCTTCGAGACGACGACGACGCGTGCGTTGTTGTTCCATCTCGCGCCTGATGATGAAAAGTCTTCCTAAACCACGTCCGCTTTCCAGGCGTCGACGTCCACATCGGTACACACCTCCCTCGTCCTCCTCCTCCGCCGCCGCCCCGAATACTACTACTACTACACGATGATGAACTTATTAACTTCTTCTTCTTCTTCTTCTTCTTAAATAATAATAACGAGTGGTTGTTGTTGTTGTTGTTGTTGGATGTCGTCGTCGCCTGAGAGAGCATAATTCGACGACGTAAACGACGTAAACGACAGGCCTTTTACTCCCGTCTCCCAACACACAAAAAAAAGGGGGGATTTTTTAAAGCGAAAAGAAGAGACATTTTTTTTCAAAAAATTCTTTTCTTCTTTCAAAACTCTTCGATTTTTTGGGAAACCCTAAGGTATTAAAACCCTAAATACGAGAGAAAAAGAAAAAGAGGTTTCAAAAATAATAATTTTTTGTCTTCGTCTCATTATTATTGTTTCTCTCTATTACTTATTTGTGTGAAGAGAGAGAGAGACGCTTATACGTCACTACTCCTAGAGAGTCTTTGTCCTTTTCCGATGACGACGACTTTCGACGAGAAAGGGAAGGAAGAAGAAGACCACGAAGACGAAGGTGATGATGGTGGTTCTTCTTCCAAAAACGACGACGACAAAAAAATAACGTCGTCGTCGTCGTCTTTTGCGGCGGTGCCGAAAGCGAAGGTAAGTGTGTCTCGACTTTTGTGTGTTGTTGTTGGACGATTGGAAAAGGCATTTCTCAATCCTTTGTCGTTGACTCCAAACGCTCTCTCGGGGTCTCTTTACGAACGAGAGTTCTGGTGTCGACGACGAAAACGACGACGACGCGTCGACCAAAGAAGAAGAACAACAACAACCGCGCGCCGCGCTTTTTTTTTGTTTTGGCGGAGTAGGCGTTCGCGTGCGGCGAAAAGAGGCCACGACGACTGACCAAAGACTTTCCAACGCGCTTTCTCTCTCTCTCTCTCTCTCGAATGAATTTGGTCTCATCGAATTCTCTTTGTGTGACACCATCGCGTGTGCGAAAACGAAACAGTTCATCGAAGACGTGGAAAAGTACATGACCGAAGAAAACCGACAATTTGACCCCACGATGAGAGAGTTACAAGCGAAATACACACAGATGAAAAACTTAGAACGAGCGCTACAAAACGAAAAGATACGGCTGACACAAAAGATTCCAGACGTCGAGAAGAGTTTAGAGGCGTTGAAAACGCTCGGCGCGAATCTCGAGGAGAAAAAGACGACTTCGTTGAAGTATCAGATGGGCGAGGCGGCGATTTACGCCAAAGCCGACATCGAAGATCCGAGTAAAGTTTTTCTCTGGTTAGGCGCGAACGTTATGCTCGAATATCCACTCGCCGAAGCGAACCAGTTGCTAGAGAACAACTTAGACAACTATAAGAAATCTTTGGTCCGCGCCGACCGCGATTTGGCGTTTATCAAAGACAACGCGACGATACAGGAGGTGAACTTAGCGAGGGTGTATAACTGGGACGTGAAAAGGAGGATGGAACAGGCGAAGAAAACGGTAGCATCGAAAGACGATCAAACGACGACGGTTAAAGCGTGACGTACTCTTTCTGCACAGATGTTGTAACAAGATATCCTTTTTCGTTTGTTTCTTCTCTTCACTTCATTCTCTCCACCATGCGCCCACGCATATCTCAACCCCAGAAAACATCGACGCGCACTCCCAGACTCTTCTCTTTTGACGCGCGACGCGGGACACCAACATCTTCTTCGTCTTCGAGAAGACAAGCGCGTCGATTCGCCGCTGCTTCATCGAACAACAACAACAACAACAACAACAACGACGACGACGACATTCAAACGTCATCCTCCGATGCACAAAAAACGAGACGCGAAACGCTCGTCAACGTTGCGTTTCTTGGCCTCTCTTTACCGCTGTGGAAGGACGTGTTTCACGATTTAGGCTTCTATTCTGGACCAGACGATGAATTCGCGGACGTTCCTTCCTCCGACAACAGAGGCTCTGCTCCGGGAGAGCCGCGTTTAAACGTGGCGGTGTTTGCGGGAGGATGTTTTTGGTGCATGGAAGAAACGTTCGAGAACGCAGAGAAAGCGGGAGCAGTCGTCGCCACGACGAGTGGATACGCCGGCGGGACCGTCGCGAATCCGAAATATTTACAAGTGTGCAAAGGCGGCACCGGGCACAAGGAAGTCGTTCGAGTGTTATACGACGAGAATAAGATTAGTTACAAGGAATTATTGTTCTTATACTTTCGGCAGATAGACCCGACGAGGGAAGACGGCATGTTTTTAGACGGCGGAGAACAATACACGAGCGCCATATACGTCAACAGCGACGAGCAGAAAAAAGAAGCTTTGGAGGCTATCGATCGGATGGAAAAATTAAACGTGTTTAGAACAGACGAAAACGCGAGCGAAAGTAAAGTGATTAAAACGAAAGTTGTGGACTTGAGAGAATTACCCGCAGAAGGGCAATTCTTTCCGGCGGAAATTTACCACCAAGATTACTTTGAGAAGAATAAAGGACGATATTCGGTGTATCGATTCATGTCCGGACGAGATCCATTCACGCAAAACACGTGGCAGAATCAATTCGACAAAAGAGTGGGCGGGGAAGACAAAGCGTTTGAGGCGATATTTGATTAAGTCGATTTTTGTCTTCTGGAACACCAGAAGTGGCAGTGGCGCGAGCAATAGCAGCAGCAATAGTAGCGGCAAATGTTCCTTCTCGAGGGCGAACAACATGCCTTCAAAAATAATCTATTGATTCGCAGTCGGCATCATTGAAACCTGTCCGTAGCAAGCACAAGTGAAGAGAGGAAAGAATGTTCTGTCGGTTCGAAAAGAAAAGATCATTTTAAACATGAAATGAAAGAGAGAAGAGAAAGAGAGAGTTTTGAGCGACTGAGCGACAACGAAAGAGCGAGCAGCGCGACATGTGCGTATAATAGTAGTAGCAATACTTGAACGGGAAGAATTGGATTTCGTAAGAAAATGCATTTACATATTCCTTGATAAAGTCGTCCTCCTTTCTCCGAGTTTGTTGTGCTGCTGCTACTATTTTATACACTCTGAGCGCTCGCTTCGTCATCAAATGCAACAAAAAAACATTTGGTGCAATCGCCTCTCTCTAACTGTTACTAATACGTACGTATATCGTCTTCCCATCTACCTTTCAACAAATTTTGTATCTTTTCTTCGTCGTCGTCGTCGTTGTCTTCTTCCATTCTCTGTTTCTGCTACTAGCTAATCTGTTTTAATGCTGACACTAAATCGTTAGTTATTATTATCTATTGTTTCTCTCCTGTGCCATCACACCCACAACCATCAAATCATCAACCGATTCATCGTCGTACATCTGTGTAAATGTCTCTGTACATGTTTCCCTCGTATATTCGTATGTTTTCTAAAAATGCGTATTAATAGCCACCTGGACCTCCACCGTAGACACCTGGACCCCCGTAGCCACCGCCACCACCACCGTAGCCACCGCCACCGTAGCCACCGCCGCCTTGACTG
>Ga0163111_10002662_pt1 | contig 11396 bp, 13 predicted proteins | sample CRUFie1St18metaG_FD_109645 | JGI IMG/M metagenome (GOLD analysis project Ga0163111, IMG submission 109645) | Marine microbial communities from the Costa Rica Dome - CRUD Field 142mm St18 metaG | ecosystem: Environmental > Aquatic > Marine > Oceanic > Photic zone | place: Costa Rica: the Eastern... | reverse complement strand
TTAGAAAACCACCAAAAAATTTTAAGGAAATATTAAAGCTTCAATCATTAAATTTTTTTGTCGGTGTTAATTGTGCCTATTCCAAACACATGGGAATGTTAATGGCAGAAGCAGGAGCTGACTACATTGCATTCAGCAAAGGAATGAACAGAATTATTACAGGAATGGAACCGTACGATTATGACTTAATTTCATGGTGGAATGAGACAATTGAAACCCCACTTGTTGTTGAAAACTCAAATTCTATTGATGAGATCAAAACTCTGTCAGAAACCTGTGATTTTATTTCTATTTCAGCAAAAAAATGTCAGGATAAGAAATATTTCAATAAGGTTGTAAGCATTTTACAAAAAAGCTGACGCAACTTCTTTTTCTAAGAAAGCTGACATCTCTTTTCTATCTTTAAACCCTGAAACTTTATGAGGCTTATGAAAGAACAAATCTATTTTTCCTCCTTTATTATTGCTTAAAATAAGAAATAGATGGTCTTTAAAACTAATATCACCCCACCATCCAAAGAACCTCTCATCCTCATTATTTGGAGCACGATAACGAATAGTTACACTTTGCACATAAAGGTTTTGTAAAGCTCTATCTGCATCTATAACTGCTTGAAATAATGTTGATTTAAATGGAAGAACCTGCAACCCATCTGACGAGGTGCCCTCGGGAAAAAATAACAACTTTTCTCCAGAAAGTAATCGATCTTTAAAACTTTGGTTATTCGCAATAATTTTCGACTTATCTCTGTTTATAAAAAGAACACCCACTATCTTGGCTAAGGCACCAATGCCAAACCAAGTTTTCAAATCTGATTTAGATACAAAAACGATATTTTGCGTACTACTCAACGAAAAAATATCCAACCAACTTATGTGATTTGAAACAACACAGCCATTTTCCTTCATTGGAGTACCATAACTCTTGTATTCAATTCGTAAAAGCCGAAGAGATAACTTACTAACCAACCTGATAAAAAAATGCGAATATCTATTAATATTAAATTTTGCCTCTAAATATTTTAATGGAATGAAAAAAACCAAATTCGATAAAATTAACAAAATTAAGAATAAAGCAATTACTATAATCTGAACAATTTGAAAAAATTTATATTTTTTTACAATAGGTTCTGGCGCATTACTAAACCACGTAATCAATTAAAAAGTTCCTTTGATAAGTAATTTTTTTTCTGCTCTGAGATGGTATTTAGTGACAATACACAAAACAAATCAATAGTATTAAACTCATAATCAACAAAATACTCAGGGGCAACTTTACATCCAAACCGTAAATAAGTTTTGATAACATCTGGAGTATTTTTCATACCTTTTACCCTATCAAACGATTTTCCTGCTAAAAACCTAGTATTCTGCATTTGAGTCGAACTAATTTTTTTTGTTACTGCGGAGACATAATTCTCAAAAATAGTTAACAGAGAGTCTTTGTAAAGGTTGATATCAACACCTTGAAAACTGCCGACTCCAAATAATACATTAATTCTATTTATCTCAAGAAATTTAAATAAAAATTGCCACATTTTAAATAATGCGAGGCCATTTCTGTAATTTTGATCTATACATATTCTACTCACCTCACAGCAAGCTTCATTTAACTTTAAAATCTCATCTATATTAAATTCTTTACTTGCTTGGAATGTGTAGTTTTTTCCTTTGGATAATTTTATGCGCAATGCACCTATTACAGCTTTCTTCTTTTCAGAAGTATATACGCTACAAATTATGTGCTTACAGGTTTCATCATAGCTTCCCCACTCCATATTATTTATATTATCAAAGCTTTGGCCGAAAGAGGAAAACTCTTTATGAAATACACGATATCGTAAATTAGCAAGAGCCTCTAATTCACTTTTTGTCTCAGCGAACTGAACAGAAAAACTATATTTCACTTAATACCTTATCTAATTTCTTTATTCGTCCGAGCTAATCAATATAAGATCAACTTTACTAATATTTAGCACTACTTTTCCTTTGTGTTCAAAATTAACCGTTACTTTTTTATCCAAAGAAGACTGTACCTGCCCAACGCCCCATTCATGATTAGACGCCATTTTAACTAAATCACCAGGCTCAAAAATAAAATTTGTCATGATAATCACCAAATGTAGTTAAAACATCAAAGTATAAGATCTAAAAAAACAAATTTAACAAAAAATGCAATAAAAAATAACCTGAAATCATGCCCAAAAATACAAAAGCAATATTATTAAATTTGTGCAACACTAATATAAAATTTGTAGCAATCCAAACCAACCATATAGTTCCAAATAGAGTCAAAACAATTGTAATGGCGGGTGAAATCCAAAGTCCAATAAAAATAATTCCCAGTCCTATTGAGTGAATTATATCGAACCAAGCCAAAATCAGAATAGATTCACGAAAACTACCCTGCCCCTGAAACAGTCTTCCAAAATAAGTTAACGCAACACTTCTTGCTATAAAAGATATCACTCCACTTATTACCAAATTAATAGGCTTAATAGCTTTTAGAGCACTAAATATATCAAGTTGGTTTGATTGAATATTTAGCGAATTTGGCAAAATTGCTCCAAAAGTAGAAACAACCAAAAATAAAAAAATTGATATCAAACAGATAGATAAAATTGAAAGCTGTAAAAGCTGTATATTACTTAATTTGAATTTAAGTAACTGAAGCGCACCTGTGTTAGGCTTCCTAACTAACTCAAAAAACAGACTCAACCAACTAGACTTCATTACTATACCTTAAACAAACCAGGATAATTTCAAAATAACTCAGACGCTCTCAACCTTTTTGTCTTTGGCATCTAAACAGATATTTAGAAACAAACAAAAATAGACAATAAATACAATAAAAATCAAACCAGCAATAAATAATTCAAAAAATGAAGGGGCATATATTAGCTTGATAACAGAAAATAACAGTCCAATAGGACTTACCAAAGTGAAAGACCAAAAAAGCGATAGCCTTAATTGAAAATTACTAATTTTAAATCGAAAAATTTTAAAAACTACGAATAATATCCCTGACAAACAATATAAACCGAGAGGAAGAACTAACAATATTGCCACCAAGGTAGCCGAAAAAATACCAATAAATGGGTTATCCGAAATTAATGACTGTGTGTAGGTATCAGGAAACCGGCTTACCAAAGTTATCAAACACCCAATAACCAAAGCTCCAAACAGCTCACTATCAGAGATATAAATAATACGTTTTTTAAACACACTAACTGGCGTTAAATAACTTTGTAAGATATTGCCAAGAACCGTCATGAAGTATGTCTTTTTACCATCCAATCAGTTAATCTCTTACTAATAATCAACTTAATTTCTTCTGAAATAATTTCATCAATCGCTTCATTTAGGAACGCTAGCACTAACATATCTTGAGCTTCAGTCTTTGAAATTCCACGAGAAGTTAAATAAAATAGGGCTGTTGGATCAATTTCTCCACAAGTTGATCCGTGTGAACAGATAACATCATCTGCATATATTTCTAGCTCTGGTTTTGCTAAGAAGTTACTATCATCATCGAGCATTAGACCTTGACTGATTTGATATCCATTTGTTTTTTGCGCGCCCTCTTTGACCAAAATCTTTCCTTGAAAGACACCCTTGGCCCCGTTTTTTAAAACTTTTTTAAATACTTGACGACTTTCACAATTAGGCGCCCCATGGGTGATAAAAACGGTATCATCATGAGCAAAACCTTTATCTCCGACAATAGCACCACCAACATGAGCCTTAGCATCTTCACCTTTAATGTTAACGATATATTCATTTCGTGTTAATTTTCCATTAACCGTAAGTGTAAAACTCCTTAAACTTGAACACCTTTCCAGATCAGAAAAAATATATGTTATAGCTTCTCTTTCATGACTGCGACCTTGTACTCTAATATGATTTAAAGTCGCATTTTCTTCTAATAATAGTTCCATTACGCAATTAGACCTAGATGAAATTCCACCACTTTCTAGGATAGTTGCCTCAGCGTTTTTTTCTATTTTAACAACATGATGGATCAATGCTTCAGATATTTCGTCCGTATGATAATAAACAATCGAGATCGGCTTGCTGACTTTATCTGTTATTCTTATTGTCAATCCTTGAACGGCAAATGCTGTATTTAGCGAAGCCAATGTTTTACTTACTACCTTTTGAGATGCTTCTTCTATAGCTCCAAAGCAGTGTTTGGACCAATGATTTTCATTACCATTTGCTTCAGTTATTGGCTCAATTTCCAGACCCGCATTAATTAAACCATCTGATTGATCTATGTTTAATAATCCATCAATAAATACTAGCTTGATACAGTCAATATCATTAAAAATTGGTTTAGTATCAGATGGATCAATTTCGTTTTTCACAGGTTTTCTTGTTGAATTAAAACTATTAGGATTAGTGTACTTCCAATATTCTTCTCTACCATTAGGCAAACCATTTTGGTCTATCCATTCTAAAGCCTTAGACCTCACATCTAACGCCCAATTACTTTCTTCTGGAAGTGCAAAACTTGTAATTTTATTATTTGTCACGTCATCTTTTGCCATTAGTTATACTCAGCCAACAGCTCTGAATAACCATTATTTTCCACCTCAAGCGCTAACTCAGCATTTCCAGTTTTGATAATGCGCCCATCAGCCATTATATGCACAAAATCAGGTACAATGTGATCCAGAAGCCTTTGATAATGGGTGATAACAAGAAATGAACGTTCTTTTGATCTCAATGCATTCACACCCTCTGACACTAAACGCATTGCATCAACATCAAGCCCACTATCAGTCTCATCAAGAATGCACATTTTGGGCTCTAGCATAGCCATTTGAAGTATTTCATTTCTTTTTTTCTCACCACCCGAAAACCCAACATTTACTGGCCGTTTCAACATCTCTGCATCAATTTTAAGATCTTTAGCTTTCGCTCGAACCAACTTAAGAAAATCAGCTGAAGATAATTCTTTTTCACCCTTTGATTTCTTTTGAGAATTCAAAGCTGTCCTTAAAAAAGTCATATTTCCTACACCTGGAATCTCAACGGGGTATTGGAAAGCTAAAAATACTCCCAATGCTGCTCGTTCATAAGACTCCAAGGATAAGATATCCTGACCTTCTAAACTCACAGTACCATCTGTGACGCTATAACCTTCTTTACCTGACAAAACGTAAGACAGAGTAGACTTACCAGAACCATTAGGTCCCATTATCGCATGAACTTCACCAGCTTTAATATTCAGATTGACACCATTAAGAATAGCCTTTTTTTCTTCTTCTAATTCTACTTTTAAATTATTGATATGTAACATTAAAATTCCTAAATTTTTATTTTTACTTTTTTGCCAGCTTTGTGAAAACTCTAATTATAATAGTTGCTAAAATTCCCATTAAAATCGAAAATGCGATATTAGGTAAAGTTGTACCGCCCATGCCTGTAGACCATCCAACAAAAAATATCACCAAAGCGACAACAACACCATATATAATACCTTGCTTGTTATTCATTATCCAACAGATCCTTCTAATGATATTGCAACTAAGGCCTGTGCCTCCATCGCGAATTCCATCGGTAAAGCTTGCAAGACTTCTTTACAAAAACCATTTACGATCAATGCAACAGCTTCTTCTTCTCCAATGCCTCTTTGATGGCAATAAAAAAGCTGGTCATCATCAACCTTTGAAGTTGTTGCTTCATGCTCAACTCTAGAACTATTATTTTTACATTCGATATAAGGAACGGTGTGAGCACCACATTTATCACCTATGAGCAGACTGTCACATTGAGTAAAGTTCCGAGAATTTTTTGCCTTAGGATGCATTGAAACTAATCCCCTGTAAGTATTTTGTGCCTGACCAGCTGAAATGCCTTTAGATACAATACGTGATTTACTTCCATTACCTAAATGAACCATTTTTGTTCCAGTATCTGCTTGCTGAAAATTATTGGTAATAGCAATCGAATAAAATTCTCCTTGGCTCTCTTTTCCCCTCAGCACACAAGAAGGATATTTCCAAGTAACAGCCGAGCCTGTCTCAACTTGGGTCCACATCACTTTCGCTCTATCACCTCTGCAGTCAGCTCTTTTTGTAACAAAATTATAGATACCACCCTTTCCATTCTCATCACCAGGATACCAATTTTGAACAGTAGAATATTTTATCTCTGCATCTTCTTCTATAACCAGTTCAACTACTGCTGCATGCAATTGATTGGTATCCCTCTGAGGTGCTGTACAGCCCTCAAGGTAACTTACATATGAATTCTTGTCGGCGATGATTAGTGTTCTTTCGAATTGCCCTGTGTTTTCTGCATTAATTCTAAAGTAAGTAGACAACTCCATAGGGCATCTTACACCCGGTGGAATATATACAAATGAACCATCCGTAAATACTGCAGAATTGAGAGTCGCGTAATAATTGTCAGATTGTGGAACAACCGTTCCTAAGTATTTTTTGACCAAGTCCGGATATTTTTGTATTGCCTCAGAAATAGGGCAAAAAATCACACCAGCGCTCTCTAACTCCTTTCGAAAAGTAGTACCAACTGAAACACTATCAAAGACCGCATCAACTGCTACTTTTCTATCGGCAGAACCATTTTCAGAATTCGTCTCAACACCAGCTAATACCATTTGCTCTTTTAACGGGATACCAAGTTTTTCATAGGTTTCTAATAATTTTGGATCCACCTCGTCTAGCGATTTAGGTTTCTTATCCATGCTTTTTGGTTTTGCATAGTAATAGATATCTTGAAAATCAATTTTTGGATAATCAACCATAGCCCAATTAGGTTCCTTGAGTTTCTCCCAACGCTCAAATGCAGCTAGTCGCCACTCAGTCATCCATTTAGGTTCATTATTTTTTTCAGATATTAAGCGAACAATACTTGCATCCAACCCCTTTGGTGCAAATTCCATTTCAATCTCAGTCTCAAAGCCATATTTATACTTATCCCCCATAGTTTTGACTGCCTGTACAGTTTCTTGGTCAACACCTTCCCTCTGATATAAATCCGTATTTGACATCAACTAATCCCTTTCAAGCAGCTTTGGCTTTAAATCTAAGATACGCACGCTCCCAAACATCCAAAAATTTTAAGACTTCATTTTCGGTATTGTCTGGACCTAGCGAAATTCTAATTGCACTTTTTGATATATCTTCTCCAAACCCCATGGCTTTTAAAACTCCATTGCTTTTAACGGTGCCAGAAGAACATGCCGAGCCAGCACTAATTGCGTATCCAGCTAAATCCATTTGCATAACAGCAGTCTCTCCCAACCAACCAGGAACACTAATACAACAGGTATTTGGTAACCTATTAAATCTTCTCCCAATGAAGATAGCCTCAGATGCTATTGCTTCAAGCCCTTCTTCCAATAAATCTCTCAAACACAATACCTTTTCCCAAATCCCTTCGGCGAGATCTTTTTGAGCCTGTACAGCAGCAGCACCGAATCCAGCAATCCCAATTATATTTTCAGTGCCTGATCTCCGACCTTTCTCCTGACCTCCACCTTTAAACAAATCTTGAACTTCTTGGTTTGACTTAATTACAAGAGCCCCAACACCCTTTGGACCACCAATTTTATGAGATGAGATAATACCTCTACTGCAACCCAACCAGTCGAAAGCTGTCGGTATCTTGCAGAACGATTGAACGAAATCAGTCAAATGCAACCCATCAGAAATCTCTTGCAAAATACCAGTTTCACTATTAGCAGACTGAACGGTTGAGCTAGTGGGCTCATGTACAATTACGCGCCCATCCTCAGACAGTGCAAGTGTGCTCTCACAATTTTCAAGGACACATGGATGTTCTAATCGTGAACAATTAATTTTGTAGCCATTAAGAGCGAGCTTTGCTGCTTCAGTAGCACCAGAAGTAAAAACTATTTCAGAATTTCTAGCACCAAAAGCGTCTGCAATTTGTTCTCTGGCTTTTTCTATAATAGATTTGGCAGCCCGACCTTCAAAGTGAACAGATGAAGGATTCCCTAACTGATTCATCACTTCAATCATCACATTTTTAGCTTCTTGCCTTAAAGGTGAAGTCGCATTCCAATCAAAATATGTTCTATTTTTCAATTTTTTTCCAATACTAATTTATAGAAAATGATCTATAATCTTTTGTGATTAAAAAATAACTATTTAATTAAATGTTTTTGATTTGCCTAAGCTGCATCTACAACCTCAAGTAAGTTTGGCACAGCTGGACAAGGAGAAAGCTGATTTTCAATAACATCCGATAATCTTGTTTGATGTAGATAAACATAAACGTGCGCAGACAACCCTTCCCAAAGCCTATTAGTTAATGATTGCTCTTTACTACATCCTGAGTTCGGCGAAGCTCCAGCTCCTTTTGCTAAAGCGTCCATTGTTTCATCGACCGCCGTTAATATGTCTGCAATTCTTATTGAGTCTGCAGATCGATTTAGACAATAACCACCTCCAGGGCCTCTAATTGACTTGACAATTCCTTCCCTCCTCAATTTCACAAATAATTGTTCTAAATATGGTAAAGAAATATTTTGTCTTTTGGATATATCTGATAACGTCGATACCGCGTTGTGATTAGGATTCGCTAGATCAGAAAGAGCAATCATAGCATACCTACCTTTAGTACTCAGTTTCATATTCAAATTCACCCTTTGAGTTGACGTTGTTAAAACAACCCCTTAACTGCTAATTGAGTTAATAGTTAAAACCTCTAGTTTAGAAACATTCTAGATTGTATATTTGTTCCAGTCAATGAACACATATTACAATTTAATTAAAACATAGGATAAAAATATGCCCGAAATATTGTTTACTGGTCCAGAAGGTAGATTAGAAGGACGCTATCACCCTCAAAGAGAGAAAGATGCTCCAATTGCTCTTATTCTGCACCCACATCCTCAATTTGGCGGCACAATGAATAACAGGGTTGTATATAATCTCCATTATTGTTTTTATAAAATGGGTTTTAATGTAATGCGATTTAATTTTCGTGGTGTCGGTCGAAGTCAGGGCGAATTTGATCAAGGAGTTGGTGAGCTATCAGATGCTGCTGCTGCTTTGGATTATCTTCAAATGCACAATCCAAATACCAAGCATTGTTGGGTTGTGGGCTTTTCATTTGGCGCTTGGATTGGAATGCAGTTGCTGATGAGACGTCCAGAGATATCAGGCTTTATTTCAGTATCACCACCAGCAAACATGTATGATTTTAGCTTTCTTGCCCCATGCCCTTCATCCGGATTAATAATCAATGGCTCAAGTGATCGGGTAGCCCCTCCAGAAGATATATTAAGCTTAGTAGAAAAGTTACATGAACAGAAAGGCATCACAATTACCCAAGAAATTGTTGACGGTGCCGACCATTTTTTTCAAAATTCACACATGGAAACGCTACTTAGTACTGTAGATAAATACGTTAAAAAACGCCTAACAGAAAATACTAGATAAAAATTTTAGACAAAGGAATCCGGCTCTGAAGCTTTCTTAGTCTTGACATAATTAAGTAGCTCCTCTTCAATTGCCAAGTCGATTGATGGCTTTTCATAGTCTGACAATTGTTTTTTCACTCGAGCCGATGCAAGAGACATTGTGTCGTGAGCCCCTTCCTCTAACCAGGTTTCAAAGGGCTTATAATCTAAAACTTCAGATCGCCAAAATGCATCTTTAAAATTTGCTTGAGTGTGCTCACAACCCAGATAATGCCCACCAGGCCCCACCTCTCTTATTGCACTTAAACCTTGGCCATTCTCACTTATATCAACACCGCTCGCTAAAGAATGAAGAATCCCTAGCTGGTCTGCATCCATTACAAACTTCTCATACGACGAGACAAGTCCACCTTCTAACCAACCACACGCATGAAGCATAAAATTAACACCACCTAATAGTGCTGCATTCAAGGTATTAGCAGTCTCATAGGCAGCCTGTGCATCGGGAAGCTTGGAACCACATAAGCCACCTCCTGAGCGATAAGGTAAATTAAGACGACGTGCCAACTGCCCCGCACCTTGCAGAATTTTTGTTGCTTCTGGAGTGCCAAAAGTAGGAGCTCCTGAATTCATATCGATGGATGTAACAAATGCACCAAAGATAACTGGAGCACCCGGTCGAATTATTTGATTATAAGAAACACCAGCAAGAACCTCTGCCAACACCTGCGTTAGTGTGCCTGCAACGGAAACTGGAGCCATTGCGCCACCCACAATAAATGGTGAAACAATGCATGCCTGATTGTGCTTGGCAAAATTTTCCATTGCCCCAATCATTATTGAATCAAAAGTCATTGGAGAATTAATATTAATGAGGCTTGTCATGACAGTATTTTCTTCGACAAAATCACTACCAAATAAAATTTTTGCCATTTCAACACTATCCAAAGCCCTACTAGGCTCTGTTACTGATCCCATAAATGGTTTATCTGTCAAAGTCATATGCGCAAACAACATATCTAAATGTCTCTTGTTAACCGCCACATCAGTGGGCTCACAAACAGTACCTCCTGAATGATGAAGCCATTTTGACATATATCCTAATTTCACAAAATTATTGAAATCCTCTATTGTGGCATAACGGCGACCACCTTCCATATCTCTCACAAAAGGGGGACCATAAACCGGGGCTAGCACCAAAGAATTACCACCTATTCTTACATTTTTTTCTGGATTCCGTGCATGTTGAATGTATTCAGAAGGGGCGGATTTAATCAAATTACGGGCTAAACCTTTAGGAATACGAACTCTTTCAGAATCAATGTCAACATCTGCTCCAACTTCTTTCCATCTCTTTAAAGCCTCAGGATTATCTACAAAATTTACTCCAATTTCTTCTAAAATTAACTCTGCGTTCTTCTCAATTATCTGAAGAGCTTCTTCATTCAAGATTTCAAAATTTGGTATATTTCGTTCAATATACTTTGCAGTCTCAATCACTACAGCAGTTCTCTCTGCGCGTCTGGCAGCACCACCACCACGACCACGACGTCTTCCAGATTCTTGGGACATATTTATTCCTTAACTAAAACCCGATAGCAAACTATCATCTATAAACTACTATCGAAATAACACTATTTACTAAAGACACCCATAAGTTTTCGCCAATTTTGAGCATAAAACGACATGTAGTGTCGCTAAATTTTGACAAACTATTTAATTTCCTTGAATATTATTAACCTAATGAGTACCTCATTATCATGGAACAATTTCAATATCAAAAACTCTTAATCATTGATTTTGGCTCTCAGGTTACTCAGCTCATAGCCCGAAGATTAAGAGAATTAAACGTCTATTGTGAAATCCATCCATTTCAAGTTGTGACCAAAATATCCTTACGAAAGATTTCCCCGAAAGCTATTATTTTGTCTGGAGGACCTGCATCGGTTATCGATCAGAACTCACCTCGACCACCA
>Ga0163111_10002661_pt1 | contig 11400 bp, 3 predicted proteins | sample CRUFie1St18metaG_FD_109645 | JGI IMG/M metagenome (GOLD analysis project Ga0163111, IMG submission 109645) | Marine microbial communities from the Costa Rica Dome - CRUD Field 142mm St18 metaG | ecosystem: Environmental > Aquatic > Marine > Oceanic > Photic zone | place: Costa Rica: the Eastern... | reverse complement strand
GGTCGGTCATCATCCTCATCGTCGTCGTAGTCGTCATCATCCCAGTCGCCGCCGCTTCCGTTTCGCATGAACATAACGCCGAGACCGAGGAGCACAATCGCAACCAGTGCAAGTAAACCTGCACCGACATAGTACAACGTACCGCCTGCCTCAAAGAAGCCTTGGAAGTTGCCGTTGACCGTTATTTCCTCGTTGACGATAACGGCGCCAACCTTGACCGTGATGGTCTGGGGTCCGTCATCAAGCGTGGTGACAGACCAGAGGTCAGAGGAGGTCATCATCGCCGTTCCACGGCCGGTGGACTCCACCGTTACGCTGCCAGGAACCGGAATTTCGTTGTCATAGGCATCAAAGGCACGAATAGAGACATCAAGGCTCTCAAGTTGTTCGAGGACAGCCGTGGACAAGTTGACTTCCAAACGAGCCACCTTGTTCTGGGCAGCGACCGTTATCTCGGCCGTTGAGACCGCTCCGCCCACGCTGTATTGGAGGGTGTGAACACCAGCCACTTCAGCGTCATAGAGATAGGTCCCTTCGGAGGAGGTGATGATGCTCAAGGTCGGGACACTTGCACCGTTTTCGGTCCACTCCACATCTTGTGCAAATTGGTTGCCATCGGCGTCGGTTCCCGTCACTTGGATGTCGACTTGATCGCCAGCGGTCGGGTTGGTCGTTGACAGAGCGGCTGCCACCGTGACCGCTTCACCGTGCAACACGGTGATGGACACGCTATCGGAGATGTTGAAGCCGGTACCGCTGATGCTGTAGGCATCAATGCGCCATTCGCCGACCGTGGTCGCTTCCCATCGCATTTCATCGAGGAGCAATTGCGTTGTGATGTCTTGAACGTCGCCGGTTGCAACGTTGACCTCAAGCCATGTCAATTCGTCAGATGAAATTCGGTTATTGTCTGCGTCAAAGAGTTCCGAGGTGAAATCAACGGCGAAATCTGACGTCATTTCAATCAAGGCTCCGGTTGAACGTTGTGGGTCGTTAGCCACCCCTTCAATCGATACCGTGTTCAGCATACCGTGGTCAACGGTGATGTTGATGGAAACGCTGAGGTCGGTGTTGACATCGCTGTAGGACGCCGTGAGTGTGTACGGCAAATCAGAGGCGTAGTAAGGCGTGAAGGTGGTGGCGTCGCCGGTGAGCACTTCGATAAAGTTCGAAGCATCGTTGATGGTCGGGTGATCAAGCGACCAGTTGGATTCTGGAACCGCCCATTGATTCCCTTTACCATCGATGGCGAAAATCTTCGCCTCGAGCGTGTCGTCTGCTGTGATGTCAAAGTGCTGCCATGTCGCAATTTCGCCTTCAACCGTGATGCGGAGGGTTTGTGTTTGGCCCCGCGAGACATCGATGACCATCTGCGTGAGTTCGGTTTCGTACCGAGCTTCAAGAATCTTTGAGCCTGTTTTGACCGGGTCCCAAATTGCAGGCGCACCGGGCGTCAATTGACCGTCCGAAGTCTTGGTCCAGTTGTCAGCGGGCAAAACAACCGCCAAACGATTGCCACGAACATCGACCCTTGTGGTGTTGATGTAAACGCGGTCGTCAGCCGTAATGGAGGTTGAAGAAGCGTTCAGTTCCAGGTAATCGATGGCACCGTGGCCAACGGTAATCTGCAGTTCGTCCATGGCTCCTGAAACGGAGGTGAGGTTCAGCCACCAAACACCGACATGGTCGGGGAAGTACTTCTGATCGATTTCAGAGTAGTTCCCGTTGGTGGTGGTCCACGTGAGATTACCAGCGTCAGACAGGTCCAAAGCATTGCCAAATTGGTCGTACAGGTCGATGGTGATATCGCACCAGACCCCTGCGGGAACGGTACCGTCGCAGCCACCCAACTCAAAGTAAGAAGGGGCACCGGCTTCAACCGTCACGGCAACATCAACAAATTCACCCGAAGGGACATTGTGCGCGACACGGACAACGTGAGAACCAACGGCGTAAGGCTGGAAGATGTTCGGCACAACAGCACTCATACTGCCGTTGGTTGGCGTGTAGGTGATGGGTTCGCCCGGCACCATGTTGCCATGTTGGTCGACCATGTGGGCCGTGATGGTCAAGGACTCATCCGCTGAAATGGTTGCAGACAGAGGTGTTACGATGAGCTCGGTCGGTGCACCTGCGGTCACGTTGATGCTTTGGGTGCCGCAAACCAGACCGAAACACGAGGTGATGGTCGTTAGGCCTGTGGTGGTCGGTGTAAACAGACCGTTGCTACCGATGTTTCCGGTCGAGGAAGACCATGACATCGGCGGGGATTGAACCATCGAGAGATGGTCGTAAGCCACGGAGTTGAAGTTCACCGCCGTATCAGCGTCGGTGGTCAAGGACCCCGTCGGACTGATGGATACGCTGCTGATGTTGGTCGTGTTGAACAGAATCTGTGGACGGTAATCTGCGTCGACCGTTGAACCGGAGTAGAACGAAGCGTGGGCATGTCCGGTGTTTGGCGTGGCGATGATGATCCACGCCTGCTGACTGGTGATGGTCATCCCTGGCGTGCTGATGTCAAACCACAACCATCCGGTGGTATCCACGTTCGCCGTGGTGGTTGAGACGGCATCGCCGTAATCAACGCCGGCTTGCATGCCCGGTGCACCCCATGTGCCACCAGCAGTGGTGCCGTTCCAAGTGGCGGAAGCGGCGCCCCAGTTGGCGTTGGTGATGGGGTGAACGCTGAACGACACCGAGGTGGCGCCCTGAACCGAAGTCCAACTCTCAACGAACAAGCCCAGCGAAGCGGAATGCACCTGCTGGTACTGAGCGAACGGAATCTGTGCCGCGTTGAGGCCGATGTTGATGCGGCATTCATCCGCCCACAGCGTACCGCAGTAATCGCCTGCGCTGATGGTACTTTCACCGGCGAAGTTGGTCTGTGGGTATTCGCTGTACAGACCCGTATCCTGAATATTTGTATGACCAAAGGCACCGATTTCATTGCCCGTTTGGAAGGCGTAGGTGTAGGTGTAATCGTTGTTGTAAGTGTGGTCAGGGTCGCCCACGGCGAAGCTCCAACGAGCAGAAGACGGTCCTGGGATGGATTGGTTCACACCTTGGACCCACCACGAGAAAAGTTGGCCTTCAGAGAGGTTGTTGGCAAATCGGAACGTGGTGTTGGTGATTTCAGAGTCTTCCCACGACTTGAACTTGTAAACGCCGGTTGAGTTTGCTACGGTGACGATGTAGCCGGTTGCACCCGACACCGGCGTCCATGTCAGCACCGGTTGTGTAGAGGGCGTTAACAGGCCGTTGTCCTCTGCATACAGAACTTGACCGTCGGCCGGCGAGGTTAGCATGGGTTGTCCCGGAGGAACAATGCCGTTGACATTGTCAACATAATCGAGCACCAAGTGAGGGTGATAGTCAGCGTCAGAATACTCAGAGGAATAGAAACTGTGGGAGGACCCCGTGCTTCCAATCATCGCCAGCATGAACGTCATGGTGGTGTTGCCGTTCGCGATGTTGCTTTGAGCCAGACTCGTCAAATCCCACTCCATCCAACCGAAGGGGTTGTTCAACGTCAGGGTTGAACGTGTGATCTCGGTGGTCGAACAGGTCGGGGCCGTGGCCCACACAACACTGGATTCGGTGAAACTGCTGCAGGGATAAGCTGCAATGGTGGTTGACGATGTTCCGGAGACACCGGGCTGGTACATCCGCAACATCATTTGCGTGGGCGTCATGGCGGAAGGCCAAGGCATGTTGGACAAATCGAATTCCATGAGGATGCGGCTTTCACCGGTGCCCAAACTGTTTACGCCCAAGACCACGCTTGAGGAACTTCCACGGTTCACCGTGGAATTGGAATCAATCTCAACATCAGGAACGGACGGCAAAAGGCCGGTCTGTTCGAAAATTGAGCCGCGGGAGATGTTCAAGGTATGGTTGCCGTTACCATCGTCGCTGCCTTGGTCCACCGGATTACGGTACTTGTGTACGGCAGACCACTCGCCAATTCGGTCGCCTTGGTCAGCACGAATTCTCCAGTATTGCCAAAAGTCGCCCTTATCCATGTCGGCGTTATTCGCCGTGTCATTGGCAAGGTCAAGGGTGATGTTGTCATGGAGACCAGCCAAGATGTCGTTGGAATTGTAGCAGGTGGTATCGCCCGTCAAAAACAGTGGGTCTTCTCCCGCACAGACCACGAATTGGGTCTCGTTTGAATACGAGGTGGCCCAACTGAAATCGCTGTCGTTGACCCCAGAGGGACGAGGCTGTGAGGTGTTCCACAGTGTGGATCCATCCGCAGGCAAGAGGCCTGTTGGAGCAGTCGGTGTCCAGGAAGTTGTGGTCCTGTATGTGAGGTTGAGGCGGGGGCGAACATCGATGTTTGAGGATTCGCTGGAGGCAAACTGAACACGACCGTCAACGCCGCCATCCAATTCCACAGGGAAGAGCAAGACATCCAATGCTGCGATGTTATTGCTCAACGCGTGCTGGACAAGCGCTGTGACGTTGAAGGCAACGCTACCGGTGTTGTTGACCCATTCTGGAGCATTGAAAGGCACATCGTGGTCGTTGAGTGAGAAACCGCCAGTTTGCGCCCAAGACGAAGTGTTTCCAGCAGGATAGGCGTAAACAGAAGATTCACTCCATGCCGAATTGACTTCTGAAACGGCCACCAAGGTGGATTGGTAAGTGTTCACCACGTTAAACTCCAAACTGGCGTTGACCACTTCGAAAGTACCCGGCAAAGGAAGTGCACTGAAATTCATGTTCACCAAGGACATTGAGCGGAGGTTGGGATTGCTGGTCGAGACTTGACTCCGGCCAACGAAGAGGCTCGAGGAAGAACCTCGGTTGGTGTAGATGGTCCCGGTGTCAAGATAGGTGTCCTGCGTGGTGGCCGGGTAAGCAAGCGATGGTACGATGGAACCCTCTTGGATGGAGAGCGTGGCATGGGTGCTGTTGACCTCTTCGCCGACATCGTTGGGCAGGTAGAAAATGGTCGATGAGCTTCGGGGACCGAGCATACCGTTGTTGATGGGTTGGACCATCCAACGAATTTCCTGTGCGAAGGACAGGTCTGAGGATGGCGTGAAGGTGAGGTTGGTGATGTCAAAGGCCGATGGTGTGGTGCGAGAATCATAGGTGTACAAACCCGCCATATCATCGCTGGCATCGGCTTGGATGAAGACGCGCCAGTCGGTTGCGGAGGTCGTCCCGCTGTAAGTCCAGGCGAAGGTCGGTGCACGGTCGGCTTTGAGGGCGTGCGAGGTTGCGTCCCAAACGATGGAACCGGTTGAGGGCGCCGTGTTCACGCCGCTGACCGTTGGGGTTGCGACGGTCCCGTCTTCCCAAACCAGGGTCATGTACGGTGCCTCTGAGGCACTTCCCTGCGTGGAGGTGAAGACGATTTCATCCGTTGTTTGCGAGGAGGTGTAGACCATCAACGAAACGTGGTTCTGGCTGTTGGCCAAAGCCGCTTGCACCGCTTCGGTGACGTCGAAGTCCATCCAATCGTCAGAGACACTGTTGATGAGGTCGACGTAGCCGCCAATGTCCACACCGATGTCCCGACCACCGCGCTCAGACCATGTGTTGGTGCCGTCGTAGGTGGTGGCGTTGGCAGCGGTCGTCCATGGTTGGAGAACGGGTCGAATCGCCACGGGTTCATCTTCCGCTGAACCGTATTCTGCGAACAAACTCAGTTCTGCACCGGTCACTCGCGCACCCGACGGCTGGGGGATCTCAGCAAGAGGAATTCGAATCAAAGCGGCGGATTGGTAGCCCGTGGATTGCTCACCCACTCGAAGCGTGGTGGCGTTTTCATGGGTGTCATCTGAACCGGTGCCGTTCTCGATAACATAGGTGTCAACGAGGTGCGGCGTGTTGAGGTGGGGGAGAGCCCCGTGGTGTCGCAACTCAACGGAGGCTTTGGTGGAATTGAACACGACCGTGTTCAAATCGGGAAGTTGGAAGTGGTAGGACGATGACCAATTTCCGATTTGGTTTGTCGCCGACACTGCACGGACACGCCAGTACCAGGTCTCGCCATCGTCAAGATCGGATTGCAGAGTGAACGACGTGTTGGTGACATCGAATCCGGCGTCGTTCCACGAAGTGTAGGTGAGGCTGTTGACCGAAGAGAAATCGCTCTGTGTATCAAGTTGGACAATGTAGCCAGCAAGGGCCATTGTACCGGCGAAACTCCAAACCAATTCCGGTTGGGCAATAGGGGTCAGGTCAACGCCGGTACCGATGGACCAGGAGCCGTTGACCGGTAGGGAAGGTGCAGGGTCCGAAGGCAACGCGTCCGAGCCCGGAACGTAAACGAACGAAAGTTCAGGCCGGTTGGACATCGAGTCTTCTGCCGTACTGAAATAGGCCGTTCGAGAACCACCTGAGCCAGCGCCGAGCATACCCGTGATGAAATCGACACGGCGGTCTTCTCGCATGGCGTTTTGAACCGCAAGGGTGACGTTCCACTGTACCGTGTCGCCCTCGAAGAAAGAATTGCCAACACTCACGCTGTCCAAGAGTGAACTGCGCTCTGTACCTTTGGCGCCGGCGGTATCCCATGCGTTGGTGCCGTCATAACTGGCCCACGTGGCGTCTTCGGCGTTCCAATCGTTTTGAGTGCTCTCCCATACGGCGATGGTCGGGCTTCCGAAGGTAGAAGAGGTCAGGGTCATCGACAACTGGGCGGATTCAACCGCATAGCCGCTTGGCAACGAGTTGGAAACGAGGTTACATCCAAGCAGACCGCTGATCTCGCCACCCGACGGGTTGTAGTCAATGGTCATCTCCGAGTCGCCGTCAAAGTTGTCGGTTGATGCGGCGCTGTCAATGTAGGTGTCCATGCATGCGGGGTATTGATTGTCTTGCGAACCGTTGCCGTGCTTCATTCTGAATTCATAACGGTCGCCACCCAACCAAGTGCTCTCCGCCGAGGAGACGAGGAAACTGGAACTGACCCATTCGCCGTAGTGGTCATCGCTGTCCACCGTCGCCATGCGCCAGAAATACATGTTGCCGACCTCAAGGGTCTTGCCCCCGGTCATGGCCAAAGTGCCATCCGTTGGGTTGAAGTCGTTGTCAACGCGAGTGTCCACGCGCAATTCACGAAGACGGAAATCTTCGTCGGTGGCCAACTCAAAGAGGAGGTCATCACCGGTAGCCGGAGCGCTCCAGTTCAACGATGGTTGCGTGTTTCCCGAGAGGTTGTGACCGGTTTGGTTCCAAATGGCCAAACCGTCGGCGGGGGCGGTGAGGCTAACCGAGGCCGGCGGTGTTCCGCTGCCCCATTCATAGGTGATGGCGAAGGACGGAGCGTCGCTTGGGTTGGATGCTTCTGCGGAGTGGAAGAGGATGCCCTCTCCGTTGGTGTAAGATTCGTATTTTCCACGAACGGCCATCAACATATCAAGCGGTGCATCATCGCCGTTATCGAGGTAGTTTTGGACGGCTTGGTCCAAATCAAATGTGAAGCTGTTGCTGCTTTGATTGCCGTCAGCGAGGGCCATGGTTGCCGTTCCGTTGGAGCGGCCGCCATCGTACCACTGGAAGCCGTTGGTCGACAAGCGGTTCCAAGTGATTTCACTCTCAACCCAAAGTCCGGACTCTTCCATGCCATGGAGCGAAACCACGGGGTCGCCCGTGTAGGAGGAACGTGTCAATTTCATCTCGGCGTTGACGATGGTTAAGTTGTCGTGAAGACCAAGTTGATTGAGCGAGGTTCTGAAGTGAACGAGGCGTTCTTTGTTCGACGTCATGCTGGCTTCCAGACTTGAACCGTCGCCGTAGGTGATGGTCTTGCTTGTCTCACTGACGGTGGCATCTTGCAGGAAATTCTGCTCCAATCCGGTGTCAGTAGGGCCAAACGTCATCGTGGCCGTTCCGTCGCCGTTGTCAACCACGTTGTGGGTTGGAAGAAGGAAACTGGTGCTGTCCCAAGGACCCCACTGGTCGTTGGTGTCGACGGCCCGAACGCGCATGTGCATCGTGGTTCCGTTCTCCAAAGCAAGGGAGGAGGGAAGGTTGTAAGCGCCGGAAGTACCGGTGGATGCGAAGGTTGACCACAAGGTGGAGAAATGCCAGGCTTCATCGGTTTCCGAGCGCCAGTCGGCGTCGTTGCTCAACTGAATTTCAACGTCGGCTCCCGTATTGAAATCGTACGATAGCACTGGTGTAGTGACGGCCTGCAGAAGGAAATCCGCTTCCATCCAAGGCGCCCCGTCTTCCACTGGCAGGTCGGTCGACACCGTCGCCCCGCTGGTGGCGGCGGTGTTGTTGGTGGTGTCCATGGTGAGTTGAGGGCGGTCCGAGGCGCTCAGTGCTTCGGACATGGCGCAGTCATAACTCGCGTCGTAAGAGGCGGCCACCAGAGAAAGGTAGGCGGCGTTCGACCGTGCTGCGTTTTGAGCGAGCGAGGTGACGTTGAGGGTGAGCGTACCGTTTCCAGTCAAGGTCACTGGAGGTTCCCATTCGCCTCGATCGGCGGCACCTTCAGCGCCGGCAGTGGTCCACAATTGATTGCTGGCAAACGCCACCCACGATGCATGAGAACCGTTCCACATTCGGTTCATGCTCGCCACATAAGCGGTCAATTCCGTTGGGCCAAGCGCCTCCGTGGTGCATTGCAAATCGACGCTTGCATCATGAACGGTATCGCTGGCGGTGAAGTTCATCGGGAACCTGAGCAGCAAACGAGATTCTTGCGAAGGGCCGTCAGCGAGAACTCCCGAAACCGACGTGTTGTAGGTGGAGGAAGGGGAACTGGCCGTGATGTACGTATCTGCGTTGACGGCGTGATAAGAAACGGCTCGCTGCACGGTTTTTTCATCGTCTAACTCCGACCATCCTTCCATGGTTTGTGGAAGGGAAAGATCGGCGAAGATGAACATCAAAACGAGCAAAAGCGCTGTGGCTTGGGGACGAAGGATTCGTACGCTACGCATGGGACTCATCCCTTACACCACTCCCCATTATAGGGACTTTTCCCTTTGTAGGATTGAGACGAGAGAGACGAGGGGGGGAAAACCAGACGCATTCAGCGTTGATTTACCATGCGAATGTTGAAGGAGGCTCGTCAACGAGAAGGAAGAGTATGAGCGAACTCTGGGTCGAGAAACACCGCCCCCAATCGGTGGCTCAGATCAAAGGGCAAGCGGCCGTCGTTCAGCGCCTTGGAACCTACGCCGGGAACAAAAATTTCCCCCATCTCCTCTTTGCTGGACCGCCCGGCACAGGTAAAACAACGGCGGCCATGGCCTTAACAAAGGATATCTTCGGCGTAGAGTTTCGTCAAAACCTCCTTGAAATGAACGCCTCCGATGAACGAAAGTTGGAAAGCATACGCACCAAAGTGAAACAATTTGCACGAACCCAACCCTACGGCGGTGCGGCCTTCAAAATCATCTTCTTGGACGAAGCCGACGCCTTAACCAACGATGCCCAAGGCGCCCTTCGCCGAATCATGGAACAATACGCCGAGACGTGCAGGTTTATTTTGTCCTGCAATTATTCCTCCAAAATCATCGAACCGATTCAATCCCGATGTGCTGTCTTCCGGTTCCGCCCGCTCTCCGACGCCGATGTCGCCGCTCAAGTGGCCCATGTAGCTGACCTTGAAGCCTTGACCTTGGAGGACGGAGCGGTCGAAGCCTTGACGCGCATTTCACAAGGTGATTTGAGAAAAGCACTGACGGCCCTCCAGGTCGCAGCAGCTCTCAACACCACGGTGGGCCGTGAGTTGGTCTACGAGACCTCAGCGACTGCGCCCCCCGAAGCCCTTCATCAATACCTGATGGCTTGCCGAGACGACGGTTTTCACGTTGCACGACGAAGGTTGCGTGAACTCTTGGACCAATTCGGCCTCGCTGGCACCGACTTTGTGAACCAACTGCATCGAGAATTGTACAGCGCAGATTTCCTCGAAGAGCGTTCGAAATTGGCCCTGACCGAATGGATGGCTGAAATTGATTATCGCCTCGTTGAAGGTGGCGGCGAACAGATTCAACTCGATGCTTTGACGGCTCAAATCGTCCAACATTTGCAACCCTGATTCACTTTCAGTTTCCACGAAGGGGTGGCCCAAATCGACCAGTAGGTACGCCAAGTGGACGGACCATGCCACATGTGCTCACCCAAGTCGAACACGCCCTTTGTTGGACCGTCTTTGCCCCCTTGGTTCGCGCCCGTCGCCGAAAAATAGAGCGACGGATTTCAAGGGAACTTCACGATAAGGCTCGCATCGACAGGGTGCTGAATGAAATCGTTGCACAACACGCCGACTTACTCTGCTGAGGCAGCCGGTGGGTTCACCGAAAACGTCCAAGTGTAGGTGCGGGTGTTTTCCCAAGGATCGCCTTGTTCGATAATCTCAACGACAATCGTGTGTTCTCCAACAGCCAAATCTTCACCAAGGAAGATGGCAAAGGGCATGTCAAGGTCGGAATGGGGAAGAAGAATCGGTGCTGATTTGTTGCCCGCTGTGCGCCATGTGCCAACATCGGTGCCGTGTTCATCCCAAAACGATGCGTTTGAATCGATGACGGTTTCGGTGTTTTGGAACTGATGGACGACGGTGACATTGGCTTCGGTGTCATCGACGTTGTCAGCCAAACCGAACAGCACCCATGCACCACCCTGGATGTACTCGCCGTTCTCCAGCGTCCACTGATTTTCAACACCGTTAACCTTGTCGGCAAAAGTGTAGTTGCCGTCGTTTTCAATGACTACGGCCCATTCGTCAGCGAGTTGCGGAGCAACGATGTCGCCAAACGGTGGATTCACCACGAGGAAGGAAAGCGACAGGAACGTAAAGGTGTAGAGGAAGAAAGCCTTGAACCACGTTCCTTTGGTGTAGTGTTCCTTGAAACGCTCTGGCATGACCATACGGTGAATCTGTGGAATGAGAATCAGCATGGTGAGAGGCAAGATGTAGAGGACGTCCGTCTTGTCAAGGGTGGTCGATGGCATCAGCACAAAACGCATCATCATCGTGACGAGGAAGGCATAGGCGATGACGAGCCACATCGAAGCGGTCTCGGCTCGCTCCTTGTTGACGTATTTCACGGGATCAAAAGGTTCGATGCCAAGGTCGGCCCCCGAGCGGCGTTTCTTCTTCTCCGCATTCTTGGCCCCATCACGCTTCATGCGCTCGGCCTGAGCCGCCGCCATGGCCGTTTTGAGGTCCACCATGAACCGTTGGGAGGCGAGCAAGTGTTAGAACACTGCGGTTGTTTTTTGTTCAACAGGGATGGGTTTTCTTCGGATTTTTCTTCCGATTTGTTCAAAGAGGGAAGGGCTCACCCACGAGACAGGCCGGGGTGGCGTAGTTGGTAGCGCGTCGGACTCATAGGGCAGCCTCCAAGGCGATCGTATGACGTGCAAGCCCCTTGTGGTGTCTGAGACATCCGAAGGTCGCGGGTTCGAGCCCCGCTC
>Ga0163111_10002660_pt1 | contig 11403 bp, 9 predicted proteins | sample CRUFie1St18metaG_FD_109645 | JGI IMG/M metagenome (GOLD analysis project Ga0163111, IMG submission 109645) | Marine microbial communities from the Costa Rica Dome - CRUD Field 142mm St18 metaG | ecosystem: Environmental > Aquatic > Marine > Oceanic > Photic zone | place: Costa Rica: the Eastern... | reverse complement strand
TTGAGTAATTACCAGGACCAAAACCAATATATTCAAATGTATGACCTGAAGCACGAATGATCGAAGGTCTTCTAAATTCAACAGGTATTGGTGTAATTTTTCTAATTAGTGATCCGTTTAAATGATCTTCTTTAGTACTTCCTAACGCACCACGAACCACTCCAACTTCATTCAATCCACTACCAGATAATTCTGATGTAGTAATTCTTAGTATTTCACTATCAATTTGAACATATGAACCTAATGGGAAACGTATCGCAGTACCAATACCAGAATTAGGTAGTTCAATTTTCATTATAGATCCAGTTGTTAGATCATCAACAAGAGTGACTGATTCATTATCATAGAATGACATGCCTCTTGTACCTAAGTTTTCACCATCAGAACCAGATGTGGCATTACCTGCACTCATACCATGTCGTAAAACAAATGCACCATTTAGATTTTCATTAGTTTTTGCTGAGAATGTTTTAATACCAACTCTCTCTTTAACTATGAAATCACCTAAATTATTATTTGAACTATCAATAATTCTAAACGGACTTCCAATTACTAATCCATGAGCAGAATTACAAGTAAATGTAGATACACCACTTACAGATTCAAAATCATCAGATACTATTGGTACAGATGGTCCTAAATTAATAGCAAATTGTCCTGTGAGGAATGAAGTGTCACCACCTGTTTTTGCAATTGCAACAGTTTTTGTAGAAGGCACTGATGATATTCTAAAATAACCATCTGTAAGAGTTCCAATACCAGTGACTTGTAATATGTCTCCGATATTAGATGAAATACCAACAGATGTGAAGGTTGCAGCAGCACCAATTGAAGGTGATCCTAATGAGGATGGATCAAATTCTAATTTTTCAGCACCATATCCTGAACCACCATCTATTACATCAAAATTTGTAATAGATCCACCTGATATTGTAACTTTCGCAGTTGCACCATCCCAAGTAGATGTTCCGCTATTAAATAATTTAACATTATGATAAGTGCCATCAGTATAGCCTGAACCACCAGTAAAATCACTATATGTAACAATACCACTTAATCCATGTTCTCGATCAAAAGTTAAAGTAGTTACACCTGTTGTGGAGTCTACATTAGTGATTGTTAAACCCTTACCAAAATCTTGAAGTAACTTATCTGTTGCTTCTCTTGTAATACTATTTTTAAGTTTATTTGTTACTACATCTCCTATTGGATTTCTTCTCGCAAATGATACAGATGCTGGAGGGTTATCATTATGATTATCCTTATCTTGCTGTGGATATAAGTCAGCAACATTCTGACTATATTTCTGATCTGTAAATTCAGTATTGATTGCATTATCTGCTTTTAAAACAAATAGGTGATAGATACCATCTTGGACATCTTTAATATAATCACTTATAACTTCACTTCTATAGATGTAATGATTAGATTTTAAATCATTTCTTTGGAATCTTGGTAAATTAGTTGTTCTATCAGATGTGTCACTCGAAAAAGTACCTGTGTTATGAGTTTTACCATCTACATCAGTTGTTGAATATTGAAATTCCTTATCACTATTAATTGATGTAACTTCAAAAGTTCCATTAAATGCAGAATTAGCAACACCAGTTGTATTTGTTGAACTCTTTATATTTAAAATATTAATTTTGTCATTGACTTTTAAGTTATGCGGTAATTCTGATCTTATTGTTACAGTGCCACCTGATTCAGAACCAGTGCTTATAAATCTTAGATTACGATTAAAGAAAACATCTTTCGCATCAATAGTTCTATCTGTGAAATCAGTATTAACTCTAACTCCACTTGTGCTTGACTCTTGAATAACGAATCCATCATTAGGATCTTTTGCATTTGTTGCTTCTTTTGGAACCACAACACGAATAGTATATAATCTCTCATCTAAAGATCTTGGATCTACAGTTCTTGAAATTGTGGTAACATTACTTTTTTCAGTTAATCCTGTTACACCTGATGATGATAATTCTGTGAAAATATCATTATTTGTTGATACATGAATAAACCAATTTTTGTTGATGGCATCAAATTGAATTGGTGATCCTATATCTCCTGATGATTTATCTGATACTCTGCTTTCTACAAATAATTTTGTACCACCGAAGACCGTGATGGGAACATTATTTTGTGCATTAGTAACTGAAGATGCTAATTTAATTTCTGTAGATGATATTTTTATTGCAAAATATACGGTATTTGACTCTATATTTTCAGGTAAATCTCCATTATCACTAAAGACTCGTATCTTTTCACCTGTTTGAAGTGTATGAGTTCCTATATTGAAGATATTAGATGCTGCAGGATCTTTAACGTCAAAGGAAGGACCAGATTGAACTCTAAATGTTTTAACACTTACGTCTGTCCCCGTGACAATCGTTGAACCAGTGCTAACAACATTATCAGTCATGGTGATTGATGCTGTTTTTGTACCATTAGCATCAACAGACAAAATATCGTCAAATTTTGCACCAACTCTGTAACCTTGAATAATAACTGGAGGTTTGTCATCAAAATCATTGAATCCAAATAGATAAAGATGACTTGATATACCCACAGAAGTCGTTAATCCAACGTCCAATGATTGCCAATCAACTTTTACTGGTGTCTCAGTTATTGCTCTGGGAGTAATTACATTGGTGATAAAAGCTGTGTCATCTTTAGCAAATGCAGATTTTTTAAATCCATCGGATGTAAGGGCAATCTGTCCGAAGTTAGAGTTTGAGTTAGTAATAGATGCATCACTACCTGTTTCAGCACCAAAGTGTTTATTGTATCCGATAGCAAATACAGATACGATCTGCATGATCGCATCATTTTTCATATTAATATGAGTTGTCTCAAATCCTTTTCTATAGATAGCATCACTATCTAAATGATAAACAGTTGATGGATCAAGGGATGAAGATTCTTTTGATAATGCAGATCCTTTTGCTAAAGTAACATTTATACCCTCATATGATCTTGAAGTGCTATTGTATTTTACAAACGCTCTGTCATCCTTTTGAAGAGATATACCAGTAAACTGAGCAACAACTATACTTCTAAATCCAGTTGCCTTTGCACCATCCGCAAGAACACCATTCATACCAAACACGGAACGTAATGATACGTTAAAGATATATGGTGATGCACCTGTAACCGTGTCAGTTTCTATCGTTATTGTTGCTGACGAAACTGATTGTGGTGTTGCCAATATATTTGGTGGTACAAATTGAAGTAAATATGTAAATTGATTACTACTTAAAACACTTGCTACCTTCGTTGAAATATTATATTCTCTTGTTGAAACACCTTTTACTTTGATAGGAGTGCCACTGCTTAACCCATGAGGAGTTGTAGTTGTTACTTTGACAACCGTACCTGGTGTATTACCATCACCAGATATTAATTCTGTAATGCTTAGTGGATCTGATGCAAATGCACCAACGATTTCAAATTCAGGTCTCTGTGGTGCAAATCCTTCAGTAGAAGATGGAAATTTTTCATCAATATCTCTAGTGGATGCGAGATTATAAGCGTTTGATAATTTTGCGTAAAATATTTCTAAATCTGTAAGATTAAAACGATTATCTACATTAACACCATCTGCATATTCAAAACATGTAAGTTTATGATGTGAAAAACCTGGTATTGATTGATTATTTGATGAGAAATCCGAAGAGTCAGTATAAACTAATTTTGATTCATCCCCATCAAAAATTGAGAATTGCCAGAAATAACATGTACCAGTTATTCTGAATAAAGCACTAGAAGGAACTGAATTATCTGTTGGATTAGGTACATATTTTGGTTTTATTTTTGTCTTTCTTAAATCCAAACCTACAATAGATGTTCCACGAGGAACGATAACTCCACCATTAATACTATTAAACTTATATAAAATATTATCTTCTTGATTTAAATCAAAATTTGATGATAAATTTAATGCTAGTGTAGTTGATGCTGCTGACTCTGCTCCTGCAGGAGATACTGCAATAGCATTATTACCATCTGCTTTAATTGCGAAACCAGGTCTGTTATCTATTTCATGATCACCAGGATATACTAATATAGTTGTTCTTTCAATTAAGTCATTATTAATTCCCTGGACATAAGAGAATCTCGCAGATTCAAGTAATGCCCTCTGTATAGTTTTAAAGGGAGCTGCGAGTGAGTTACCCTCATTCGTAATTGCATCAGTTGAATCTATATCATTTGGATTCACATAAAGAATACGACCTTCAGTGTTCTTTATGAAATTCTCTAGTTTATTAAGAGGCATCTTCTTATATTCGCCAAAATATTGCTATGATCTATTTAGTTAGGTTGATTCTTCCTGCTCGTAGAGATACTCTAGATCATCTGGTAAAAGTTCTGGATTTTCTAATTCGACTGGAAAATAAAGAGGATGTAACTCCTCCATCATTAGATATCCAAACATTTGGTACATATACTCTGGATTATATGTACGATTTGCATCTGCCACTCTACATAGTTCTTCATCCCACAAGTGTCCGAAAGGTAATTCGTCGAATGTGAAAGGGATTCCATTAATAAAATACATCTTCACTATCATTTTACCATCATCAAACCAGCAAAATTTAGTGGAAAGTTTGTACATACAGATTAGCAGGCGTATTTTATTTAGCCTGCATCATCATTCTCATGTCTGTAGATGCGTACTATTTCATCATCAGTTTTTCTCTCACTTTTTTTCATTTCACGTATATCATCATGTAATTTTTCAATCGGAGTTTTCTCCTCTTTCATGTTTTTTTTGCAGACCACTTTATTTATGTTGTAATACTATCATATTTTATTAATTCAATAGGTAATTGGTCAGTGCAAACTTTATGGACTCTCATAAATTGATCGGCACTATCACAAGTAACTTTTCTTTCCCTGCCTTTGTCACTTAATACTAAAAAACTTCTAGCACAAATGTCAATGATGACACCTACAACTGAATCGTCAAACATAAAATATGGTGGCATTACAATATTAGTATAGTCGAAATAATTAGTGATGTCAACTCATTTATCAATATAAAGAAGAGAATTACTTGGTCTTGAATATATCCACCCATTACATAAATATTTTTCAACTTTTGTCTGACATCCTCTATGCACATATGTCCACGTTGAGGGAAAAAATACTAAACTTCCACATTCTGGTTGTAATTTTGTTCCGTCAAAAAATTCCGTCCCACCACCATCTTTCTTTTTAATTGAATTTAAATACCACATAAAAACAAATATTCTTGATCCTGATGGTGAAATACACCAATCATTATGCCAATCATAAAATCCATCTGGGTCATACTTTTGAATTTTATATCCTGTATCAACCATTTTATAACCTTGATGAGGAACACATTTAATATGAATACTTTTTAAATATTCATTATATTCATTTAAACCTGTTTTCAATGCCTTGAATAATATTTCATCCTCCTTTTTCCAATCAAGATCAGCACTTTTGATACAAAGATCAGTGGTTCTCTTAATGTTCTTATCCACTCTAGGATTGTTTTGGTCAATGATACCCTCGTATCTTGCAGAGTCTTTTTCAAATTTTTTTATTATTTTTTTACAAAAAGACTTTGTGAGTGAATTTTTTTTCACCCAAATTAATTCTTTAAACATAATTATCAAGTTTTAATAATGTAAACCAATGCATAATATGGAGGTAAGTTTCTATTAGTTCCAGATACACCCTCATTATCTGTGTCACCACTAAATGAGTGATCATGCGTATCATTATTTGTGGCGTTCATATTACCAGCGTTTGCGTTACCTGCTGCTGCTCTTGATCCTCCATCATCATCTGTGCCTGACTCTTTTACCGAGTGAGCATGTGTATCATTATTAGTGTCTCCACTAAAGTCATGATCATGTTGAACAACAACAGCGTCTTTACTACCACCAGTTTGTTCTCCATCTCCAGCATCTTCAATACCAGTTCGTGCTTGACCAGAGGTATGATCTAATGATGCACCAATAACAAAATTATTTCTAAGATCTGGGACATTAAAGGTGGTGGTTCCATTACCATTACCATGATAAACATTTAAAACAGTAAAGAGAGGTGCAAAATCAGTTCTACTAACAGCTTGACCATTACAAAGGAGATAGGTAGTTGGTATTCCCGCTATATTACCACCCCACATGATAATCTGTCCTGTTAATACAGTGCTTATTCCAATTAATTTACTACCATCACCTCTAAAAAAACCTTGTTTGTCACCATCGTTTTTGGATACTATATCTGTTGCCTCTATATTTCCAAAAGTATCAATGCTAGCTAAAGAGGTCAATCCTGCTGCAGTTGTTGCAGTATCAGCATTACCTGTTAGATCACCAGTTACGTTACCAACTACGTTACCAGTTATACCAGCAATGGTTTTTAAAGAATGCATTGTGATGTCATCATTATCAAAGGCATAATTTAATTTACCAGTAACATACATGTTCTGGAATTGTGAATCACCTTGTTGACTCTGATAATCAACACTTGGATCTGGAAAATCGCTCATCCCATACCTCCTGTAAATTCTCCTGGTCTCAATCTAGATGAAGTGAATCTAGGTATAAAGGCAGCTTGAACTCCTGCCATACTAAAACGATTACCACGACCACTTTTTAATATAATACGACCTCCTGATCTAGTTATTCTATTTGATCTTTTTACTATTACCTCTTGATCTGCGTCTAAATGTATTTTTTTTCCAAATAATTCTAAAGTTTCTGTGTTCCCATTAGCATTGCCTACAACAACTTTTGATCCCTGTAGTAGTATCTCATTACTTGCATCTAGCACTATGTTTTGACCATGTATTCTTACCCAACCATTTTCAGTTGTCATTGCTAAGTCACCATTATGTGCCATAAGCATATAACTTATTTGACCCTCTTTATTTTTTAAACCTGTTTGAATTTCTAAAGTATGATCTGCCTCCATTGTAGCAAGACCACTACCATGAAGTGCCTGTTGCCATTTTGCACCCTTATCAGTAACTGCGTACATTTGATATGTTACAGGACCTGCAACACCAACTGGTCCGTTTGTTTCTATAAGAAAATTAGGACCAAATACATCTAATACTCTACTTTCACTTTTACTTTTGGACATGATCAATAACCTCCATATCCACCTCCTCCACTACTTGGTGGTGGAGAACTTGGTGGAGAACTTGGTGGAGAACTTGGTGGTGATGGAGGTGGTGTATTATTTTGTGCTTCATCGACTGGATCAGAGTATGTGGTCATATTCTGATTAGTTTCTGTTTGTTGAGGTGTTGTGGTTTCTGTTGATTCACTTTCTTCAACTAATTGTTGGATTGATCTTAAGTTAACTTGAGTAGAACCTACATTAGATGAAGGTGTAGATTCACTTCTCAAACTCTGTTCGGGTGTATCGTAGATAATCGCATGAGGTGAGGAGGTGTGTGCAACTCCAACCATTTTTACTCCCCTAGTAGGATGAAGATGGAATGGTCCACGATATGGTTTACCATCTACAAATCCCACAATACCATTATTTCTAGGTGCAATACAATCTATAACGTTGATCACTCCTGTTTGTTTACGATTTTTAGTCATCACTGGTGTTAAAATTGCACCAACACCTATTGAAATAGGATTTATTAATGGTAAAGTGCGATATGCTTTATCATTTGGACAAATTTTTGTTATTTTTCCGTTTTGATCAACATCACATATCTTGAAATCACCTAAATCATCATCTAAAGAATAACCTTGACCACCATTTTCAATCTCAACATAGTCAACAAAAACGTCAGTCTCTTCACCCGTTGGATAATTTAAACCCTCAGTAATCATTACCACACCTGTAACTTGACCAAATTTAGGTGAGTTGGGATCCTTATCAATAGTTGCTCGACCAAAAGCACCAAACCCCTGATCACAATTATCGACAAATGAAACAAAAGGTTCACTTGTATATCCTTCACCAGGATATGTTATATCAACACCTATAATACTTGCAGTTCTTTTTACATTTTCAACTAGTGTTCCTCCTTGAGTTGCTCCACCAATTGTGGTGGTTACACCATCAACAACAACTTCTGTCTGCTCAATCGATTCATCTAAATTTTCAATAAAGTTTCCAAGAATAATATCACCTGCAGCACCTTCTCCACCTCCACCAAAAAATTCAACTCTAGGTAATCCACAATCCAAAATATTACCTGTGTTACAAGTTGCATCTTCTCTTACTGCTTCACCTCCAAATATACCCCAATTTTCAATACCATCAGTTTGTTTATCAAGAGATGTGCTTGCAGAATCCATTCTCTTTGCCATCTTTGAGAATATGTTTGCAACACTATTTTGTTTTTCTGCATCACTTTTTGGTTTTGTTGAACCTTTTTTTAAATCATATTCAGTAACTGTATGACACTTTCCACCACCACCTTTACAATTAAGTAAACCTTGAACTTTACTTAATACATTCAAACCACCAGCAAGTAAACCTTTAACTGATCCAAATCCTCTACCGATAAGACCAAAAAGACTATTAAGAGGAGCAATTAATGGAGAGACTATTGCATCCATCATATTAGTGATTTTACCTGTGAGAGCACCAATAAAATCTTCAACAGCACACTCAAGAGGATTAATAAATCCCTTTTTAATAGTGTTTAAAAGAAGATTTTTAATCGTACTTTTCAGTGCATTTTTTACTGTAGATCCAAGACAACCGAATGCATTGAAGAGTCCATTCACTGGTCCTGTAGCTGCACTGATAAATGCATTACTCTGTGCAAGTGCAGCAAGAGGATTAGTAAGTCTGTTGAAAATGAAATTTTTTGCTGCTTGAAGTCCAGTATCAACAAAGTCAACCAACTTGTCCTCAAGTAGAGTGCTCATGCTACTAGTCATAATAGACATCGCATCCGATATCTCACTTACAGCAGTATCAAGTCCTGCGACCATATCATAACCACTACCTAAAGCACCTGATGCCCCATTTAAAAATTTATTTAAAGAGTTAGTAATCACCCCTGCAGTGTTAGGTGCAGTGCATTTAAGTGATGATGCTACGGTTATTTTCATGATTTATAATATCTGATTTATTTATCGGGAAAAAGGTACAGGGGGTGGGAATCCTAATGAAAGTGCTCGACCATATTTTCCCTTCTTAACTTGTGATAGCATTTTATTTGCTATTTCTCTTGTGACAAGATTTTGTGTAACTGCCTGATCTAAAGCGTCCTTAACCTTTGATTCATACTCCACCCTAGCTGCTTTTGTATCAGTAACTGGATTATTAATAATATATTTGAGTTGTTGTGTAGTGATTGATTCACCTTTGTCAAAATTTTTATCTTCAGCGACCCTAGTGGGGGTTAATTTTTTTTCTGCATCATCAATAATTCCATCTTGATTTCTATCATATCCTAATTCATTCAGTTTTTCAGAGGAATCATCACGATTTGATTTATTATAAGTTCTTGGATCTAATATGGTCACATCAGGTGTTGCGGGTCCGATCTGTTCGTTAAACTCACCACCTACAGCACCCTTTAGTATTCCCTTATCTTCTAGTGAACCATAAAAACCTGTGAGAGTTCCAAATTTTCCTGATGATGTTGATGATTTTGATGTTCTTGGAAATACACCTAGTATGTAACGTGGACCGTCACCACCAACAAAACCGAAAACCATATCTCCCTGACTTATTCTAACAGATCTTAATTTATGAGCAGCACCAGATCCAGCAGTTGTAGGTAAAAGGCACAAAGCATAACTTAATTCATCCTCTTTTACCAGATCAACATTAGAATTATCTCCCAATATTCTTACCTTATATCTCCAACCCCAACCCTCATCTAATTGCTCAGTTTGTTGATCATAAGACACAACTTTTCCTACCCATGATTGCAATGGGATTTTGCCATACATTTGTTTGTTGGCAGAATTAATAAAAGGTGATGATGAGGTAGGTTCTGTCATTATACGTTGGTATATAGTCCGTAAGTATCTCTTGCTAGAGTCATAGAGGTGTATGAATTATCAGTATCAAAGTGATGGCAAAGGTGTAAAATAAGATAATATCCACTACGATGTTGATTGTAAATGGATAATAATTTTTCATCTTGTGTGATGTTTTCTAACCAGAGTTTTATTACATCTCCTGCCTCTAGTTCCATGTTACATGGTACTTGTATATCAATCAATTGTGTATGTAACATGCCATATCTCATATTAGCCATTGGTTCATATTCAACAGGACTATTTAAAACCTTCTCACTTACTCCCTTTGTTGATGCACCAGGATTAAGAACATATGTATAAGACTTGCAATAGTCTTGATTATCAACATGTTCTTGTTGCACATCACCTAAAGTAGTATCAAGGTTGAGTAATAAATTTTTGATTTCCTCTTGATATTGATGTGTCAAAGTGTTCAAAGTACATACACGAACATTATATTTACCATGCTTAAGTGCACTTAATTGATCTTGATCTTTTTTAACAAGTGGTGGTCGTAGCACCTTATAATCATTGCCTTCTTGTTGCTCTAACTTAGCATCTAAAACTCCAAAATACTTGTAAGTATGAGAGTTAGCATATCCATCAATGTTTCCTTCATATCTTCTAACACCCTCTCTTATCATACCATCAATCGATCTAAAGTTATATCCACTTTTTGTTTCAAAGAAAAAATAACCAGGATCTTTATAATCAGCAGGAAATGATTTTTTGCATAAACCTAATATTACATCTAGTGGGGAATTATGTCCACCAGATACCTTATCAACATTTTTTGTTGGTTCGATTTCGTTTATAATTAAATCATAATCATCTAGTATTTTCTCTACAATATCACTAATTCTTGCTTCTTGATAAACATTACTCAAAGGTTTTTTTGCACATATCATTGCACCCTCTGATACTAAAGGTATATTGACTACTTGTTTTTGAGATTCATCAATCGAAAGTGGTGTTCCTGTAACTATCATTGGAATATCCAAAAAGTTTAAGTCTCCGTACCTTGTTGCAACATTAAAGAATACCTGCTCCATACCCTCAAGTGGCAACGCATCTTTCAGCGTTCCTCTTAATCCAGTTCGACTATCAACAACAGAGTTACCTGTATCAAACTGAACCATATTAGCAGTAACCATCGGTGAATACACACTTTCATAGTAATCAAGTCCTAATATTTTACCTTTTGTTTCTACTTCGACACCAGCGTTCTTCTCGCCATGGTCACTTGGTTTGACGATTTTAAGAAATGTATAATTGCAAGGTCCTGCTGCTGACATTTTATTATGGGTCTATGATTACTGGTTGTATTCTAATAATTGTATCAGAATATCTTTTTGGATTAGTTTTTCTTAATCTATCAAGTTCTTCTTTTGCATTAAAATCTTCTTTTGCA
>Ga0163111_10002655_pt1 | contig 11409 bp, 11 predicted proteins | sample CRUFie1St18metaG_FD_109645 | JGI IMG/M metagenome (GOLD analysis project Ga0163111, IMG submission 109645) | Marine microbial communities from the Costa Rica Dome - CRUD Field 142mm St18 metaG | ecosystem: Environmental > Aquatic > Marine > Oceanic > Photic zone | place: Costa Rica: the Eastern... | reverse complement strand
TGCGCAGGCAGCGGACTCCCTGGATGCGCTTGCACCTTCGGAGGCACGCGACGCACTCGTGCGATTGTGCTTCGACGTCTTGAATCGGCAAGCCTGAACTGACGAGCAGTGTAGGTTTGGAGCAGGGCACAAGAAATCCTTACTCGTACGCTTTACTTGAGCTTATTCGCTCGGTCCTGCCCCCCTTGCCCTCGGGTATCGGGTACCAATACTTTCTATAATAAATTTTTTTACTCTTCATCTCAAGCATTCCTACAGCACCTCAACAGCCGTGCACGTGTCCGCGTCGGTCAGTGGTACTCTGCACAGAGCTCCACGAGACGCAGCCGCGATGTCCATCGGGCCGCAGATGGCCGGCAGACGTGTCCTTTCCGGCGATCTCATTGCGCGACTTGAGGCGTTCGAGGGGACAGTGGTGCTCGGTCGCGGCGTTGCTCGCGAGGACGCACTCCTGATTGCGACGCAGGCGGGCCACGTGCGCTGGGAGCCTGCATCTCGCCGGCTGTGGGTGGACAGCACGGCGAAGAGATATGCTCCGCTCTCGGGCGACGCGGTGATTTGTATCGTCCGGGAGAGTCTCACGGAGGAGTACCGACTCGACGTCGGCGCATCGAGTCTGGCGACATTGCCCGTGCTCGCATTCGACGGAGCCACGAAGCGGAACCGGCCACAGCTGCAGGTTGGCACGCTTGTCTACGCGCGAGTCCTCCGTGCGAACCCGGACATGGGGACTGAGGTGACGTGCGCCGCGCCCGATGACGTGAGCGCGAAGGATTGGGTGACCCGTGAATCCGTCTTCGGCGAGCTCGTCGGCGGGGTGGCCTTCGCCGCGCCCCAGAAGGTGTGCTCGCACCTGATGGGTGAAGAGTGCGCTCTGTTGGATACGCTGGGCGAGGTCGCGCCGTTCGAGCTCGCAGTGGGCGGGAATGGCCGGGTGTGGCTCAGCGCAGAGTCCGAGTCGGCGACGGTGCTCGCCCGCCAGGCCACCCTGCAGTCTGGCGACGTTCCGGTCGAGCACCACGCAGCGCTGATTCGCCAGCTGTCCGATGGCTTTCGCCGCCACGATGAGGCCCTCAGCGGCTGACGCCACCCTCTTTCGCGCGATCGCGCGCTGGTACTTAGTCAGGACGAAAAGCTAGAGGCGACTACGGGGCGGGCGTGCTACGGTTGATAAGGGGAGGGCTCCGGAGCGAGTAGTCCGAAAGACGTCCTCTGCCGGATCCACGCCGATCTCGGTATCTGGGTGGCCGCCCGCAGACAGAGGAGCTGCGTTGCTGCGATCGGATGGTACCAACACAAAAAACTCCGCTAGGAAAAAACCGCCTGAAAATCAGCTTTTCGCTCGCTGCTGTGGCGTCCGCTCCTCCTCCTCCTCCGGAGGCCACAGAGCACCACGCTTTCTCGTGAGAAATGACGAGTGAGAGGCTCGAATCAGCGGTGGCAACTAGAGCGAAGCTCTGGCAAGCTGCGAGTGTTGATCCGAGCAGCTGCGGCCACGATGATGTCCTGCGCCGCGAGCTCCAGTCCGCGTACTCCCGCAACTCCGAGCAATGCCGAGCGTGGGCGCACGACGCGCAGCGACTCACCGCGGCTCTCAGCGAGGCGTCGCGCATCCAAGAGGGGCAGACAGGGAGGGCCACGACGCCGGCCCAGCTGCACGCAGTGGATGCCGAGCTTCACCGGGAGCACACGAGGCTGACGGCGCAGGTAAATCGCGGCAAGGGAGAGCTCTTGCTTGTGCAACACGAGGTTGCCGGAGCGCGTTTCGTGCACAACATGCTCGCGAGCCGCGTGCGCTCTTTGCTGGCGCAACGGCGCGCGCTCTCGTCCGAGGTGCGCTTGGCGGAGCAGGTGCGGCACCCTCCCCTTCCAACCCCTGCAGCGCCTGCTCACAGCCAGGAACGGTCGCAGGAACGCTCAATGCTCCACGCGGAAGCTGCGAGGGGGGCTGCCGGCGGTGAGCACGCGCTCGGCCTCGCGGCGGAGGAGTCGCTCGCACGCAACCTGAAGCGCCTTGAAGTTCAGGAATGCCGCCACGTGCATGGTTTGGCGCAGCGTCGCGCGCAGCACCGCACGTCGCTCTCCATGCTTCAGCGCGAGCACGCCGGCGCTGTGCAGTCGGTGCACACCGCGACGGAGAGCGCCGACGATTTGACGCAGGGCGTGGACGCGGAGCCGCTTCCGCAGATGCCGTTTTGCAGAGGGCCGCAGGTGCCGTCAGCGGCATCGGCGCCTGTACGCGAGCTGGGCGTGCTCGAGGCCGAGGTTCAGCGGCTGAAGACGCGTCTGGTGGACCGCGAAGAGGAGCTTGCTGCGCTCCGGGCGGAAAGCGTCGAGCTCCACCACGCGGCGGAGCGCGCCGCCGCCGCGCAGGCGGCTGCCGACGCACGCGCCGATAGCCTGGCGGCGCAGGTCGCACAGACATCGCAGGCGCTCACGCAACTGAACGCCGAGCAGCTCGAGTTGCAAAGGGCTTATGAAGTTGCGCGCGGCGGGTCGGCCGGCTGGGCTGCGGAAAGAGTAAAGGTCGTCGCCGACGCGAAGGCGGCGGCAGAGGAAGCTGCACGAGAGCTCGCACGGACGCGCGAGGAGGCCGCGCGCACGGAGCAGGTCCTTCGAGATCGGCTCGAGTGGGAGGTCGCCGCGCGCGCCTACGACCGCCACGAAATGGAGCAAATGCATGCGGCAGCGGCACGGGGGTAATTTTGTTACACGGTGATGTGAGGAATCTGCTATCTGGCCGATCCCATGTCACGTCGCGATCAAGGCGACGTCTGGAGCTTGCGCGCGGCGGCGATCATCTCCTGTGAGAGGTGCACCGAGTGCGCCTTGTCGGCGAAGCTCTGGAGCGTATCGAAGTTGAGGTAGCGGTAGGTGTCAGCCGCGGCCGCGTCGATCTTTTTCCACTCGTCCAGGTATTCCGCGGGCGTCGGCAGCCTGCCGTAGACCGCCGCGACGGTCGCCAGCTCCGCGGACGCGAGGAAGACGTTGGCGCCCTTGCCGAGCCGGTTGGGGAAGTTTCGCGTTGACGTCGACACGACCGTCGTCTTATCGCCGACCCTTGCCTGGTTGCCCATGCACAGCGAGCAGCCGGGCATCTCGGTGCGTGCGCCCACCTGAGAGGAGCGGTGTGTGTGTGCGCGCGCGCGCGCGTGTGTTCAGGCTCGGCCCGCGCGCATCATCCTTCGACAGCCTTCAGCGCACCTTCCCGAAAATGGCATAGTATCCCTCGGCTGTGAGCTGCGCGGCGTCCATCTTCGTTGGCGGTGCCACCCAAAGGCGTGTGGGCAGCTGTCCTCCATCGTACGCGTCAAGCTGCCGCGTCGCGATGCTACAGGTCAGCCAGATATAATCGCTCGTGGCGCGGGAGGCACGCCGAGAGGGGGGAGATGGTGATGGTGGAGTTGGTGGCGGCGGTGGGGTGGCGATGGGGCTGCGGCTGCGGCTGCTGCGGCAGCGGCGGCGCGGCGGCGGCGGCGGAGTGTGTGTGAGTGGCAGAAGGCGTGCTCAGTTGGAAGGACGTGGCAGCCGACCATTTTGCCCGCAGCGCGGAAGTGGCCGATGTTCGTCATGCAGGATCCAATGAACACCTCGTCGATTTTCTCGTTCTGCACCGTCGAGAGCGAGCGCGCGTCGTCCGGGTCATTCGGAGCGCATAAGATCGGCTCGGTGAGTTCGTCCATGTTGACGTCGATCGTCTCGAAGTACTCAGCCTTCGCGTCCGCCTCGAGGAGATCGGGTGCCTCGAGCCAAGCTTCCATCCGAGCGACGCGGCGCTCGAGCGTGCGCCGGTCGCCGTAGCCCTCGGCAATCATCCACTTGAGCATGACCACGTTGGAGGTGAGGTACTCCATGATGGGCTCTCTGCCAGACAGTAGGTGGCACAGTGATAGGCTGCAGCAAGCCGATACGCGGGTTGGGGCTGCAGAGGCGGCGCGCGGGGTCGCCCACCGGTCGAGCTTGATCGTGCAACCCGCCGCGGATCGTTCAGCGGAAGCGTCCGAGAGCTCGAACGCCTGCTCGCACTTGAGATGGCCCAGGCCCTCGATCTCGAGGATGCGCCCTGAGAAGACATTCTTTTTTCCCTGTTTCTCGACGGTCAGGAGCCCGCGCTTGATCGCCGCGTGCGGGATAGCGTGCACCTGCGCCGCGTCAATTCCACTCGGGCATGCGCTGCGCGCTCCGAGGTTCGGTTCGTGGCCCTCACCAGGTCGCGCAGAGTGATGCCTGGCTGCATCGTGCCAGTGAAGCGCACCCGGACTGACTCCGGCATGTCGAGGGGCATGATGCCGGTCGCTCCCGCGAAAGCGACGAGGCCGGAACCGGCGGGAAATGATATGCCGATCGGGAAGCGCGTGTGCGAGTCGCCGCCCGTTCCCACCGTGTCGGGCATGAGCATGCGGTTGAGCCACGAATGAATGATGCCATCGCCCGGACGAAGAGAGACACCGCCACGATTCATGATGAAATCGGGGAGGGTGTGGTGCGTCACCACGTCCACGGGCTTTGGGTACGCGGCGGTGTGGCAAAACGACTGCGGACGATCGAGGAGCGGCACTGGTGGGTACCTCGCGGTGGCGTCGGCTATTTGGGCAAAGAGAGGGCGGCTGCCTGCATCACAAGGTCGGCCGAGAAGCCGAGACAAGCCAAGTCCTTCAACTCATCTCGCGTCATCGGCCCCGTCGTGTCCTGCGAGCCTACCGTCGTCATCCGCGGCTCGCAGTATTCCCCGGGCATGACACCCGTCTTGCCACACGCCCGGCCTACCATCTTCTGCGCGAGGGTGTACCCTTCGGGCGAATGGTCGACCGCGCCCACCGACCGAAACACTGCGCATAGAGGCGTGGCGGCTCAGACGCGTTCGCGTCGCTTGGCGCCCCTCGTCCGTTCGAGTTCCCGATCATGACCGGTCGAGGGTGGCAGGCCGAGCGACTCTCGGGCGCGACCCGTGTGCGTCCGACCGATGATGAGCGGAATCCGCCCGCCGGCGCGCACCTGGCGAAGCACGTTGGTGGGTGGCGGAGGAGGGGGAGGAGGTGGGGGGAGGTGGGGGCGCTGTGGCCCGTGCGAAGCCAGTGTGAGCCCACGACTGATGCACCGCGCGAGCGTGCACACAGCCGGACGAGGGAGAGCCGCACCTCGTCGAAGAGCACGTCCGTCTTGGGCGAGAATGCTGATATCTGCTCTCCCGTCGCGTGGTCGCGCACGACGCCTTCGTACGGGTGCACATCAATCACATCGCCCATCTTCAGTCGCGACACGTCCATTTCGAGTGGCAGCGCGCCTGCAGGGAGGGTGGAGGGTGTGTGGGGGAGGGAGGGGGTCGGGTGCGGGCGAGGTGGAGGTGGGCGGCGAGGGGGCGGAAACGCGCGCGCTCACGCGCGTCAGCGCTCGGCCGGTGGCAGTGGTTTCGGGGTCGCCGGGAGGGTTCGCTGCGCGCCGGCATCCTCCATCGTATTGAAGAAGATGGGCGCGATCTTGCCGCCGATGCACAGCCCGCCCGACCGCTTGTTCGGCACGTACGGGATGTCGTCGCCCATGTACCACAGGACGGAGTTGGTCGCCGACTTGCGCGATGAGCCAGTACCGACCACATCGCCAACGTACGCAACCGGGTGTCCCTTCGCAGTGCACTCGGCGATCTGCGCCTGGGCGTCGTGGATGCCGTCACGTGGGATTTTAAGCATCGCGAGCGCATGCAGCGGGATGTCAGGCCGCGACCACGCGTCCGGCGCGGGCGAAAGGTCGTCGGTGTTCGTTTCGCCGGACACGAGGAACACTGTGGCCGTGATCTTCTCGGGGACCTTGTAGCGCGCAGGACACGGGGGTGAACCGACGAGCAGAGGGCGGGGGAGAGAGGGGCTGGAGGGAGGGTTTGGTGGGTGGGTGGGGTGTGTGGATGGGAGTGTGGGGAGGGGGGGTGAGGTGAACGTGGAGGGGAGGGGAGGGGAGGGGAGGGGGGGGGGTGGGTTTGGTCCCGTTTGGGCGTCGCCGCACCTCGGGGCGCGAGGTGAACCACTCGGCCTCCGCCCACGAGTCCATCACTTTTTGCGCGTGACCGTTGCCCGCCCTCGCCTTCGCCTCGACGTCGTAAAACGCGTCGAAGACGAGGATGGTGTGCGAGAGCTGCGTCGCCGCTTCGGCCGCGAGCTCGTCATCGTCGAGCAGCTTGACGAGCGGCTCGATGTTGTAGCCCCCCGCCATCGTGCCGAGCAGCCGCACCGCGTGCTGCTTCGTGACCACTGGCGAGGCCGCATCGCCACGAGTGACTGCGGCGAGAAAGCCGGCCTTCACATATGCTGCCTCGTCGACACCCGGCGGCACGCGCTGCTCGAGCAGCTCGAGAAGCTGCTCCGCCTCGCCCTCAGCAGGCTTCTCGAGCAGCTGCACCACCTCGGCTGCCTGCGCAGCGTCGAGCGGTTTGGGGACTATGCCAAGCGCTGCGCGCTCGGCGACGTGCTCCGAATACCGTTGGAGGAATGTCGAGACGCCCCTCAGCGCCGAGCCCGTGCTGCGCGCTCGCGTCGCCACCCTCGAGGCGAGCCGCATCATCAAGCTTTGATGGCAGCAGGAAAATCCCACTAGCAGGTACGCACTACGAGTACAGCTCTCCTGTTATGGAGACTACTGCAAGTCCGCCGACTGAACACCGCCCGGCACCAGCGTCTCTTCCTACTGTCCAGCTAGTTTTCACATTTTAGTTTTATGATGTCCTGGTTGGCGGAGCACGAGGGAGCGGTGGGCGGCGAGCGAGAGTTGCGCGCGGCGGGCGGGGCGGGGAGCGGGAGCGCACCATCAGCTTGTTCACATCGGCCTGTCGAACGCTTCGGAATCAGGGGGACAATCCCTCTCTCGCGCGATGCGAGTCTTTAGTGCTTACAGTGCTTACATCGGCCTGGAACTGGAACGATTCTGCACGGACGGCAGGCGGAGCCGACGCGGCCACGAGGAGGGAGAGGAAAAGCCGAGCGGGACGCATCTTTCGGCCAGCGACGTTGATGGCGGACACGTGGCACGATCAAGATAGGAAGGTGAGTCGACTCGATCACCAGCAGTCTGTGCAACGGTTTTGACGCCGCGAGTTGTTTGGTGGGCGTGAACGGCACGCGTCTCGCGAGCGTAGCCCGGTACGAGCGTGGACATCTTATATTTAAAGGATCCCACCCCATCCCCGCGCGATGCACGCCCCCGGTGGGCGTTCACTCCCCGGCGCCGCGGCCGAGTCTTGCGAGCCCCGCCGGCCTCGGCCGGCGCACAACTACTTGCCGACCCACGTCTCGGCAAACTCGATGAACATCTGCTTGGGGAAGTCCGACTGCGGGTAGTTCTTGACGCCGTCGTCCTCGTAGTGATCTACGTGCAAGCGTACGGTGGCAGTGGCGGCGGTGGCAGTGGCGGCGGTGGCAGTGGCGTGTCCCAGGGTTCGAAGGCAGCGAGAACGGACCGAAGTTGGAATCGTCAAAGGGGCTCTTGATCTTGGGCACGTGGGGCGCCGGCAGCTTCTTCGCCTCGAGTGCACGCCAGTCGAGCCCCACGAACCACGGGTGATTCTTGACGTCGGCGGGGCCATTCTTGAGGCAGCCGAGACGGCGGGACGGGTCGACACACAGCAGGCGATCGATAAAGTCGCGCGCCGCCGCGGTGAATTGGGACGGCCACACGACTCGGCACTTGATCTGAGCCGCGCCGCCAGCAAACACTCATGCGCGGCCTCGCCAAAGCAAGGGCGGTGGGCGGGGAGCGGGGGCCGGGGTCACAATTTTGCGATAGCCCTCCATGGGGTCCGAGGCGACGAACGGGGTGGTTCCCATCAGGCACTCGTACGTGAGAATGCCGACGCACCACCAGTCTGCGCCATACCCGTGGCCCTTGTTCAGGATGATCTCGGGCGCGAGGTACTCGGGAGTGCCGCACAGCGTCCACGTGCGGTCGTGCAGGATCTTGGCGAAGCCGAAGTCGACCATCTTCAGATAGCCGAACTCATCGAGCAGAAGGTTCTCGGGCTTGAGGTCACGGTATATCACCTTCAGCCCGTGCATGTAGTTGAAGATCGACACGACTTGCGAAGCGTAGAAGCGCGCGTCCTTGTCGGAGAGCGGCGCGCGCTTCGCGAGCAGCGAAAACAGCTCGCCGCCCAACGCGAGCTCCAGCAGCATGTACAGCTCGCCCTCGTCCTGGTACGTCGCCATGAGCCGGAGGACGAACGGGTGGTCCATCGAGGCGAGAATCCGCTTCTCGTTGAGCACGTGGCTCTGCTGCTTCGTCGCCACCACCTGCGCCCGGCAATCAGGAGCTGGGTGCCCGTCGACGAGAGAGGGGCGGGGTGCCGACGGGAGGAGGGTGGAGAGGGAGACGAGGGAGACGAGGGAGACGAGGGAGGGGGAGGTCAGGGTGCGAGGAGAGCGGGGGAGGAGGTGCTCGGGTCCGAAGGAACCTGCTGCTTGCGCATCGCCTTGAGCGCGAACGCCTTATTGGTAGGCTTGTGCTTCACGAGACGCACGCGGCCGAAGGTCCCAACGCCAAGGATTCGCCGGTGCTCGAGGTCGCTCCACTCAGGCGCCTCCGCCTTTTGCTGCGCCTGCTCGTCGGGAGTTCGCGGTGGGCGGCGCCCCTCGGCGGCAAGTGCGGGGCGGCGGCGGCGGCGGCAAGTGCGGGGCGGCGGCGGCGACGGCGGCGGCGGCGGTGGCGGCGGCGGCGGCGGCGGCGGCGGCGGCAGCGGCGCGGGGAACTTTCACACACGCTCTCTCACCTGCCGCTCCCGGCGCTCCACCTCCTTGTCGATGAGCGCCTGAACCGACCCGAAGAAGGTGGTGAAGGTCTCACGGTCGCAGCAGTACGCCACCAGCTCGCTCGACACGACGATCGAGGCCGAGGCCTGCGCGCGGGCGGGGCGGCGGCTGGAGTGGGCGCTGGTCGCGCGACGCAGCGGGGGTGGCCTGGCGCGTGGGAGCCCGTTCGCTCGATCCGAGGTGCGCGGCTTGCCGGCTCGGCCTTGAGGAGCGCGCGCTCGCCGAAAAACTGCCCGGGGCCGAGCTCCGCCAGCTCGCGCGGCGTCCCCTTCTCCTGCCTCACCTTCGCTGCTCCCGACTTGATGATGTAGAACGTGTTGTTCGCGGCGCCCTGCGCCGGCCGGGAGCGCACGCCGCGCGCTTCGGATCATGGCTCCTTTGCAGGAGGTGGCGGCGGGCGGGCGGGGCGCAACCTGCTCGATGATCTTAGCGCCGTTCGCGAAAACCTTCTCGGTCAGCTTCGCGATCAGCTGCTCCTGGTCGGTCGAGGGCAGCGCAGTAAAGATCTGCGTTCCGTCAATCATCATGCCCTCGAGGACCTGCGCCGCCGCCGGTTGCGACGTGTGTCACGCATGTGTGCGAGCGCAGGCGTGCGGCGAGTGCGCAAGGCCGGGCGCCGCGGCGCGCGCGAGCTTGGGGCCACCTTTCGCTTGAAGTTGTGCGCGATGAGCTCGGTAAGCGGCCCCAGCTGCTCCAGGAAGTTGTCACGGGAGAGCTTGAGCATGACCGTTTTCCCGACCGCGACGACGTTCGCCTTGCGGACTGCGTCCTTCGCCGAGGGCTCGAGGCAAGACTCGCCTGCGTGCGCGCGCGCGGGGTGCGTCGCCGGGGAGACGACCCGGGCCGCGGCCGCGAGAGCCGCCAGCGCGGGGACCCGAGGCGCAGGGTGGTGGCGGGCGCGGCGTGCGGCGGCGCGCGGCGTGCGGCGGCGCGCGGCGGCGGCGCGCCGAAGACGCCGCCCTTCTTGAGGCGCATGAGGTCGGCCGACTTGTCGGAGCCCTTGTCGCGCTGGTGGCAGACTACCTCGCCCTCTTTGACGAAGTACAGCGCATCGGCCGTCTCGCCCATCTGGACGACGTACTGCCCGTCGGTGTAGTCCAGCTCTTCCATCACCTGGAGACGGGGGGGGGAGGCGGGATGCGGCGCGACAGTTCGGCAGGTCCGTGCGCGCGCGGCGCAGGGGCCGAGCCGCGTCTCGAGACGGCGCCGCCCACCGAGGCGAGGTCGGCGCGCTGCGCGTCCGTGAGCGGAGAGAGGATCTCGACGGTCTTCAGGAAGTTCTCCGCGCGATAGGCGATGTCCCGCGAGCCGTCGGAGACCATCACGTATCGGAACGCTTTGCGCTCGAGCGCCCAGAGCACGCCGTCCTCGACGCACTTGACGGTGGCCGCGCGCGCCGAGTTGTAAAGGAGGGCGAGCTCGCCGAAGGAGTCGCCGGGGTCGTACGAGCGCAGCGCCTTCTCCCCCGACTGCTTGAGGTACACCTCGAACTTTCCCGAGTCGACGAGGTAGAAGTGGTCACCGTCCTCGCCCTGCTTGATCACGAGGTCGCCGGCCTTGCACGTCACCTCGATCATCGCGTTGATCATGTCCTCCTTCTGCTGGGCGGTGAGCTCCTTGAGCAGCCCGTCGCCCTGCGCATTCTGCACGACACCCTGCCGAATCCGATCCTTCGCGTCCTCGGACTTCGGGTAGGTCGGGGGTGTGAACGCCTCCTCGAGGTCCGTCGTCTCGGCGCGCACGGCAATGCGGCGCTTGGTCTCCGTCATCCGCCGCCCGCTGTTAATCGCCACATCCGCCTGCACGTCCTTGAGCGCGATCTGGCCCGGCTCTTCCTTGGAGGGAGCGCACCCCATCGCGATGAGCCGCGGTAGAAGAGTAGGAATCCTATGCACTGAACTTCCACGATCGTAGTAGAGGGCCGTTAGGCCGCGTGCGCCGGCAAGCAGCGGGCTGCCGCGGTGTGCAGTGGGCCTGATGGCATCCTTAGCACCCCATAGGACGTACACACGCGTTCATTCGCTACACCTCGACCCCACGCGCTCACGCGCCCACGCAAGATCGATGTACAAATGCCCCACGGAGATCGTAGTCTCGGGACGTTCTCGGGCAGGATTTCGGGCGTCGCGCCGCGTCGAATACAGGTCGAATACAGGTCGTACAGGTCGGTGGGTCACGCCGGCGTCGGGCTCCGCGGGCCCGAGAAGCGGGCGACGGAGCCGGGCGGACGTATGTTCTTGGACGCGTGGGGCCCGCACGCGACGCCAGCAGTCGGCACCGGGTAAAGTATCGGTACGCGTGGCTGCTAGTAGATGAGAAGACGGGGTTTCGCCGATCTCCTCCAGTGTGCCCCCGTCGGTCCCGCTCGCCCCCGGGCGCCCTCGGCGTCGAGCTGTGGTGGCCGCTGCTGCCTCGGCGGCGGCTAGGGCTGCTGCCCGCGGGCTCGCGCCGCTCCCGGAGCGCGCGGCCCGCGCGCTCTACCGACCTGTACGACCTGTATTCGTTCTGTATTCGACGGCGCGCACACGCCCGCAGGACTACGATCCCGGAGGAGGGTTTGTACACCGCGAGATCGCGATCTCCAGCGCCCGTGAGGGTGAGTGGTGCCGAAACTACGTGT
>Ga0163111_10002652_pt1 | contig 11411 bp, 6 predicted proteins | sample CRUFie1St18metaG_FD_109645 | JGI IMG/M metagenome (GOLD analysis project Ga0163111, IMG submission 109645) | Marine microbial communities from the Costa Rica Dome - CRUD Field 142mm St18 metaG | ecosystem: Environmental > Aquatic > Marine > Oceanic > Photic zone | place: Costa Rica: the Eastern... | reverse complement strand
GCCGACATCCACCCTCCGGGCCAGCCGATGAAGGTGTTCGTGCGAGAGCGACCCACACCCCCGTCCGAGCCACGCGCTGACCTCGACCTCGGGCCGACCACGATCACCATGCGCACGCCGCGGCGGCGAGGGTTAGGAGCTCCTTGAGACGACGTTCCGACCTATTTTTCCTATTTTGCTCCTCCTGTCAAACGCACCCATTCTCAAAACGAACGCCCAACTCGTGATGAGCTCCTCGGAGCTGCTCGAAGCGTACGAGGCCGCCGTGGCGTCGACCCCCGAGGCCACGGCGTGCGAGCCGCTGCTCAAGGCGCTTCGCACGGCCGCCGAGGGGGGGTCGACGCCGCTCTCTGCGCTCCACCTGAAGCAGGTGGCGCTCGGCCGCGCCGGCGCGTGCGCGCTGTCCGCGCTGCTGGCCAAGGACTCGTTCCTCACGTACATCAACCTCGAGGGCAACGACATCTGTGACGAGGGCGCCGTCGCGCTCTCCGGACCCCTGACGTCCCACCAGTCCATCTTCCGCCTTGATCTCGGCTTCAACACGATCGGGCCAAAGGGGCTCCGTGCGCTCGCCGGCGTCGTTGCCGTGTCGCCGTCGCTACTCTGTCTCGACCTCTCGGGCAATAACCTGTGGTCCCGCCTGTCGCTACTCGCGCCCGCGTCGATGTCTGCGCTCGCACCCCTGGGCAATGCCCTCGCCCAGGAGACGTGCCGACTGCAACTACTCCACCTGGACCAAGCGGACATCGAGCCAAAGGGTCTCACCGCGCTCGTCGATGGCCTCCTCGACAATTCGGTTCTTGTGAATCTGCGACTCGGCGAGAACGCCCTCGACATCCGCAGCGCCGCGGTGCGCACCGCGCCGCACCCAACCCCGACTGCACGTGCGCCGCGCCGCACCAACCCCGGTACCGTCCCAACGATCTCCGCGCGGCGCAGGTGCTCGCGAAGCTGCTGCGTGGCAACCAGACCCTGACGTCGCTCGACCTGCGCGACAACAAGCTGGGCGACGACGGCGCGGCGGCACTGTGCGAGGGCCTCGCCGAGAACACCGGGCTGCGCTGCCTCGTGTTGTGGAATAACGGCGTCGGCGCGGCGGGTGTCGGCGCCGTCGCGAAGGCAGTCTCGACGTCTGCGTCGCTGTCGATCCTCGACCTCGGTGGCAACGCGGTGGGTCGCGAGGGCTCCGAGCCGCTCAAAACGGCGCTCGTCGCCAACAAATCTCTGCACACTCTCGGCCTCGCGAACGCACAGCTCGGCGAGGAGGGAGGCATCGCCATTGCCGAGGGCCTCGAGGGCAACACGCGCGCGCACTGCGTGTCGAGCCGCTGCAGCCACCCCGCCCCGAGCCACTCACTTACCACCCTGGCCACTCCCGAGCTCGCTCGCTCTCCTCCGATCGCCAGCCCCATCCTGTGGCAGGCACATGCAGCGGCTCGACCTGAGGCGCAATGCGCTCGGCCTCGCCGGGCTGATGGCCCTACGCCTATCGATGAAAACGAATCAGGCGACCTGGATGAAAGCCGAACCCAGGAGGCGCCCGCGCCGTCTCGCGCCCGCAGATCCCAGAAGCCGCCGCCTGCGCCGCGGCAGGCTATGCGTGACGTGGCGATCGACGCAGTGGCGGGCGGCGAGAACACGGAGGTCGAGGCGCAGTTTCTCGCCGAGATCCGTGCCGCCTGCACCGTGAATGCGCAGCGCGGCGGTGACGGGGCGGCTGCGCTCCCGCAGCTCGTCGGCGGCCTCTCGGCGATGGAAATGATGGGCCGGCTCGGCCTCAACTCCGACATCGACGCAGACGCCGCTTCGACCGGCGCATACACCGGCGCTGGTGTCAGTGCAACCCTCGGCGCCACCGCGAGTAGCGGCACGCAGGGCGGCATGCCGTCTTCGACGACCGCTGATCTGGCGCCACAGCCGGCCGCGCCGCCGGCCGAGGCGCCGCCGGCCGAGGCGCCGCCGGCCGAGGCGCCGCCGGCCGAGGCGCCGCCGGCCGAGGCGCCGCCGGCCGAGGCGCCGCCGGCCGAGTCACTTCCGCCTGATCTTGCGGCGGCGCGTGCCCTCGCCCAGGCAGCGGCGGCGGCGGCGGAGGCAGCGATGATCGACCCGACGGTCACACCACAGCCTGGCGTGCCCTCGCACCTCTTCGAGGGTGGCAGCTAGGTGCGGGTTGCATGAAGGACACTCGCCGAACATGAACCAAAAAAGGCAGAGCCGTTGACTTGAGATTCGCCTGTGTAAAAACCTGAAAGTATCTCTCAAACGAACGCAGCGCATAGCGCCTCGTACTTCGATTCGATGGCCTCCAGGAGCGACGTCCTGTCGGTGTCATTCCGGTGCGCGTCCACCGCCGAGAACACATCGGTCAGAAGCAGCTCGACCTGTTCGACCCGCCAGCCCTCGGTGCCCGTCACCATCCGCTCAACCAGCATCTCGAGACGCGGGACGTCGACCTGCACGTCCACCACTGACGTTCTCGCCTCGCCTCCGGCGGGCAGCTGCGCCTCCGACGCCGCAGGCTCCACCCTGACGCCACTGGAATCGCACTCGGAGGCGATTGCCGCACTTTGGTCGCAGGAGGCCGCCCGTGCACGCGCCGCGCACGCCACTGCCGGCGCGGCGGCCGCACCATCCTTTGGCGACACCAGTCGCGCACGGGGCCGCACCTTGGAGGTGGGGTCCGCCTGCGGCTCGCCGCGCTCAGCGCGAGCTGTGGCGATCTGCTCGTTGCGTTCGACGAGATCGGGGTCGATCGTCGCGATCAGGTCGAGGCCCTCGTCCAGGAGCGTGTGTGCGCGTGCAAGCTGACGGAACGCATGCTCGTCATCACCCGTGTGGTGCGCCGCGGCGCACGCGACGATGCGGCGGAGGTGGGCCTCGAAGGAGGATGCACACGAAACGAGTCGCTCGTTGACGCGCTGGAGCAGCGTTGCTAGCTCCATGGGATAGCCGACCGTCGCGATGTACGCCGCGCCCTCCTCGGTCTGCACGTCGGTCACGCGCGACCACTCGCGGAAGCGACGGTCAGATCCGAGCCGCATGCAAATCTCGCGCAGCGCCATCCGCATCTGGCGCAGCTCGCATTCCTCTTCTTCGCGCACCGCCCGCAGCTCCTGCACCGTCGGCGCGGGCGGCGGCGGCGGCGGCGCCCTCTGCAGCACCGCCGGTGCGACGCGCGCAGCGGCGGCGACCGGCGGCGGCGGCGGAGAGCGAACGTCGGCGCTGAGACGCCCGAGGGCGGCACGGCGGAGGGGCGCCGCCGGCGCGCGCAGCTCGTACCAGTCCCGCGGAAACAACTGGGAAATCCGACGGCGCGCGCCATCGTCGAGGTCAATGGCGGCAGTGCCACTGGTCCCGAGGACCAGCAGCGGCATTGCAGCGGGAACCTGCTCGAGCAGCAGCAGCAGCGTCGAAAAGAGCAGAGGCTCGGCGCCGAGGAGCCAAGCGTCTAGCGACGGAAGCAGCACCACCGACGGCAACGTGCGCCGCGCCTCCGCGAAGACGTGGGCACATGCCTCCTGCGGTGAGCGCGAGCCGTCCGAAACGAGCAGCGGCAGGTCGAGAGAGTACAGCGTGCAATGCTCCAATGCGCGCAGCGTCGCTGCCCCGAGGGCGTCCTGTCCGTTTCCGGCAGGGCCGGTGAGGAGGAGGCGGGGACGGCAGACAGACGGGTACGCGACGCCGCCGACGTCGACGACAAGCGAGGTGCACGCGCCGCGAAAGGCGGCGGCGGCGGCGTTCGCGCCGCCGGCCGTCGGCGGGAAGATCTCTTTCAGGCGGGCGAGCACGTCCTCAAGCGCCGGCTGCAGCATCGGGCGCAAGTGATCGGGCAGCGGCGCCGAGCGCACCGAGAGAGCGCGGTGCGCGGCGGGCGTGAGCACCGACAGCGCGTGGATGAAGTGTTCGCGACGGATGGAGACGGCGCTGGGGTCGATGACGTACTTCTCGTCAGCGCCCAGCAGCTGCGGGTACGCGTCGTGCAGCGCGCGCAGCGCCGACTCCGCGCAGAGCGCCTTGAGATCGGCGCCGCAGTAGCCATGCGTGCGGCTGGAGAGCTCGGTGACGAGGTCGGCGGCGGGCGGTGGCGCCCATGACTTCGTGTGGATGCGCAGGATCTCGGATCTGGCCGACGCGTTGGGCAACCCGAACTGGAGCTCGCGGTCGAACCGGCCGGGGCGACGAAGCGCAGCATCGAGGGAGTCGATGCGGTTCGTCGCGCCGATGAGGATCACCTGGCCGCGCGAGTCGAGGCCGTCCATGAGCGCGAGAAGCGTCGACACGATCGACGCGTGGATGTAGTCCTGTTTCGAAGAGCGCACGGGCGCGAGGCCGTCGATCTCGTCGAAGAAGATGATCGAAGGCTGTGCGAGGGAGCGCGAGGGTGTGTGAGGGGGTGGGGGGCGGTGCCTGGCGGGCGAGGCAGACTTGAGGGTTGGATGAGCGGCGCCAGCGTGCTTGCAGGCGCGTCGCCTCGGTGAAGAGGAGGCGAAGCTGCTTCTCCGCCTCGCCCACCCACTTGGAGAGGACGTCCGCGCCCTTCCTCATGAAGAACGCGACCGGCTGCCCCGACGAGCCGCACGTGTGCGCGAGAGCGCGCGCGACGAGGGTCTTGCCCGTCCCTGGCGGGCCGTGGAAGAGCACACCACGGGGCGGGCTCACGCCGAGGGTTGCGAAGACCTCTGGGTAGAGCAGAGGCAGCAGCACCATCTCCTTGAGCGCATCAACGTGCCTCTGCAGGCCACCCACCGCATCCCACCCGACGGTCCCGACGCTCATCGCCTGCACGTCGCCCTCTGCTCCGTCGGCGGCGCCACCCGGGCGTATCGGCTGCCGCCCGAGCGCGTCCGCCGCCCCCCGCGCTCCGCCGGCGCCGGCGTCGGCGCTGGCGCCGCCACGTCCGTGGGAGGAAGCACGCGCGCCGTCGCGGTTGAGCGGTTGGATCGACGACTGCAGCCGCGCGTCCGAGCGCCTCTTGCGCGCGACGAACTCCTCTTCCGAGTCGAGCGTCGACGATTCTTCTGCGCCCGCGCCGCGCCGCTGCCGCTCTCCGACGCTCACGCGCCCGCCGTGCTCGGCGCGGCGACCCTGCGCGTAGAAGGGGCCGACGGTCGAGGCGCGGCCGAGCCCTTCCGTGTCGCGGCCGCCGTGTTGCTCGACTGCGGGCCGGTAGAAGTCGACGGCGCGGCGCTGGCGCTTCGAGCCGCGGCTCGGCCACCGCCACTCGGTGCCCGCGTCCTCCTGCGTGTACTCCTCGATGAAATCTGACTCCTCGTTGACGCACGCGCGGAAGCGGCCGTTGCGGAGGAGGACCACAACTTCCGCAGGCTTCCACGACGTCTCGCCGCCGCTCGACGCCACTTCCACTTCGATCGTATCGCCGACACGCGGCGGCCGAACACGCGGCGGTGGCGGGGATTCCGGGCGGCCAATCAGGCTCGGCTCCTTGTACGATACCCTGCTCGAGCGCGGGCGCAGTCGGGACTCGCCCTCCGCGCCTGCGACCGCAGCAGGCGGCCCCTCACCCACGTGCTGCACCTCTCCCCCGTCCTGGGCCTCGCTGGCGGCGCCGCGGGTGGAGGGCATGAAAGTAGTGGACACGACCTCTCCCCCGTCGTGGGCACGCTGGCGGCGGGCGTGGATGGCTCAGAGGTGTGCCGACCTAAATTCGCGAGGGAATAAATTCCTACGCGGCACTTTGGATGCTACCGGAACTTAGCATAATAGAGGTCTAGAGTTTTTTTGTCCTGCGCCTCGCTGGCGGCACGCCAGATGCGTGCGCTTCGGTACGCCAAAGGGCCCGATGGCACGCGCGGGTTCTCGGCCGGCCGGGGCAAGGCGATGCTGCCGCCGCCGAAGGACGCCCTCCCCAACGGGCTCGTGAACAAAGCGGCGGACCCGACCGCCGTCGGCGCCAAGTCGTGGGCCTGTATTGCGGGCTCGGCCTCGGTCGACTCGACGGTCGACAGCGTCGAGAGCGCCGCCGCCGATGCCGCCGCGCAACCCGGCATCGGCGGCGATGCCGATGCCGGCCAGAGCAACGCCGCGCGCGAGGTCCCCCCCCCGGCCTCGAGCGCCGAGAGTGCCGTCGCAGAGGGTCGGGGCGCCCTGCTCTCGCTGCCGCCCGGTCTCGGCGGAAGGGCCGTGGCCGCGGCGCCCGCCGCGGTGCCCATGCCCGCGCCGACACTGGCACCCTCGCCGTTGACGGCGCACGCCGCCTTTGGCGAGGCCGCACCCAGCGCGGGGGAGGAAGTGGCGCCTGCCTCGCTCGACGGCCCGCTCGCGTGCGCCGCGGCGGTCTCGCTCGGTGGCAGCGGCGACGCCGAAACCCCTCGCCTCGTCGCGTCGCTCGCCGCGCAGCTCGCCTCCCAGACTGAGCTTGGCTGCGGCGGTGAAGCACGCACGACGAGCGAGCAGAGCGAACTGGATTCGCGCTCCACCTCGCTCAAGGCGATGCTTGGTATCTCCGGCCTCGGCAGCACGCCCGTCGACGCCGCCGCATCGCTGCCGTACACACACGGTGGCGTGCAGCCAGCCACGCCGACGCCCCCAGGCGCGCTGCCCGGCGCGCAGCTGCCCGGACTGCAGACCCAGGCCTCGCCGCCAGCGCGGTCCGCACTGCCATCGTTGGCGGAGCCCCCGTCGTCCTTCGGGAGTGGCGAGGCACTCCCCGCCGCCTTTCTCACAGAGGAAGCTCTCCGCAGCGGTGGCAGCGGCGGCGGCGTTGGCGACCTCCTGCGGGGCGCTGGCGCTGGCGCCGGGGGCAGCAGCGCTAGCGATGGCGGCGGCGCCGCCGGCGATGGCGGCGGCGCCGTCGGTGGCAGCGGCGACGCGTCTCGGGCTGCTTCGTGGTGCAGCGTGTCGCCCCAGCAACGGGCGGCTCCGACTGCACCTGGCGTGCTCCCCGGAGCGCAGCTGTTACCGCCGACGGCGGTGGGGGCGTCGGTGCCCCCGGCTTCTTCGCAGCGGCTCCCACTTGGATTCGGCCTCGGCTTCGAAGGCCTGCCGCCCTCCGCAAGTGCTGCCGTCTCACTGCCGCGCCCGAGTGGGTGTGCCGCTGATCTCCCCGCCGCCTTTCGAACCGAGGAAGCTCTCGCTTCACCGGCGTGCTCCGCGGCCGCTTCGCCGGGCGATTCCGATGTCAGTGCGATGGCGGCCGCCGCGTCTGGTGGGTCGGTGCCCAAGCTGCCTGCCGCCTTTCGCACCGAGTCCTTGCAGTTCGGCGCCGCGCCGCCAACTTCTCTACCCTCTCTCCCGGGCGCGCTGCTCACCGACGATGCGCCGCTCACGCATACCCGCACGATGCAGCCGCAGCAGCAGCCGCCGTCGCCGCCGCCGCCGCCGCAGCAGTACCAGACGCAGCAGCAGCTTCAGCAGCACCACCAGCAACAGCAACAACAGCAGCAGCAAGCCATGTTGGCGCACCTGCAGGCGATGGAGCAGCAGTCCCGTCTCGAGGAGGCACAGCGGGCGCACGCCGCGGCCGCCCAGCAGCAGCAGCAGCTGCAGCAGGCGCAGCAGCTGCACGCACAGCTCCAGGCACGGCAGGTCGCCGCCGCACAAGCAGCTCAGGCTGCTGCGCTCGAGCAGCAGCAGGCCCAGGCGCAGCTCATCCAGCTCATCAACGAAGTGCTGCAGCGGCCGAGCATCCAACACCAGGAATTGATGCACGGACTTCTCCAGCGGCTGCCTTCCACCGAGCACCAGCAGCTCGCCGTCGCGCTCTACCGACAGCTGTCGCAGCAGGCAGCGAAACGCGAGGAGGCGCAGCGCGAGCACACGCGACGCGAGGCGGAGTATGCGCTGCAACTGCAGCAGTGGCAAGAGCAGCAGCGCCTGATCCACGCGCAGCACGCGCAGGCCGCGCAACAGGCGGCCGCGCAGCAGCAGCAACAGAACCAGGTCGCTGCGCTGCAGCAGCAGGTGCGGGGCCTTGCGGCCAACCTCTCCCAGAGTGCCCCACTCTCGTGTCGCCAGCCCACGCCAGCCCACGCTCGCTCTCGCCGCAGGTACAGCAGCAGCTCGCGCAGCTGCAAGCCCTGTCGGCGAACTTCTCGCCCGCCAGGCAACTACAACCTCGCGAGCAGGTCGAGAGGAACGAACCGCCTCGCCCCCGCCGCCGCCACCGCCACCGTCACCGCCACCGCCACCGCCACAGCAGAACGAGGACCAGGGCGACACCGAACTGCGTATGCAGGCCCAGGCGCACATGCAGGCGGCGGCGGCGGCTCAGGCGGCGGCGACAAGCCAGCCGGCAGTAGCGATGAGCCAGCAGCAGCTGCCGCCGCACCTCGCGCAACTAATCAATCAGCCGGGCGGCCTCGAAATGCTCCAGGCGATGCTCGCTCAGCAGCGCCAGCAGCAAGCTGTCGCCGCGGCCTCGCAGCAGCCTCCGTTGCCGGCGTCGGCAGGCACCTCGACTCCCCCACCGGCGACCGACAACGCGCAGCAGAGCATGTTCCAGCTACGACCGCCGTAGATCTCCGTAGAGATTTGCCCCCTCGATGTGTGCGCGTGCGCCCGGACTTGCGCGCGCGTGTGTGTGTTAAGAATCATCGTGCCTATATTTTCACATCTCAGCCGGCCCGATTCCGCTGCACGTCCTGCACCGCGACGCCGAAGGCGGAGGTCCGATTCTGATGGACTGGCCGCGGCTGACCTTCGGCACTCGTCCCACTCTTGCCCTCCCAGAAGCGTGTTGCACGCAACTGGCGATGCGGCTAGGTCGAGAACCGTCGAGCTACCCAATTCGACACGCTCGGCCTGTCGAACGCTTCGGAATCAGGGGGACAATCCCTCTCTCGCGCGCTTGTTTGAGCTTGTTTGAGCTTTTAAGTTTCCGACAGATCATCCCGCCCGATCGGGCTGTGACGATAGGTCATCGATGCGAGTTTATAGTGCTACAAGTGCTACAAGCGGTGTGTGTCGAGCCGAACAGCACGGGGCCCTTCGGGGCTACAGTATTCCTTCAGTCTTAGTTAGGAATTCCTACAGTAGGAATTCCTAAAAGTAGAACCTAGGAGCTCCGACGAGTACAGTAGACGTGTCGCCTGCCTCCCTTTCGCTTCACCCCTTCCGGAGCCCTGCCGCGGTTTCGCCGATGCAGTCCACCCACCTTCGAGATCTCGGCGACCTGAGGCGTCGCGTGAATGAGATAGAAGAGCGCGTGCCGTGGGTCGGCGTCGCTAGCGGCTGGGCCGAGCAGCGTGGCGCGTGGGTTGAGCAGTTGCAGAGCCAGGAGCCCACGTGTGCTGGGCTCGGCAGGATCCTTCTCACGCTTGAGGGAGCGCTGCTGCCCGAGTCGATGGCGCCCCAGTGGGCGTTCGCGCGCGAAGGCTGGAGGGGCCGCGTCGCTGCTTCAATCTTCCCCGAGATGCTCCACATTGCCATCGATGACTTCGAGCATGCGATCGAGTGGCACCGGATCTTGCTTGCGCCCGATGGACGATTCCCGACGCAGGCGGGCCTCGGGTCGGCGGAGCTGCGCAACACCGGCTCGGTCGGGCTGCCCCGACCGATTGGCGCGCTCACCGGCGAGGAGGCGGCTCGCCCGCCTCCCGAAGGGCTGCCGCGCGCAGCGGCGCGCATGCTGCTGCTCCTGCGCGCGATGGGCGTTCGGCAGTATGACCCGGGCGTCGCGCTTCAGCTGCTTGAGGTGATGCACTTTTACACGGCCGAGGTGCTCACCGACGCGCAGGCATACGCACGGTTGCGCTGGCTCGGTGCTTGCGCCCGCTCGGGCCAGCACGCCGCGCAGCAGGCGCGCACTGCGTGCCAGCAAGCACCGATCGAGCAAGCCGACCTGCTCCTTGCAGTGCGAGGGCGCACGAGCCGCGGATTTCTCCGCCCGCCGCCACGTGAAGTACTCGCGCAGCAGGCCTCGGAGCAGAATGTGCTGCCGATGCCGCTCATGCCGCGCAGGGCGACCGTACGGCTGCCACCGCCCGACGAATGCGCGGCTGCCGGCCGCCACGCCGTGTCACACGACGAGCAAGAACTTTGCTGGTGGCAAGACGTGACGCGAGCGTAAGGGAGGTGCGGCGCGGCACGCGGCCGGCGGCCGACGACTGCGGGCGGGCCAGCGAAAGCGCCTCCTACGTCACAAAGTACTTGTACCACTTAAAAAAATAGCCTAAGACAAAAGTAGAATGCCGCTGTTATCGAATTCCGAAATTTTGCTGCGAGCTCGCAGCACGAGTTCTGCTGCTACACGAGTAGAGTAGAACAGCCGCACCACCTCACTGATGCTGCCGGCAGTGCTGGCGAGCTTGGCCTACCGGTGCAGCCAGGTTGAATGCAGCGGGTGGCTTTCGACGATAGACGCGCGCTTCAACGCCAACTTGAACGGCGTCTACGCGCTGCAAGCAGGCTCGTCGCCGTTTCCAGGGCACACGCTGGAGAACGTCGTCAACCAGGGCCAGATCAAAACGCTCTTTCTCTACCCGATCGACGATCCCGACTACGGCAAGCTCTGGTGCATCGGCGACTCGGACGGATCCCTGAACGTGAAGGCGTATATCATCGCGGATGGCAGAGAACCCACGCTCGCGGACTATCCGGAGGACATGCCGGGTGAGTGGAACGTATTCGATGCGGACGGCGGCTTCCGCTACGGCACGGACTTTGGCTGCAAATGCAAGCTTGGGCCGCCGTCGCTGCCGCCGGTGCCGCCGCCGTCGCCGCCGCCGCCCTCCCCGCCGCCGCCCGCCCCGCCGCCCGCGCCGCCGCCGACGCCGCCGCCGTCACCGCCGCCGTCGCCGCCGCCGCCCGGCCCGCCGCCCGCGCCGCCGCCGCCGTCGCCGCCGCCCGCGCCGCCGCCGCCGTCGCCGCCGCCCGCGCCGCCGCCGACGCCGCCGGCGCCACCCGCGCCGCCGCCGGCGCCGCCCATCTGCGGCGCGGTAGGCGGGTGCGAGGAGTATTGCGCGACCGGCGAGACCGGCGAGCCCCTCTGCGAAGGGTTCCTCAGCCTGGGCGGTGGCGAGCCCGGCGTCTGCACTTGCACGTGCGAGCTCGGCGGGATGCCACCAAAAACAGAAGATGACTGTGTGCCGGTGGCGCTCGCGTATGCGCTCGGAGTCGACTCCAAGGCGGCGGTGCTACCGCTCCGCCACGCCGCAATTGCCCTTCAGCCTGCGGGCGAGCTTGTGCTACGGCTGTGGCTCGGCGCCGCCGACACTTCGCTTGTGTTCGGCGCCGACATCCTCTCGGGCAACCTGCAGTCTTGGCGCGTGATCGGCCCCACCGCCGACGAAGCCGGCTCGGGTGAGGAGGGAGGCGGCACGGAAGCGGCGAGTGGTGTGCTGCAAAAGGTCGAGGACGCGTGCAAACAGGCCGCGCTGAAGGCGCTGGCGAAGCACATGGGCGACGGCATCAGCGCGCAGGCGGCGCAGGGGCCTGTCGTCAGCGCCGTACTG
>Ga0163111_10002651_pt1 | contig 11414 bp, 9 predicted proteins | sample CRUFie1St18metaG_FD_109645 | JGI IMG/M metagenome (GOLD analysis project Ga0163111, IMG submission 109645) | Marine microbial communities from the Costa Rica Dome - CRUD Field 142mm St18 metaG | ecosystem: Environmental > Aquatic > Marine > Oceanic > Photic zone | place: Costa Rica: the Eastern... | reverse complement strand
CCCTGAGCTCTCGTAATCTCGAACAATATATCGGATACAACAGGCTTGCAGAAAAGGTAGCATGAATCTAGTAGATGGTGAATACGGGATTGTGCCACATGGTCGTGAGAGCTGGCATGCAAAAAGCGACGGGCAGCAAAGCATCGTTCCGCTCGATTTCCCAAGTTTCGCGCCGTTCTGGCGACTGTGGGTGCGTGCGTGTCCCACCGGCGGGCCCTCATGCTCTCACGCGCCGCAGCCCTTCCGCGGGCAACGCTGACGCGCTGATGCTCCGCCGATCGTGGCTGGCAGGTGCGCTCGGCTGGCGACTGCACCACCAACCGAGCCTTTTGCGGATCGCGCCGCCCACGGACACGCATAATTCCCACCGCATGGTGGTCGCCTGCATCTTCGCTCCACTCGGTGCGATCCAGGTTATCATTGCCGGCCTTGGACGATCTGGGTCATCCTCTCTGAACGAAGCGCTCGCGCAGCTAAATTACACTATGGTTGTTGGGTTCCCCGACCTGGTCTTCTTGGACGAATTCCAGCGACTGAGCAATGGCACAATCGACGACAGCGGCTTCCTCGCACAAGTTGCTGAGAAAGGCTACACAGCCGCCGGGTACGACATGGCGCCTCTGATGAACTTTGCGAACGCTGCTAAGACAGGCGCCAAGATTATCCTGACTGAGCGCGATAGCGCCGATGTATGGGCCACCTCCGTCCTCGCCACAATAGCCACGCATAAGGCTGCCATGATACAGCGGCCTTTCACCTTCATCAAAGCGTTCCGCGTGCTGCGGCCGACCCTTGATAAGCTCTACGCCTACTACAACGATGGTGAGGAGGCCCATGTCCTCACCGACCGTGAGCGCCTCAAGCGGGCGTACACGAAGCACAGTGAGAAGGTGAAAGCATCCGTGCCAAGGCACAGACTGCTCATCTTCAATGTCAAGCAAGGATGGCCACCGCTGTGCCGGTTTCTAGACGTTGAGGAAGGCTCGTGTCCGACAGGGCCCTTCCCATGGGCCATGAGCAGCTTCGAGATGAAGATCATCACGTTCGTCTTCCACGCAGCGACCTGGGTATGGCCTCTCATCCCAATCGTCCCTGTGCTGGCTGCCTTTGGCTGCGTACGCTGCTTCTCAAGGGGCACCGCTTCTCCTCGTAATAATGCGAAGCGGGCTTGATGAAAGGTGTTGCAGGTGCGGCTGCACGTGCACACCCATACGGGGTCCCCTGTAGATAGGATGTGTGGAACACTAGTTCGACTCGCGTGTGCTCGCGTGGTCCTCGCGCGTCGGATGTGTGCCTTGTTTGAGAGATGATGTGGTTGTTTTGTCGCGTGTCGATCACAGGTGACAGTTCACACACACCCCCTCTGCTCGCGACCATAAGGCCGTACCGCTGCGCGCGACCCGCCCCCCGCGCGACCCCTCTGTCTCTATACACTTTACACAGTGAGAGTGTGTATGTGTGTGCTGCGACTCAACATGCTTGCCCCGCCCGGTACACCCCGCTGCGCACACACCATGCCGCGATCATGCCGCACATCTATGCCATCATGCTCCGCGACGTACACACAGCGACGACGCGGTCGAATCGCTGCCGCGAACCGCAAGCACTGCGTGCCGCGCACGCGCTCGCTCGCTCGCTTCCTCACTTGCCGATCATGCCACGGTGCGTCACCGCTCGGCACGGCCGACCGCCGTGGGCCTGTCTCTGCCGCCGGACCTTGACGATCGCAGCCGCCCCGGCGGAGTCTGACGGCTGCGGAGGCGGCGCCACCGGCGCGCGCGGTTTGCACAGCTCATTGCACGCCGCGGCCACAGCAGCTTGCTCATTGGCTTGTACTTGCGCCGCCGCCGCAGCAGCAGCCGCCGCCGCAGCCGCCACCACCGCCGCCGCCGCCGCCGCCGCCGCCTCGGCAGGAGGCAGCGGCGCTGCCGCGGGCCACCGCCTCTGCTTGCCGGAGGGCCGCGGCTTCTCGGGCGTGCCCGCCGGCGGCTGCGGCAGAGGCTGCAGCGGCTTCCTAACCGCTGCCAGCGCCACCGCGGCGGCCGCCGCCGCGCGCTCGCGCCTTTGGTCGTGGTACAGCCTCGTCAGCGCCTCGCACACGGCACGCTCGTGCCCCAGGTTGCGAAGCGCACACAGCGCGTGCCGCGCCGCCTCGACGCTCGAGCCAGCACGCAGCATGGCCACCTGGTCGTGTGCAGGCGGGTCGGTGGAGGCTCTGGCTTTCTGTCCCAGGGGTGGGTGGGCGTGAGATGGATGGGCTCGGCCTCAGGCTGGGCCGAGGTGCGGCTCAGATGTGCAGGTCCAGGGCCGGCCGGGCGATGGCACCAGTGGGGCGATGCCGCCCGCCGCCACAATCGCCGCGCGGTTGGCTGCGTGGTTGATGGCCAGGTTGCACAGCGCCCGCGCGGCCTCGGCAGCCAGCTCCGAGAGTGGATCGACCTCGCCGAGCAGCGCGACCAGCGTGGGCAGCGCGCCCTCCGCGCCGATGGCATCCTGGTTGGCGACGCTGTTCGCCGCCATGTTGGCGAGGCAGCCCACCGCCTCCGCGGCCGCTGCAAGCACCTGGCGGTGCTCAGGACGCATCGCGCCGCGTGCCAGCGGTGCGGTCTCCTTGCCCTCGTGGCTCTCCGCGCGCGCCAGCTTCGCAAGTGTGCCTGCCGCCTCGGCTGCGGCTGTCGGCGGCTGGCGGGACACAGCCTGCTCCTGGAGCGCTTGCGTTGCCTGGTACAGGCTGGAGAGCGAGGCAGGCTTCTCGGTTGGTGTCGTTTGCTCATGAACGACGCTCATGGATGACGCTCCATGAGCGGCCTGTAGCGCTGCAGCCTCGGCAAGGCTGCTGAGCGTGCCAGCAGCCTCCGTCGCCTTCTTAGCCTCCTCCACCGCTGCAGCTGCAAGCCGCACGAGGTGAGGGATCAAGTCTGCCTCTGCCTTGCGGCGCATGGCTTCGCGGTGTGGCTGAGCAGCCGAGTTGCGCCACGCCGCCAGTTCCTCGACGGTGCCGCCCATGAAAAGGCCGTTTACCGTGAGCTGTCCGTCCCAACGAAGTTCGTTTGGTTAGCTGCTTACCTCCCGGGTCGGAACGGCATCGAGCAGGCAGAAAGCACCACCGCAGCTTTGGAAAAATGTGCAGCAGTCTATCGCAGATGCAGTGTCCCGCCGTAACCTCCCGGATGTAACCGACTTTCTGTGCGCGTTGAGCGAGGTGCCACTGGTCTCGCGCAGTGCGAGGCAGGCAGAACCGTTCAAGCATGCCGAAGAAGGGCGGCAAGAAGGGCAAGGGCAAGAAGAAGGAGATGCTGACGTCTGAAGCGGATCTGAAGCACTTTGAGGTCCGCGTCAACGACATCATCCAAACGCCGCTCGGCGTGCTGGCAAATGTTATTGGGATGGACAAGGAGTCCGGGGTGCGCACTGCCTGCTCCTCGCCCACCGCGCCGGCATCTGTTGCGAGCCACCCACCAGCCCTCGCTGCACACTCATCCGTATCGATCTCGGCACGAGCAGGTGCTCTGGCTCAGGTGGCCTAGCGACATCGAGTCGCCAATGCCGCCCAAGTGCCAGAGCAAGGCAGACATGGAGGCCTTCGGGTACGTGCGCAAGCCGGACAGCGCTCACATCCAGCGGAGACTCGACGAGCGCACCGAGAAGGTGTACCAGCACAAGTTTTATGGCGGGCTGATGCCAAAGACGGCCGCGATGAAGCTGCCGCCCTTCCCTCCAAATGTGGACATCCAGTGGCCGGAGGGGACGCCAAAGCCGCCCCCGGGTAAGGCGTAGTAGCCCGCACTGAGCGAGAGCCTGTGGCTTCTGCGAGCGCCCGTAACGGCAGCTGCGAGGAGGGCCTATGCGTTGCGTTGGACGCGACGCACTCCTCCTTGCAAGCCCTGCCTCCTCCTGGGGCCCAAACAGCACCTCGCCCGCGTGAGACGGGCGGCTCTCCCCACCCTTCCCGGGAGCACGGGGCGCCGACGATGCAGTAGCTGGCTGGCTGCCGAGTGCCCGCCTCGAAATTCTACCTATCCCTCAACTAGATCGTGTGTCCAGTAAAGTGCTTGTCCAATACTTTTCTTCCTTGCCTTCCTTGCTTCCTTGCTTCCTTAAGAGGAGCTCTCAGTGGTTCGCTGGATATCACCCTCCCCCGCGTGGCACAATCCTCGCAGGCGACCACTAAGAAATGGTCTGTCTCGCCCTCGGCCCCTTCCTGGCGACCGCTGGCCCCAAAGCAGCTGCCGGGGCGCTAGTTCAGGTTGCTGACCACGTCACCGCTCTTTGCGTGCGCAGGGAAAGGTCCACGGATCGCTCGCTCGTGCCGGTAAGGTGCGTGGCCAGACCCCGAAGGTCGCCAAGGGCGAGAAGACCAGCAAGGCCTTGACAGGCCGCGCGAAGAAGCGTCTGCAGTACAACCGCCGATTTGTGAATGTTGTTGTTGGCCCCGGCAAGAAGAAGGGACCCAACACGCAGCCCCTGGGCAAGTGCGGGTAGGTGCGCTCATCCACCGCTGTAGCCCCTCTCACTAGGAGTGGGCGATGCTCATCGCGGCCCCTCGCGACTCTCACTACGTGCGAGCGTGATGTAGAAGCAACTGCCCACGGCGTCATCCTATCCCGGGTTGTTCTCTGTCCTCCCCGACCGCCCCCTCCTACCAAACAACACTCCTCGGGAAACGTTGTCCTGTGGCCCCCCGGCCCTCTCCCCACGCTTCCCCCTGCCAACCCGACTCATCGATGTTATCCTCACACCCCGACGTTTCACGCCCCACTCATGCTTCCGACGCACCCCATGCCACGCTCGCTGGCCGTATGGCACACTCACGCATCGGCTTGCTTGTGCACGGCGCAGTCCCTCACTAAACCTCATCCTAACTTGGCAGATAGCTGTGGTGCTGTGTGCGCGGCTGCTCGTCGCAGCTGGTCGCTGCTGCCGGTTATCTCCTTTTCTGTCCCTCTAGTCTTCCCCACAGCCCAGGAGCTTGCTTGCGTGAGTTTTCGGTCTGTGGTCGCACCACCGCGCCACGTTGCATGCATTACGTCGGGACACGGGGGGGGGTTATGATGATAGGTAAGTGTGTTCGTTACAACACGTGTGCAACGTTGGCGCTGTGGAAGGAAGCCCACTGCAGCAGTGTCGCGGGCGCACAATTTTTGAGCACAGTTAGTTGACAGTACACTCGCGGGTGGCACCGCACGCGCGCGCGCGCGCACACCGCGCTCCGGCCGTCCGCACACCGGCCACCGCGGCGTGTCGCGCATCGCGGATCGCGCACTCTCGGGCGCTCTGGCCTCTGCCGTCTGCGCGCGCTGCGGCAGGGGGGGTTGCTGGAAACTGGAAAATCAGACGGTCCGATCAAACGCCTCGGTCCTATGGGGCGCGGGCACCGCCCGCTTGCTGGCGAGCGCGTAGGCGCAGACGCCAGCGACGGCCACCAGCACGCCTATTGTGTTGACGAGGGTGCGCGGCTCGCCGAAGAAGTAGCTGGTGAAGAGGATCATGACGAGCCGCCGGACAGCGTTGAGCACGGCGTGCGTCGTCACCTGCACGGTCAAAGAAGGTGGAATCGGCGGCTTTGGGTCGGCACCGGAGCGCCGCCGCAGGCCGTCGTCGGCGTCCACGCGGCGACGGCTCTGCCCTCGGGCCACAGGGCCGCCGTCAGAGAGCAAAGCAGAGAGCAGAGGCCCTTCTGGAGAGGGGGTGGCCGGAGGGGCGGCGGCGCGCCGGGGCGGGGCGTCTTGAGCATGCGGCGGCCACGCTGACGCAGGAGAGCACCATGAATGAGAGCAGGTTGTACATGCTGTATGCCGCACCTGGTAGATGAGCAGGTGAGCAGGTGGGCAGCTAAGAGGTGAGCAAGCGGCTGAGCGAGTGAGCGGGTGGTGAGTGCATGGGCGGGTGTTCACGGGCAGTGTGCCGCGCCGTTCAGCGCGAGTCGCGCGGCGTATGCGCCCCACGCGAAGCCACTGGGCGCGCGTAGCAGCGCGCCGCCCTCGAGGAGCGCCGCCGCAGGCATCAGCAGCGCCGCACCCCTCCAGCTCACCTCGAAGAAGAGCCGCACGTCGCCCGACGCGCCGCTGCTGCCGCCGCCGCCGCCCATGCCCTCGCCGCGCTGCGCCGGGTGCGGGCTCGGCTGCGCGTGCGCCTGAGCGTGCACCTGCCGCAGCCGCTTCGCCAGGACGGCGCGCGTTGAGAAGCCCAAGTTGGCGCAGAGGCACAGCACGAAGGCCAGCCCGGCGTCCCACCCGCCGCCGCCGCCGCCGCCGCCGCCGCCGCCGCCGCCGCCGCCTGCGCCTGCGCCGCCACTGAGGCTCGCCATGCCCACGCCAATGCACACGGGCAGCAGCGCGCAATACGAGGCGGCGCTCTCCCGCTCGCCGAGGAGCACCGCCGCGAGGAGCACCGTCGAGATCGGCTCGGCCGACTTGACCGTCTCGACGTAGGGCGCGGGCGCGTGCGCGAGCGCCGCGTTGGTGAACACGAAGCCGAGCGAGTATGCGGCCGCAAGGCGGCGGAGGACCGTGGCAGCCTCGCGCGGCGGTGGCGCCTGCACGGGTGGCGATTCATGCATGCGGAGGAGGACCGCAGTGAGCACGGTCGCAGTGGTGAACTGCGAGGCGCATAGCACAAGAGGTGCATGCAGCGAAGAGACCGAGAGCTTCGCCGACACCAGAGCCACAATCGCGGTGAGGTACCACAACGAGGTGAGGCCAGCCACGTGGATGACAGTGCTCGCTGCTCGGCGCTGCTCGGCGAGGCCGCACGGCTGCTCAAGCAGCTCCGCTTTAGGCCAGCTCACGAGCTGCCACTCTTCATGTGCCGCAGGTCGCATGTGCCGCATGCCGATGCGCGGGTTGCAGGCCGACGCGTGCGCGGACACCGCGCGCTGTAGTGGCGCGGTTACTCCGTGAAGGTCGGAATGCGCTTCGCGCCACCGAGCGCTTCCATTCCACGAGCCAGCTCCTCGACCAACGTCTTGGGAACCGCCACGCGCACGCCCAGTGCGGGAGCCATCCCAGCCGAGCGCGATCGCACGCCTCCGAAAGGCAACGCTCGGAACTGGGTCGATGCCACAGAGTGCCAATGCATTGTGGCAGGTGTACCTGGCCAGTTCACGCTGCATCTGGGGGCTGCCACATCTCAGACGACCGGCACTGTCGGAAGATTATCTGACAGTAAGGAGCAGTCTCGGGCGCAGTCATCTGCACACCCGGCCTCGGGCGAGCGGGTGGTCTCGAATGACCCACCGCCGCTTCAGCTTCAGCTGAGGCTCAAGGCGACTCGGCTCAAGACAGCGCCGGTGAATGGCTCAGTCTCAGCCCGCGAGCGCGAGCGTGGTACAGACGCTGTCAAAAAACCACTGCCGAGCCACCGGCAGAAACACGCAAACGGGCTGGAAAGATTTGCCTGCGCATCGCCGCCGTGGGGAAGCGGTCCGTCCCCCATGGTGGCGGAGGAGCGCACGTACGACGTGGCGTGCTCGGCGGAGCGCGAGCAGAGTTGTGTCCTCGAGCTGAGCCCGTTGATGCAGGCAGGGCAGTACAGCCTCGCGCTCACGCTGCACGAGCTCGGGGCGCCGAGCCAGAGCAACCCGATCGTCGTGGGAGGGTCGCCGCTCTCGATCACCGTGCTGCCCGCCGCCGCCGAGGTCTCCTGCTGTGAGCTGCGCGCGGCGGCGCCGGGCACTGCTGCAGAGCCGCTGCGCTGCGTGGCGGGGCAGCCCGCGACGCTGGATCTCCTCTCGCGCGACGGGCTGCGCAACCGCTGCGGCGGCGGCGAGCGCTTCGAGGTGCCCCTCGAGATACACCCGAGATACACTCCAGATACACTCGATCTGCACTCGAGATGCTCGCCGCCGCCCTGCCGTGCAGACGGAGCACGCACACGCACATGCACAGCCACATGCGCACATGCGCACATGCAACATGCACATGCACATGCACATGCACATGCACATGCACATGCAGGTGACACTCGAGCTGCTCGCCGACACCCTTGACGCCGCCTCCGTCGCCTCCATCACCGCCCCGCCCGCGAGCGAGACGGTCGTTGCAACAGCGCCTATCGTTGGCGGAGTAGCCGCCGTTGCCGCCGTTGCCGTTGCGAGCAGGAAGCTACTGAGTCGTTGCCGCCAGCAACGCTGCGGCAGCGGCAGCGGCAGCGGCAGCGGCAGCGGCAGCGGCAGCGGCGGCAGTGGGGACGGCAGCGGCAGCGGCAACGGCACCAGCGCCGGCGTCGGTGACACGTCGGCCGGCCAGTCTCTTCGGCTGACCGACCGCGGCGACGGCAGCTATCAGGTCCGTTTGGTGCGGCATGCGGCGGCGGACTACCTCGTGAGCGCGAGCCTACAGGGGCGCAAGCTGCCGAGCAGCATCCTCTGTCGGGTCGAGCCTGGCCCCGCGCACGCGCCCTCTTGCTCCGTCGCGAGTGTCAAGGGCGACGCTGCGGGCGCGAGCGCCGGGCTGGCGGCGGCGCTGAGCGCCTTGAAAGGAGAGGGCGCCGAGCTGGCGGCGGCGCTCGAGGCCGATGGCCTCTCGTGGGCCTTCGAGGGGTGCACCGCCGCCGCCGCGCTGCGCGCATGCGACCGTTACGGCAACCAGCGGCGGCGCGGCGGCGACCGGTGGAGCACGAGCCTCGTGCCGTCCAGAGGGGATGCCGCGGCGTGGGTGGACGACCAGGGCGATGGCTCGTACGTCGTCTCATGGCGCGCACCCGCCGGCCGCTACAAGCTGGCCGTCGTCGACGGCGAGGGCGAGCACGTGCCGGGCTCGCCCTTCGCGGTGGTCTCGCTGCGGCCAGTGAGCGAGCCGTCGCTCGCGCGCATATCGGCGAGCGGCGACGGGCCGTGTCGCGCCGTGGCGGGTGAGTGGAACGAGCTGCGGCTCGTGCTCGAGCCGTCGTACGAAGCGGCGCCGCGCCTCGCCGCCGCGCTGCTCGCCGCGCTGCGACTCGAGGCCCGGCCCGTCGCGTCGGCCGCTGAGGAGGCGGGCGGCTTGGCGGAGGGTGGGGGCGCGGCGGAGGTGCGATGGTGGAAGACGGTCGAGGTGCAGACTCGGCTGAAGGGCGGCGCGTGGCCTGCCGAAGCCGAGACCGCTCCGGTCAGCCGCGCAGAGGCCGAGGCCGAGGCGGGGGCGCCCAGCTCCCTCCCAACCTCCCTGCCCAGCTCCCTCCCCACCTCCCTGCCCACCTCGCGGGAGACGGGCGAGGAGAGGAGCGACCCTTGTGTGCACCTGCTGCGGTGGCGGCCGCGCCGCGCGTGCACGCACGCGGTGCATCTCTTCTACGGCGCGTGCGAGGTGATGGGCTCGCCGCTCCTCGTGGAGGTGGCGGCGGGCGCGCCGCACGCCGAGCAGTGCGAGCTGGTGGGTCTTGCGCACGAGGTGGGCGAGGTCGAGGCGGGCGAGGCGGTGTCCGGCTGGCTGCTGCTGCGCGACCGCTGCGGCAACCGGGTCGCGGCGCACCCGCACTCTTCGGCATCGAAGACGCAGCCGTCTCAGCGGGGGGAGGCGGGGTCGCCGGCGGCGCTGGTGGCGCTGAGTGTCGAGCCAGAGGCTGCGACGCTCGACCAGAGAGGGATGGCGCACCTGCACGCGCACCCGCACGCCCATGCGGAGCAGCGCCTCGCAGCTCCATCCTCCGCACCCGCCTCCCCCGCCCGCAGAGCACGGAGCTCTCCCTCGGCGCCCGCCTCCCCCGCCCGTGGAGCACGGAGCTCTCCCTCGGCGCCTGGCTCTCCCAGCTCGAGCTGGCGGCCCCGCGAGCGCGGAGGTGCGCCGAGGTCTCGCGCAGATTCTGCGGAGGCGAGGCGAGATGCATCCGAGATCATCTCGAGCGATGAGCTCGCACAAGACATGGGCATCGTCTCGCACCGCGACATCTGCCGCGACTACGCCGAGGTCTTGGCGACGCTCGAGAAGGGGCACGTGCTGCTGCCTCCGGAGATGGGGCTGCTCCGCAAGCTCTGCGGGCTGCCGCCACTGCCGCCGCCGCCCGTGCAGGCGCGCGACGAGCGGCAGCGCGTACTGCGCGCGGAGGCGCTCGAGCGGGAGGCGGCGGAGGAGGCGGCGGAGGCGGCGGCGGCGGCGGCGGCGGCGGCGGTGGCGGCGCGCCCTCGCACAGCGGAGACGCAGGCCTCCCTCCGACGGCGCGAGTGGAGGCTGGGCGTCGCGAGGGCGCTGCGCGCGTGGGAGGTGGAGAAGGATGCGCGCACTGCCGCCGAGAACGAGGCGGCGGAGGCGCGCGCCGCCGCCGAGCCCCGGGCGCTCGGCGGGCTGGCGCTGCAGCGCAGCAACTCCCTCCCGCGGGGCGGCCTGCGCGCACGCGCGGCCACGCCGCGCGCCGGCACGCCGCCGCGCTCGGCCGCGCTCAGAGACTCGCCCGAGAGCTCGCCGCCTCGCGCCTCGCCGCCTTGGTCTCCTGGCTCCGCCGCCTCAGCTGGCAGGCTGGCAGGCGCGGCGCGGCGGCGCGAATCGGCGGCCGCGCGCGAGGAGCGGTGGGATCGGCTGCCGCTCATGTTCCGGCTGACGGTGGCGGGTTGGTGTAAGCCACGCAGGCCTCGAACCCTAGACTGGCAGAGGGCGCCAGGCAGGGCCTGCTACGCTCACGTGTGAGGCGTGCCTTGGACAGACCATCTGCGTGTGACGGTGGGCGGCGAGCCTCTGCCCCTCGGCCGCGGCAGCTTCCACGTCCACGTGCGCGCCGGCCCGCCGTCGGCCGGTACCTCGCGCCTGCTTGACGCGGCGCTGCTCTCCGCGCACGCGTGGCCCGTCGGCCGACGGCTCGCCATCTACGCGCAGCTGCACGACCGCTTCGGCAACCGGTGCGCGCGCGGCGGCGAGCTGCTCCGCGTGTCGGGCTGCGCCGAGCCCGCCGAGGCGCTCGCGGTGCCGCACCGCGCCGGCGGGCTGCCGCGCGGGCCGGGCCTCGGCGTGCTCGACCGCGGCGACGGCTCGTTCGAGATCGCAATCTCGCCGCGGCGCTCGGGGCCGCAGGCACTGCGCGTCCCCCGCGCGTGGGCCACGCTGGGGCTGACCCCCACCCCCACCCCGAACCCGCACCCCAACCCTGACCAGGCACTGAGCGTGACCCTCGCTGACGGCGGCCACATCTCAGGATCGCCGCTCGCCCTCACGGTCGTGCCGGGCACCATCGAGCCCGAGCAATGCGTCGCCGAGGGCGAGGGTCTGCGCCATGCGGAGGCGCCGCGCCCTGCCTACCCCTCGCCCTCGCCCTCACCCCCTAGCCCTCACCCCCTGGCCCTCACCCTGGCCCTAGCCTTCACCCGCACCCGCACCCGCACCCGCACCCTCACCCGCACCCTCATCCGCACCCTCATCCGCACCCGCACGCGCATCCGGGTACGCGTCCGCGTCCGCCTCCGCGCCCTCGTCCGCATCGGTGTCGGCGGCGGGGGGGAGCTCGACGGT
>Ga0163111_10002650_pt1 | contig 11418 bp, 11 predicted proteins | sample CRUFie1St18metaG_FD_109645 | JGI IMG/M metagenome (GOLD analysis project Ga0163111, IMG submission 109645) | Marine microbial communities from the Costa Rica Dome - CRUD Field 142mm St18 metaG | ecosystem: Environmental > Aquatic > Marine > Oceanic > Photic zone | place: Costa Rica: the Eastern... | reverse complement strand
ATTCGATGTCGCTGGGCTGCATGTTTAATTGGTCCTCTAAAGCGAGGTAGGCTAAATGCAAACGCTCGCGATCCGGCAATAGCGTAGATTTCTGCTTGAAGGGGCTGTGAGGGGTAATGACGAAAAGAACTCGGTCAAGTTCGCCGTAATTAAGCATGTATTCTGCCAAGACCAAGTGCCCCACATGGATGGGGTTGAAGGTGCCGAAAAACAAGCCGATATTTCCCTTCATCTTATATTGCTAAAAATGCTTCCAACAGGGCTTTTGCCTCAGCTTTGGCGCGGTCCAAATCGTCGTTGATGATGATGTGGTCAAAGCCGTCGCATTGTCCCATTTCCCACGTTGCTTTTTCAATACGCTGGGCGATTTTTTGGGCGGAATCGGTCCCGCGTGCTCTTAACCTGCGCTCCAATTCTTGAATACTTGGTGCCTGAATAAATAATGCCAAGGCACGATGGCGGAACTGCTTTTTCAGATTCAACCCACCTACGACATCAATATCGAAGGCCACCGCTTGACCTTGTGACCATCTCTTCTCCACTTCGCTTTTTAGGCTTCCGTAATAGGTGTCTTTATAAACCTCTTCCCATTCCAAGAAATCCCCGGCATCAACCTTTTGACGAAATTCTTCGGCGGTTAAAAAGAAATAATCCACGCCATGCTGTTCTGATCCTCGAGGGGCTCGAGAGGTGGCACTGATGCTAAAGCCAAATCCTTCCACGGTCTCCATCAGGTAATGAACTAAGGTGCTTTTTCCGCTGCCTGAGGGTGCGGAGAAGATGACTAATTTTCCGGATGTTGATGCGCTCATAAGTAGAGGAAATTTGTGACAAATTTAATGGGATGTGGGCGCAATGCGTTATATACTTGGATAAACCTTAGAGGGTATTCCCTACTTGCTCTTTGATCTTTTCTAATTCGTCTTTCATTTCTACGACGAACTGCTGCATAGGTGCGTAGTTGCTCTTGGAGCCGAGTGTATTGATTTCACGGCCCATTTCTTGAGCAATGAAGCCAAGCTTCTTTCCGCTGGCAGCCACATTCATAGTTTCACGGAAATACTTGAGGTGGTTGGTCAATCGAACTTTTTCTTCGTTGACATCGAGTTTTTCGATGTAGAAGATGACCTCTTGCTCGTAGCGGTTTTGGTCGACTTCCATGCCTTCTAATCCCTTTAGGAGTTTCTCGCGAATCGCTTCCAAACGTGCTTGTTCGTGCGGGGCGATGCCGATTAAAGCGGCCTCGATGGCATCTAGTCTTGCGCTGAAGTCTTTGGCGATAGAGGCGCCTTCTTGGCTGCGGAATTCAGAGAATTGGTCCAATGCCTCATCTAACAAACCTTGCAAAAAGTTCCATTCCTCTTCGGTGAGTTCAGATTTTGTGCTGTCCAATACATCCGGCATGCGCATTATAGCGGCGATTAAATCTCCCTTGACGCCCATCTCACGTTCCAAGGTGGTCAATTGCTCGAGGTATGTTTTGGCTAAATCCATGTTGATGGCGGCGGCGCTTTCGATGCCTGTGACCTCGGCGTAGATGTTGATGTCTATCTTACCGCGCAACACTTTTTTCCCCACGTATTTGCGTATTTCTAATTCCTTTGCTCGGAATATTGGCGCCACACGCGCGTTCAAATCAAGGCCTTTACTGTTGAGTCCACGGATTTCCACAGTGATCTTTTTACCGGCTACTTGGCCAACGGCCTTACCGAAGCCTGTCATGCTTTGAATCATGGGAGTAAATTTTTACTAAGGTAGGAAAACAAAGGTATCCCTAGGCTTTAAAGGAGCGCCCGTATAAACTCACAAAATAGACCCCTATGAAGATACACAAGCCCCCACCCAACATATTGAGCGACCAAGGTTCTTCAGCAAAAATCAAACTGAGTATACTCGCAATCAAAGGCTGCAAATAGATATAGGCCCCAACCGTAGCAGGATGTAAGGTTTTCAAGGCGATGATGTTCCCGAGGTAGGTTAAAAAGGTCGTTCCTAGGACCACATAGGCAACTGATGTGATGATGCTCTGGTCCCAAAGGTCCCATTGGATGCCTGGGATTTGGGGACCGCCGAAGGGGAAGACCAGAAAAATCCCAAAAGTGAAGACCCATCGAATGACAAAAAGTGCATTGTATTTCGTCATGAGGGGTTTGACGATCACTAAATAGACGGCGTAGCTGGTAGCATTGACCAATACAAAGAGATTGCCTTTGGCGACATCGCTTTGAAAGAGTCCATTGATTTGCCAATGGGCCCCTGATAAAATCAACCAAAGTGCTCCCACCGCACCGAGGGCAATACCAAGTACCTTAGGTGGGGTGATACGTTCCTTGACCAACACTGCGCCTGCTACTAAGACGGCAATGGGTCCAATTACCATCATGATAGAGGCATTAACGGGCGTGGTGATGGCGAGGCCTTCGAAGAAAAATAATTGGTTTGTTGTGACTCCAAATACCGCGCAGAGGACTAGCCTCAGAATATCGGCTTTAGGCAGGTGGTGAATACGGTTGGACCCCGACCATGGCAATAGTACCCAAAAAAGGAGGGCGGCTCCTGTAACACGGAATTGGATAAACGCCCGTGGCGGTACCGCCGCCTGCATCGCGTTCTTGGCGATTAGGAAAGAGGCGCCATAAATCAAAGCGACCCCTAGCAGAGCAAGGTGTGCGGTTAGGATGGTTTGACGTGAGGACGCGTTCATTATGCTAGGGCTGCTGCGGCCGCATCGACTACCTTTTTGCTATTGCCGATGAAAATTTGGCCATCAAGTACTAGTACCGGGCGCTTAAGGAAGGTGTATTCGTCGATGATTAGTTGGCGGATATCGGCCTCGCTCAGGTTTTTATCCTTCAATCCGAGCTCCTTGTATTTACGGGCTCGTTTGGAAAAAAGTGCTTCTGCCGAACCGGCGAGTGCAATTATTTGATCTACTTGGGCCTCAGTCATAGGCTCGGTTTTAACGTCCTGGAGGGCGCAACCGTCCGTATTCCACTGGGCAAGGATGCGTTTGCTAGTATCGCAGGTGCTGAGGTAATAAATGTGCTTCATGGAGTTGTTATTTGGCGAGCCAAGGTTGTGGGTCTTGGATATCAGCATCTTTCCAAAGTCCGAACTGGACCATGGTCTTGCCGTCCTCGTCCGTGAAAGCCTGACCAATAGGTTCTTTGAGGCTGATGATATCACCAGATTTCACCTTTACGTTAATCAAATTACTGTAGACTGTAAAGTAATTACCGTGGCGGATGAGGACCATGATATTTGCACCAGGGATCGGCACGACCGAGCTGACCTCACCTTCAAATACTGCACGAACGATGGTACCGTCGTAAGAGCTTATTTCAATATGTGGGTTATCGACGATGACTCCTTTTACGACCGGGTGTTCGTGCTTTCCGAACTTACCGGTGATGAGCCCGCGCTCCACTGGCCAAGGCAGTACACCCTTGTTCGAGGCAAAGTTGTTGGCGAGTGCACGCGCCTCCGGAGTCATGGCATAGGCCGGACCATCATCACGAACGTCCATGCCCTTTTCTTTTCGGGTCTTCTCGATAAGTGCCTTCAGGGCTTTATTCGAGGTACGGCTGCTAAAATCCTTGCCAGTAATTAAGCCCAATTCCTTAGCGCCTTTCTCTAATTTATTGCGCTCAGCACGCTCCTTGGCTTTGCGCATTTCCTCAGCGATGATACGCTTGATTTGTTGTTCGAGCTGCTTCACTTCACGCTGCTTTTTCTGAATGTCATTCTTGATTTCAGATTCCTTGCTGTGGAGTTCCTTAACGGTAGTTTGCTGCTCGTTGGCATCGGCCTGCAAGGCAAGTTTTTCTCCCTGCTCCGCTTGTTGAATGGCCAATTTTTCAGCCTTCTGCTGAATCAGCGCGTCCTTTTGTTTAGCCAATGCCTTTTGTACCTCGGCGATCTGTGCTACCTGTTGTGCGCGGAACCCTGCCATGTCTTTGAGGTATTGTAAACGTTTCGCAGCCTGTGAAAAGCTTTTAGAACTGAGGATGAACAGGATTTGATCGGTGGGACGCTGTTGACGTTGGGCGAGTTGGATGAGTTCGGAGTAATCTGCTTTTAGACTGTCTACATGCGCAGTTAGGGCCATAATCTTCTTTTCCTTCGCAGTGATGTTACGGTTGATGTTACGGATTTGACGTCCCATAGTAGCGATGAGCTGTTCGCGCGCAAAAATCTTTTGGTTAAGGGTCTGCAATTCATTAATACTTGCTTGGCGTGTACTTTGCGTCTTCGCCAAAATGGTATTGGCTAAGTCTATTTGATCTTGCAACAGGGTGCGCTGACGTTGCAACTCTTCCCTTGTTTGCCCAAGGGTCGAGATGGTAAGGCTCAAACAGCACACTATGAGCAACAGGCGACGCATTAGAAACTAAATGGAGTATTATACGGGCCTTCAGTACGGATGTCCGAGATGTCGATGATGACCTTATATTCTGGCCGTGAAACTAGGGTCAACTCAATCTTTTTTGGGTATCGTGTTCGTTCGTCATATTCGAAGTACTTGATATGCGCTATTTCCACAGGGTCATGAATGATGAGCTCTGCTAGATAGAGTTCGCGATTTAAAGCAACTTTCACATTGCGTTGTGGCCCCAATTCATATTCGCTCATCCACAAATCTCGGTCTGCGTTGAACTTATACTTGAGGGCGTTGTCCCAACCAATTAATTGGCCCCGTATAATTCTATTCAAATATTGGAAGGGCACCTCTATGCCGGTAACTCCAGCTAGATCAGAGGCGGATCCCGTCCAGTCTAATCCTAGAAGCGTCGAGGTAAATGCAGCACTGTCTTCTATTACGATACATTTTCCCACACGAAGGCCTATCATATCGTCACTGATAGCGGTCCAGAGGATGCTATCTTGTCTAGAACGTATTTGGACCTTGAAACGCTGCTCCCCATCCGGCGCGTAGGCCGTGATTCGAGCGAAACTCTGCGCCCATGGGAACTTATCATCGAGTAGGATTTTTTTGTTGACGCCGTCGTTGATCTTCTCGCGTTTAATCGGATTTTCAGGAGTAATAGGCTTGCCACAGCTGGCTAACAAAAGCATCGCAGAAAGCACGGTGATTCCGTGCCTTAACCAAGATTTATGTGCTCTATTCCTCCTTATCATTTTACGCCGTTCAATGCCTTTGCTTTGTTTCGGTACTCCTTTGCTTGTACGCTATTGCCGGCGGCCTCTTCAATGGCGGCGGCATGGCGATAAATCACAGCATCGGGGGTGGTTCTCAGCAGTTGTAAAGCTACCTTAATTTTCTCCCGAGCTTCGTCGTACCGTCCCAATTTATACAATACCCATGCCCAAGTATCTAAATAGGTCGGTTCAAGGGTTTGGAGGTCGTTGGATTCTTGGGTCAAAGCGAGGGCATATTCTATGTTTATATCATGGGTCGCAAGGTCCCAGGCGTAGTTATTGAGGTTGGCGGCGCTGCGGTCTAGGGCTAAAGCCTTTTCATAGGCCTCAGAGCCGGGCTGCACAGAATCTAATTGGAACAATGCAGTTCCCGCCAGTGCATACAGACCGCTCGCCATTTCTGGGTCCAAGGTCAGTGCGGCACGCTCCAATGCCACTCTAGCACAGGACTCCCAAGACTTGATGGAGTAGAACTCGTAGGCCAGGGCATCCATGATTTCCCCTTGGTCTTGAAAGTTGAGTTCGATAAGGGTTAGAATGAGTAATCCACATCGCCAATCCTCTGTTTCAGTGCTGATCGCATAGGCTATTTGATAGAGCTCATAATTTTTAGGGTCCAATTCTATGGCTTCCATATACCTCTCCATCGCCTCCTGGTAGCGCTCCTCTTGAAGATAGATTTCCGCTTGGAACAAGGTAAACGGCAAGGTGCCCTCGTACTTCTTTTCTAGAACTGGAAATACACGCTCAAAGAGCGCTCCAAATTCCGGATCTCCCCTGTTCTGATAAATACTGAGGGCCACAGGCATCAAGTCTTTGAGAGGCACACCGTCTAGCACCAAACCCTGCTCCATGTGGTACACGGCCTGCGCCGTTTTGCTATAGCGTTGAGATATCCGTGCCAATTCCATGTGCAGCGCCCCATTTAAGGGGAACCGCTCCACCGCCTTTTCCAGCAGCTTAATAGCGTTTTTACCCTTGCCGATTCCTTCGTAGAATTGGCTTAATAACCCATAATATTCCGGTACACTGGGATGCTCCTTCACCGCGGCCACCAAGACCTTTTCCGCACTCTTCGTATCATTTTGTTGCAAGTGTATACTGACCTGATCGCTCACCAATTCCGGTGTGGTCCCATACTCACGCGACACTTTATTTAGCACCCTCAACGCATCCTCAAGGGCATTACCCTGCAGGTACACCTTAAAGGCATCAAAGAGGTATTCCGGCTGCCCGGGTTGCAACTCCGCCAAAGCTTCAAAGGCCGTCCCAGCACTCTTGGTATCGCCCAATTGTTTCGCGCATTGCGCCTTGAGCCGAAGCATCCAGGTGTTCTCTGGAAACAGTGCCGCCCCATTACTGGCATATTGGAAGGCAGGATAAAAAGAGCCCTGCTCAAAGTTTAATCTTGCCAGCTGGTAATGTGCGGCCTCCGCATATTCGTCACTTTGGGCCAATTTTTCGTACGCCTCCATCGCCAGCACCACACGCCCAGTAAGGCGGTAGGTCTCCGCCTTATAATAGGTGTTGCTTAATGCAGAAGGCCCCTCTTGCGAAGGGCCCTGAGCAAATAAGGTTGCTGAAAAAAGAAGCGCCTGGACGGCGACTAGCCATTTCTGCATTAGTCCATTCTTGAGTAATCTCCTAAAGATAGCGAACTCCATTGTCCGTTCACATGGGTGTGATTGCCTATCATGCTATCTTTTAGATTAATATTAGTTATGGTTGAATTTGTCTGAATCAACGATCCCTCAATTCCCGCATCTTCCACCACACAATTCTCGCCCAAGCTCACGTTCGGTCCAACTGTCGCATTCTTCAACACAACATTGGATCCGATGTAGCAAGGTTCGATAATAGTGGAATTTTCTAAGGTGATGTTCGCGCCGCGAAGCTCAGCTTTGCCCTTGAGGTAGCCCAACATTTTGCTGTTGGTCTCAACGGTGATGGCCTTGTTTCCGCAGTCCATCCAATCCTTTACAGTTCCGGGCTTGAAGACTTTGCCTTGATTGAGCAGGGAGCTCAATGCATCGGTTAATTGGTACTCGCCCTTTTCCATGATGTTGTTGTCGAGGAGGTATTTCAATTCCTTGCGCAATCCCGGACCGTCCTTGAAGTAGTAGATTCCGATGATGGCCAAATCCGACACGAATTCTTGTGGCTTTTCAACGAAATTGTTGATGGTACCGTCTTCAGCGAATTGGACCACACCAAAAGCGGAAGGATCTTCCACCTGTTTTACCCAAATCACTGAATCTGCTTCCGTATCCAGGGTAAAATCTGCGCGGAACAGCGTATCTGCAAAGGCCACGACAATCTCATCGTCCATGCTATCCGCAGCACAGTGAATGGCGTGTGCCGTTCCCAGCGGTTTGTCCTGGTAATAGATGCTGCCCTTAGCGCCTAAATTCTCTGCGACCTTCTTCAGATCCGTTTCAGCTTGGTCGCCAAAATCGCCAATGATAAAGGCAATCTCATCCACCTTCTTATCGCCACATACACTAACAATATCCTCCACTAACCGCTGAACGATAGGCTTTCCTGCAATAGGGATTAAGGGTTTTGGCACAGTTAAGGTGTGTGGACGCAATCGCGAGCCTCTACCTGCCATGGGGACGATAATTTTCATAGAATATTTGGGTTTATTGTTTTCCTGTACTACCAAAGCCGCCAGCACCGCGCACTGTCTTGTCGAGATCTTCAACAGATTCCCACTCGAATTGCGAATATTGTGCCACGACCATCTGCGCAACGCGCATGCCGTCATCAATGGTGAACGCTTCCCGTCCATGGTTAATTAGCAGTACGCCCACGTCGCCGCGGTAATCTGCATCAATGGTACCCGGGCTGTTTAACACGGTAATGCCGTGCTTGTACGCCAACCCCGAACGCGGACGAATCTGCGCTTCGTACCCGTCCGGCAAGGCCATTTTAATGCCCGTAGGAATGAGTGCCCGGTCGCCAGGTTGTAAGACCACAGGCGCGTCGACATTGGCACGAAGGTCCATGCCCGCGCTTTGTGTGGTTTCAAACTGTGGTAAGGCGTGCTTGCCGCTATAGTGTACTTTGATTTTCATCTATCGTGCGAAGTTAAGGAGCCCACGGCGTTCGGCCATGAACATTACCAGGAGATACACTGCACCAATGGCGAGTTTAACAACAGATTCGATTCCGGTGTAATGAATGAGGAAAACGGTGGCTGTAGCGCCGAGGACGTAGATGCTTAATTTCGTCCAATTATAGGGCACACGATAGTGCTTTTGCCCCCACCACAAGCTAGCTAAGAACATGGCGATATACGCCATCAAGGTGGTGATGGCGGCGCCCAAAATACCCATGGTCGGAATCAAGCTGATATTTCCTATGATTGTCACTGCCAAGCCAACAAAAGTGATGTAAATGCCGTAGCGTGTTTTGTCGCTAACTTTGTACCACACATTGAGGTTGGTGTTGATGCCGAGAATGACGTTGGCCAATAAAAGGATGGGAACTAGGTACAATCCAACCCAGAATTTCTCGTCAATGAAGAACTTCAGATAATCCAGCCCCGCAACAATCAATACAAATCCCACGCTCATTACCCAGGCAAAACCTTCCATGACCTTAGCCATGCGCTTGGGGCCCTCGGCGGTCTTGGCGTTGCGGAAGAAAAATGGTTCCGCTGCATAGCGAAATGCTTGATTAAACAGAATCAAGAAGATGGAAATCTTGTACACGGCGCCATAAACGCCCACTCCTTCGGCCCAACTCTCTCTGGGCAGTAAATATTTCAATAATTGGCGGTCGAGCATCTCATTGGCAATCCCGGCCAACCCGCCCACGAGCAAGGGCCAGCCAAAGGCCAACAAAGTGCGCACATACTTTACTTCTAAATTCAGCTTGAGCGGGAACAAGGTTGGAATAAGCAGCCCAAACATGAGTAGGGACGCCCAGAAATTGGCAATAAAAATATAGTCCACCCCACGTAAATCGTGCATCCACCATCCAGCAGAACCGTGCTGCTCCCAGTAGGCCGGGAGGAAAATATACAAGTTTATGGCAACATTGGACAAAATGAGGGCTAATTTTATTCCGGCGAATCGCCACGCCTTATTCTCGCGACGTAATCGAGCGAAAGGAATAGCACTAACGGCATCTAACCCTAAAATCGCCATTAAGTAGAAAAGGTAGTGCGGTGTTTTTTCATAGCGCATAACCTCAAGCAGAGGCCTCTGTCCGAAGAAAGCAAAGCCGGAAATACCTGCAAGAGCAATCAAGATCATGGTCACCGCCGCGCCGAATACTTTCGGCTCTTCAAATCCTTCCTGTTCCGAATAACGGAAGTACGCCGTTTCCATCCCAAAGGTGCAGATCACAATCAAAAAGGCGATGAGTGAATAGAAGTCTACGTTGATCCCATATTCCGCTTGGGTCAATACCGCAGTTTGCAGGGGTACCAACAGGAAGTTGATCATCCGCCCCAAGATGCTGCTTAGTCCGTAAATGGCCGTTTGACCGGCCAGTGCTTTCATGCCGTTACTCACACTTCAAATATAACCTTTGGTAGCTACCTTTGTAGGGAATCAAATACGAACTCATGAACAAGTTCTCCCCTCTTATCCTCATATTAACGACGGTTTTTACAGTCCAAGTATATGCGCAAGAAGTTCCCATTGATCTGGATGCGACCAAGCGTATGCAAAATGACCTCTTTTTCTTGGCTTCAGATTCTCTAAAGGGCCGTAAGCCTGGAACTGTCGGGGCCGATATTGCCCGTGATATGATTGCCGGCCGTATGCTAGCTCTAGGCATCGAGCCCATGGGTGAAAATGGGTATTTCCAAAAGTTCCCAGTGCCGGAATATGCGGCGGTGGACTACGAAACTACTGCACTTTCAGTGGGCCGAGTACAGCTCCAAGGCCATGTAGATTTCTACCCGGTATCCATCAGTGCTACTGCAGGTTCCGCCGAAGCAAAAACGCTTTACGTAGGCTATGGCATAACCACGGAGAACGGTTCTTATGATGATTTTGAAGGCCTTGATGTAGACGGTGCCATTGCCGTGATGAACGTCAGTTCACCGGACGGCATCCATCCGCATAGCGCCTATGCCGCTTACCACAGTTTGAACCAACGCTTGGCCAACTTAGTCGAAAAAGGCGTCAAAGCTGTCCTTCTTATCAACCCGGATGGAACTGCCTCAGATACCCAAGAATTTTTTAAGAGTATCAATGCCTCAACCGTACCGGTATTTTTCGTTCGCAACGATGCTGTGGCCAATAAACTGATGAAGCGCGCTCAGAATGTCCGCCTTTCAGTTTGGATGAATGAGCGTTTTAGCGACGGCTACAACGTGATCGGATACATCCACAACAACAAACGCAGAACAGTTGTGCTGGGGGCCCACTATGACCACTTAGGAATGGGCGGTGAGAACAGCTTATATAAAGGACCGGCGGCCATTCATAACGGAGCCGACGATAATGGATCGGGGACGACCTTGCTGTTGGAAGTCATGCGTTATTATGCCCAACGCCAAGACACGAATTATAACTACTTGATTCAATTTTATAGCGCGGAGGAATTGGGTTTGATAGGCTCGAAATATTGGACCAACCATCCGACATTCCCACTTAAGGAAGTGGAGTACATGATCAATAGCGATATGGTCGGTCGCCTACGCGATAACCGCCTCCAGCTCTCAGGAACCGGAACGGCAGTGGAATGGGATGAGACCCTCGACATGCCTATTCACGGTTTAGACATCAAAAAAGATCCCGCAGGAGTAGGGCCGTCTGATCAGACCTCTTTCTACTACAAAGATTTGCCGGTATTGCACCTGTTCACCGGAACCCATAACGATTACCACAAGCCGACCGACGATGCAGAGAAGATCAACTACAAAGGCATGGCGAAACTCGCCTCGTTGATCTACACTATAACCGCCCGCACGGCCAATTATGCGAACCTCACTTTCCAAAAAACCACTTCTTCAGAACAGAAGACCACACCGAACTTCTCCGTGACCTTAGGGGTCCTACCAGATTACCTTTTTGGGGGGCCGGGGCTTCGTATAGATGGGGCGACCGAAGGGCGCCCCGGGGCCAACGCCGGGTTGAAGGCGGGGGACGTGATCATGAAAATTGGAGATATCGCCATTGATGATATTTATGCATATATGACGGCGTTGGGGGCCTTTAAAAAAGGCGATACGACGGCTTTGGTGTATGTGAGAGACGGTGAGGAAGTAGAAACGGAAATAACCTTCTAATGGACGAT
>Ga0163111_10002649_pt1 | contig 11419 bp, 8 predicted proteins | sample CRUFie1St18metaG_FD_109645 | JGI IMG/M metagenome (GOLD analysis project Ga0163111, IMG submission 109645) | Marine microbial communities from the Costa Rica Dome - CRUD Field 142mm St18 metaG | ecosystem: Environmental > Aquatic > Marine > Oceanic > Photic zone | place: Costa Rica: the Eastern... | reverse complement strand
GTCGCGCCCGCGCGACCGCCGCGGGCGGCCCGCGCGCGCGGACGCGCGCGCGCCGGCGCCGCGACGCCGCGGATCGCGACGCGAGGCCCGCGACGCGCGGTCGCGCTCGGACGACCGCGCCGCGGGCGCGCGGGCGCGTCGCGGTGCCGCGGGCGCGCGCGCGACGCGCGAGTCGTTGGGACGCGACGCGACGACGACGCGCGATGGGACGGCGACGACCGGCGACGGCGGCGCGGGCGATCGTGGGGGCGGTGCTCGCGCTCGCGAGCGTCGCGGTGCCGGCGCGAGGGGCGTTCAGCGTGATGCCGTCGACGGGGACGGGGACGACGGTGACGTACGCGGGGACGGCGGCGTTTCGCGAACGCGTCGTGGACGCGTGCGGGACGTGCGGCGGGGACGGCGCGGCGTGTCAGGGATGCGATGGCGTGACGAACAGTGGGAAGGTGTTCGATGCGTGCGGGGCGTGCGGGACGGCGTGCGATAAGAGCGATACGTCCATAACGTGTACGTTTAACGCCACGTGCGAGGACTGCGCGAGCGTCACGGGCGGCGCCGCGACGACGGACGCGTGCGGGAATTGTAAAGCGCCGACGGACGCGACGTTTTCGCGAGAGGGGGTCCCGGATCACCATCTCGGTGGCTGCGTCGGGTGCGATGGAGTCGCGAATAGCGGAGCGGTGATGGACGTGTGCGGGGTGTGCGGCGGGAACGGGTGCTCGGGAACGGATCCGTCGCTGTGGAGCTGGTGCTGCGATTGCGCCGGCGTGGCTTTCGGGACGAGCGCGCAAGATTTGTGTTGTGAATGCATCGACGGCGCATCGTACTACCCCAACGGTGTGAAACCAGCCGAGCACACGCAGATAGAAAATTTATGGACGCAAGGGCAAGAGGCGTTCGCGGCGGCGGCGGCGACGATGACGACGTTTCGCGCGCTGGTAGAACCAAGACACAAGGCTGCGGCGCAGACGCTCTATGAACAGGCAGAACAGGCGTTCAAAGATGCATGGGCGCTCGTCGCCACGCAGGCCGCTGTTCCAGGTACGACGATGTGCTATCCAGAGCTCACGGCTTTACCGCAAGTGACAAACAATCGCGACGCGTGCGGCGTTTGCAAGGGGCAGCTTTCGTCTTGTTTAGGTTGTGCGACGAGCGCGACGCCGCTTCCGGTAGGGCCGTTAGAGGGCTTGTATCCAGATGATTGCGATGTGTGTGGTGGATCGACTGAGGTGGATGTGTGTGGGATTTGTGGAGGGAGTAGCAACGGCTTGGATTGCGTCGGTTGCGACGGCATCGTCGCGAGCGGTAAAGTGCAAGACGCGTGCTACGACTCTGACGACACAAGAATGTATAGTATCGACGCCGTTTCGGGAGCGAAGACGCTGCTCGTACAAGTTGGCGAGGTTGGTAGCGGGTGTAGCGATCCCGATGCTTTCATCACCGCGTGTGCAGCGGGGGGCGGCGGATGTTGCGGTTGTGACGGCGTGCCGAATAGCGGTAAAACGCTCGACGCATGTGGCTCGTGTTTAGCGGCGGATGCCACGGATAGGAAGACCAACGCGAATGCGTGCGAAGAAATCTTCCTCGTTAAACTTCCAAGCGGTGTAGTGATCGGTCCATTCACGAAAGAACAGATCCGAGGTGGATCTTTGACGTACACCGAATCGTCGACGAACACGGAGACGATCTACACCATCGAGCCGGATTCGCAGATTGCTAACGCTGCAGTTATTGATGTCACTGAAAGCGTCGAATACGGCTACACTTCCGTCGAGCAAGAATATTTAGATTCTTGGCAGTCGATTTTTGTGAGCGGACGAGCGGATGTGATCAGCTCCACGAGCGTGCCGAACACGGTGAACACAGTCGTCGTCACTGGTAGTCGAGTGACGAATACGAGCGAATATCAAGCGTTGCAAGTGAAACCGGAATTCGTCGGTGTTATTTATCCGTTTTGCACGGGGGCGACGTATCGGGCTGGTCATAGACTGCACGGCAAGAAAACGGGGTCGAACTATTTAGGAATCATCACCACGAGCGCGAGTATGCCGGAAGACTGGACCGAGGCACAGTCACGTCTCGATCGTGACTGGAACCCGTATTCGGAGAGAGTGTTGGACTACGTCGCAGAATGGGCCGATCAGCGGTGTACGTGCGTCGCCGACTGGAGAACTGAACCCGAGCCCGTACCTCCAACATGTGAGCGGGTTTGGCTGCAAGCGAGCGAGGAAAAGAAGAGTTCAAAGATGGAGCGGAGCTGGGCGAGCGGCTCGTGGCGCGTTACGGGTGGTTGGTGGACGCAAGACTTTGGGCAGAAAACGACGACCACGCAAAATGCTGCTCGCGGACCAAGACGTATAGACTCATTTGGGACGCTGCGCACACGACTCTCGCGTACGGCGAGCCAAGAAACCGACGAGCTCGGGGCGTGCGACTACAAAGCACTACGGGTCATCGATCCCGTGCGAAACGCGAGCGGCGCGGTGTGGTATCCACAGCAACAGCAAGTCGCGCAAGGATTCAACGTGACCTTCAAGTTCATGATCACGCAACCGACAGTCACATGTGACTACGCCGAGAGCGTCAGCGGTGCGTTCGTGCAGTCTTTACACACCAAGCTCTATGAAAAGTGTACGACTTCGGGCGGCGACGGCTTTGCGTTTGTCATTCGCGACGATAGCGCTTCGGCGCCGGGAGCGACAGACATCGGGTTCGATGGTCCCGGATTGGGATACGGTGGCATCACCAATTCGATTGCGTTCGAGTTCGACACCGTGTTCACCGCAGCATATAACGAACCACGTGAGAGTCACGTCGCGATTCACACTCGCGGTAAATCCCCAAACACGGCGCATTCGGCGGCGAGCCTCGCGACCGTCGCTCTTGACGGTTCCGTGCCCACGACGAGCATCACCGACGGTCAGATTCACGAAGTCTTCATCACGTACAAGCCCAACATCACCTCTGAGGAGATGTTTTTCGCCATCGAGTCCGGTGAAATCACCGGTTTGTCCACCGCCCTCAGCGCGCACACCGCCGACTCCCTCGGCGTCGTCTCCGTCTACCTCGACGACATGTCCTCACCGCTGATGAGCGTCCCTTTCAACATCGAGAGCATCTTGCGCGACTCCGCCACGAGCGGCAGCGCGTGGGTCGGCTTCACCGCCGCCACGGGAGATCTCTGGCAAGCCGTCGACATCTTAGAGTGGAACATGACCTCGGTCTCCGTCTCGTGACGGCGGCACGGTCAGACGGTTGTAACCAACTCCCTTCGATTCAGCAACCACGACGTCCCGCACTTCTCGACGCCCGCCCGCGTCGTTCTCGCGCTCGCGCGACTAAATCACGCGCGAACCGCGCGCGCGCGTCGCGGACCGCGCGAACCGCGCGCGCGCGACGCGCCGGCGACAACCATGACGGATGCCGCGTCAGCGACCGCGGCCGCCAAAAAATCGTCGAGCTCGCCGACGGACGCGTTCGGGTTCGATCAGCTCGCGCGCGCGCTCGAACCCGAGCGCGACGATGGAAATCGCGAGTACAAGCGGCGTTTGGTGGACGTCGCCCCCGAGCGATTCGAGGAACTCGTGACGCAGCTCCACTGGCGCTGCCTCGCGGAGGGCGCGGGCGAGGCGTTGTACGATTTAGGAGTGGACGACGACGGGACGGTGTTCGGATTGAGCGAATGCGAGATGGAGGAGAGCGTGGCGACGTTGAAACGAATGGCAGAGGCTATCGAGTGCGATGTGTCGGTGGTGTGCGAACGGCGGACGAAGACGGGAAAGCGAATCGCGACGTTTTTGGTGCGTCGACGCCCGTGCTCGAGCGAACACAAAGAGATCAGAATAACGACGTTGGGAAATGTGGATTCCGGGAAATCAACGGTTTTGGGCGTGCTCACAAAAGGTGGTTTGGATAACGGTCGAGGACTGGCGCGCGGGGGCGTGTTTCGACATAAACACGAGCTCGAGAGCGGAAGGACGAGTTCGATCTCGTCGCAAATTATGGGATTCGATGCGAAAGGAAATATAATCAACTACTCCAACCCAGACGTACGAGAGGCACATCAGTTGAGGTGGGAGCAAATCTGCGCGGCGTCGTCGAAAGTCGTGCATTTTAGCGACTTGTGCGGGCACGAAAAGTACTTACGAACGACGATGCATGGCATCGCTGGGTCGCTGCCTGATTTCGCGCTCATGTGCGTAGACGCGAACAGAGGCGGAATCATAGGCATGACGCGGGAGCATTTATCAATTATGCTCGGCTTGAAGGTACCTTTTTTCGTCATCGTCACCAAGGTTGACATGGCGAGCGAAGAGAACAGAGTGGCGACGCTAGACGCTCTTATGAAGATGCTCAAGCGCCCGGGCGTACATAAAACGCCCATCCTCGTGCGCGATGACATCGATGTCATGACATCTGTAAAGAACATCGCCGGCGGTGTGATCACGCCGATATTTCAGGCGTCGTGCGTCACGGGACTAGGACTCGATCTGATAAGGATGTTCTTGAATCACATTCCAAGCAGGCGGACATTCAAGCCGCTTGAAGGCGACCGCGCGCTTGTGCACTTGGATGAATCTTTCAGTGTGCAAGGTATCGGCACGGTGGTGAGCGGTCTCGTCGTGAGCGGAAAAATTACGACGCACGCGTCGATGTTACTCGGGCCTGATGGCCGCGGCGCATTCACGCCAGTGCAGGTAAAGAGCATCCAAAATAAGCGTGTGGCGGTCGAAGCAGTCGGTCAAGGGAACACGGCAAGCTTCGCCATTAAGCCGAAGAAAGGGCACATCCATAAGGAAGAAATTCGTAAAGGTATGGTTTTGTGCGACGCGAGCGTTCAGCCGAAAGCTACGTGGGTATTCAAGGCAGAAGTCATCATCTTGGCGCACCCGACCACGCTTCGGGTGAACTATTCGCCAGTGCTACACGCTCTCACCGTGCGACAAGCGGCGCGTATCAGCGCAATCGAAGGCAAAGACTTGTTACGCATGGGCGATCGAGCCATGGTGACATTCGAGTGGTGCCACAGGCCTGAATTTTTGTGCGAAGGGACGCGCATCATTTTCCGCGAAGGACGAACGAAAGGCGTCGGCGTGATTCGAACGATTTGTGCCGACGTACCGCGTACGCCACCGAGGACTTACAAAACCACACACATAGCTACCGTCGAGAGCGCGCACGTCGCCGAGGCTCGCTAAAAGCGTCGAGTATGCGTTTGCAATCTCATACAAAAACTCTCTCGTTTCCTCCTCCTCAGAACCTCCGAAGATTTCAGGTTCAAAACACGTGAAACCGGGATCATCGATCGGGCGTTCGGTATCGATCGATGAAACTACCGATGGATTCGATTAGAATCCGCGTCAAAGTAAAAGCTCGGATCCACTCCCAACACGAAACTCGTCGACAGAACTGCGCCGATCGACGGCCGTGACGCCGGAGCCGCCGCCGACGACGACGACGCGGGTTTGAGTAAAGCGCAAGGGTGGCGTCGATCGTCTTCGACACCGCGCGACGACGACGCGTGACGAGGAGTACGATCGATGCGCGCGCGCGCGATGCACCGTGAACGCGAAGTCGATGCTGTTGACGAGACGGCGTCGACGACGACGACGACGACGACGTGCGTGTCGCAGTCGGATACCCGAATCGGTCGACCGGCGTTCGATGCGATGGAAGGACGGCTGATGGCGCACAATCGAGCGACGTGCGAGGGCGACGGGCCGTCGTGTTCGTACCGGTTGGAGCCGCCGCCGGAGTCGGCGTCGCCGTATTGGGCGAAAGTGTTTCTCGTTCGCGATCTTCTCCGCTCTGGGTCGTGCGATCGAGTGATTTGGTTGGATTCGGATGCAACGTTGCATCTCGGGCGGAGCGTGTGCGAGAGCGTCGATGACGACGGGGTCCGAAGGTGCGACGGCGCGACGCGGGCGGGCGTGTCGGCTGTGGCGGACGAGCTCTTCAACGGCGCGGAGTTTTTTTACGCTGGGCATACCGCGGTGACGTGTCCGGTGGGGCTGAATTGGGTGGCAAAATTTAACGCCGGGGTTTGGGGGGTGAATAATTCCACCAAAGGCCGGGAAATCATGGACACGTGGGCTCAACTGTACCCGAGACAAAACTGGCGAATGAACCCGGACAACACAAGTTGGACGTGCAACGACGAAAGTCGCGACGGGACGTGCGCGTACAGCGGGGGTAAGTATGAACAAGGGGCGTTTATCCGATACGTCATGCCGAAATACGCAAACGCGGGCGTTCTCCGCGAGCACGACGCGTGCCACATTGGAAGTCCTTGCGCGTCAAAGGCGGAGGCGACGAGTCGCGGCGCGAGCGTCTGTCACTTTCTGGGATGTTTCAAGGATCATTACGCAGCCTCCTACCTCGTCGGGAACTTCACCAGCGCCAACCTCGACGAGATTCCGGGTGAACTCGCCCACTGTCCCCACGCCAACGCTAGATTCTCTCTGCAGAGCGCTTCGGGCGTCGTATCCATCGACGGCAACCGCGTCGCTCGAGTCGTCGGATGCGGTGTGTTATTAACCCTCATCGTCGCCCTCTTCGGTCTCTTGAAGCGTCGTTCGGCCGAAACGCGCAAAGTGCAATCGTGCGGTGACAAAGATGAATCCACTCCGCTCGTTTAGTCTGATAGATAGTCTGCCAGTCTGCTCGTCGCCGGCGCTTGAGGGTGACACCGAGTACATTACAACTACAAATTTGTCTCGAGCGCTATCCGCCGAGGCTCGCTAAAAACGTCGAGTATGCGTTTTCAATCTCATACAAAAACTCTCTCGTTTCCTCCTCCTCGAGAACCTCCGACGCGCGCATCTCATCTAGTCTCAGAACCCACTTCCGCACGCACTTCGTCCCCTCGAAATCGTTCGGCAACCGACTCACCTTGCACAGCGCCAGCAACAAGTCCCCGAGCGCCGGCGCCACCTGATCCTTCGCCCGCATGTCCAGCTTCACCGTATCCATCACCCCTATGAAACAATGCGTCGCGTCCGCCACCGCGCGCGCCTCCGCCATCCCCTCCGCCTCCGTGCCTCTCGCCGCGCCTCCGTGCTCCGCCGTCGCCGGCACCCCAGCCTCCAGCCTCCGTCTCGCCGCCGGCACCCTCGCCCCGTACGTCTCCAAGAATCGATCGAGGTCCGGCACGGAATCGCGCAGCACGCTCCGCAGCGTCTTAAACTTGCTCGTCAGGTCCACGCACGCGCGCTCGTACGCCTTCGCGTCGACGCTCGACCGCACGTACGCCCGCTCGAGCTTCTCGAGCGCGCGCGCGAGCGCGTACAGCGTCGCGAAATCGTCGTACCGCTTGCGCTCGTCCGTCGTGCGCCACAGGCGCACGCATTCGCCGTCCGCGACGTCGCGCGCGGGCGGCATGTCGGCCGCGCCGGCGCCGCGCGGCGTCGCGATGTCGCGTCGCGTCGCGTCGCGTCGGTCGTCAGAATTCGACCGCGAACATGAGCGAGGACTCGACCGCGGACTTCGCGCAGGCCGTCGTGAGCGCCGGCGCGGACGGCGGGAGCGCGAGCGGTGCGCGCGCGCGACGCGGCGAACGCGACGCGCGACGACGAAGCGACGCGCGCGACGCGAAGGCGCCGGCCGATCTGAAAACGGACGGACGGCGCGGTCGCGCGAATCGGCGACGGCGCGCGGAGACTGACGACGACGACGAGGGTGTGTTCGAGACGCAGCGCACGATACCATGGACGATGGATCGGTGCACGAGGACGCGGGCGCGCAGGAGGCGCAGATGCAGATGAATTCGTCGTTTCAGAGCGTGAGCTCGCTGAGCGCGTCGCAAGATTTCGGAACGAACGCGGGCGCGGAGGACTCGGGGCACGCGGACGGTGGATTGGATGACTTCGGCGATTTTGCGGCGGAGCCGGCGGCGGTGGAACAGATGACGGCGGAGGTGGGGCAGATGGCGGTGGAGCACGCGGCGCCGGCCGAACCCGCGGCGCCGGCGCCGGAGGAGGCGCCGATGGAACCCGTAGCGGTCATGTCTAACGCCGGGTCCGCGAGTGCGTTGAGTGAATCCGATTTTGCGGCGCCTGAGCAATCGGTGATGGCGGAGGAACCGGCGGTGAACATGTACAACTCGCCGCACTTGCAGGCGTTTCGCGCCGAGCAAGCCAAGCAACTCGCCGAGCGCGAGGAGGCGGAGAAGCGCGAAATCGAACGCATCAAAGAGGAAGCCCAGGCCGAGCTGGAACTCATGGATTCGCAGCGCGCCAAGCAAATCTCGAGCGCCAAGCAGGCGAACCGCGAGCGCCAAACGGCGGAGGAAGAGCTCTTCGCGAACGCCAGCGGTTGGGAGGCGGTTTCCAACTACGTGTCGGATGAAAATCTCGTCCCCGACTCCCTCACCGACCTGTCCAAGATGCGATCTCTGATTCGCGTGCTAAAAAACACGCCACCCGTGAAGAGCGCGTAGATTATGCAGAGCAACAACCACAATAACACCAAACCTCGTCCCCGCTCGCGAAGCGCCGTCGAGGACGCCTGAACGTCACAACTCGGCTTCCGCGGACGGCTCAGTTCGATCAACGATGCCGCGTGGCACATCGTTCGCGCGCATTTCGCTCGCGCGCTGCGCGCTCGCGTGCGCGCTCGCGCTCGCGACGTCGACGCGCGCGTGTGGTGAATTCGTCGTGACGACGGACGAAGTCGCGCTCGCGTCCAGAGCGTCGTCCGCGCCTTTGCGAGGGCTGACGCTCGCGGACATGATCGCCAAACACGTCGCGTTCCCGAGAGAGGTGAGGCCAACGCTCGATCGACGCGCGCTTAGGGACTCGGGCGGTCGGGGACGCGTGAGACGCACGCGCGGGACGACTTCGACTGCGACAGACTGACGATCTCTACTTATCGATCGGTTAGGCGCTCGTGAGAAACGTGGGAGATGCGTACGATGGCGACGATGCGTGCTCGTCTCTGGAGGGGCCGACGTGCGCAGCGCTGGGGGGGTCAAACGAACGCGCGACCGACGGCGACGACGCCGCGACTGCGCTCAAGGCGACCTCCGTTCGGCGATCGCGCGTGTCGCTCGTGCGTTTAGACGACGTGAGCGATTTAGTAAAGTATTTCAAAAAGAACGGCGTGCAAGGGGCGCTGTCGATAGCGATGGAGGAAAACGCCGGGGGGCTTCGGGAACGGCTGAGCGAACTGACGCAGGCGGCGGCGACGTCATTCGCGAAAGCGCAAGCGAGTACGGCGGCGAGCGATGCACAAGATGCCGTTACCGATGGCGCGGGCGTCGACGACGCATCAGACGCATACTCTACGTCATCGCCAATTTCGGGCTTCACCGGCGGGCCGTTCGACGGGTCGTCGAAGTCCGTCCCGGGTTTGGCAAAGCGAGTGGCCATCTTCTACAACGCCCGTCCCACCGCGGTGTCGCTTTACTGGGTTGATTTCGACGGTAACGAAGTCCACTACGTCGACGTACATCCACAACACCAAGGCATCGTGAAAACCTTTCAAATGCACATCTGGATCGTTCGCGAGTTGGATTCTTCGCGCTTCGTCGCGCAATACACCGTCGGCGACGAAGACACGTCCACGCAATCGTTCACCATTCCCACTTCCTAGACCGCCTCGAGGCGTTTTGTAATTTGTTTAATCCATTCGATGTAAATCCGGCGCAGTTTTCGCGTCTCGTTGCCGCTCTTCTCGCGTTATCCTCGTGGCTCGCTCTGAACCGCGCGTTGGGCCGACTAACAAGATTCAGAGGATAGAGCGCCTTCTCTCGCGCCGCGCGTCACTTCCCGCACCCTATCACCAATCGCCGCTCTCGGCGATCCATCGAGGCCTTTCGAGCCCATCTGCGACTCAGCGCGACCGACGCGCGACCGACGCGCGACGTCGTCGACGCGTTTTCTTCGCCGCCGGACGCTGACGTGGAAATTTCTCGCAATTTCTCGAACGCTCGAGGACGACGCGCGTGAACCATGAGTGGAAACGCGCTCGACGGCGTGCGGCGCGCGCACGAGGAAAAGTTCTTCAAGACGGAACAAGAGCACGAGGTGCGAAGGTACGTGGCCAAGCTGAAGGCGGAGGGACGGTACGACGCCGCCATGACGGCGGCGAGCGAACGCGCGGCGAAGCGAACAGTCGGCGCGAGTGCGTTACCGCAGATCATGGCGCATTCGTTACGGCTGAACGGTGTCGAGGAAGCGAAACACGTGAAACGCGTGATAGATCGTGAGTTCATGACGAAGCACCACTTGGTGACGAATTTGCGATACACGGACGGGTTTCTGCTCGGCGGACGCGTGACGCTCGGGAAGAATAAGTGGGTAGCGGGCACGACGGGGAGTGGCGTCGAGGGAGCGACTATATTCAGCGTACACAAAGCGACGACTCTCATGTCGGAGGTTCCTAAGCAAGCGCTGGACGGGGTGGAATCGCGCGCGGCGAGGTACATGGTTGATAACTCATTCGTGGAAGTCGCGGGCAAGCGAGTCAAGTTGATGCCGGATCCGACGCCGGGACGCGCCATGGCGTGGGGGGGGACGTTGGCCGTTTGGGGTACCTTGGGCTTAACATTGACGGCGTGCAAAACGCTCGGCATTCACTCTATCGGCGACGTGACGACGGTGATGAAGCGCGTCTTCACGCCGTACGCGAATTCGATTCGAGAATCGATGGCGCCGCTCAAGTCCCGTTTCTCGATGAGCAGCGCGGACGACTCGCCGAAATTCAAGGATTCAAATTTCGCGCACGATATCCGACGCATGTTCGCGTGACAAAGTTGTTAATCTACCGTCTGAAGATCTTAAAATCAAATCGCGTCTCTATCGTCTTCTATCGCGCGCACGCACTACTCCTCAATGCCCCTAACCTCCAACACTCTCAATCCCGTGAGCTGCGCTCTGTACCCATTCATCCGTCGATAATTCTTCCGCCGCTTCTTCTTGAATATAAACTTCTTCCCGTCCCGCACGTGCTCCTCGACCAACGCGAGAACCTCCGCCCCTGGCACCGTCGGCCGCCCGATCACCGTTCGCGTCTTGCTCCCCAGCATCAGCACCCGCGGCAACCTCACCACATCGTTCACCTCGACGTCCTTTATCTTATCCACGAATATCAAGTCGTCCGGGGACACCTTGAACTGATGCGACCGCACCTCGACGACGCCGAAGACGTCTTTAGGGCGCACCTCGACGCCGCGCTCGGCGTCGATCGCCGGCGCCTCCTCGCGCGGCACGAGGACGATGGATTCCGGCACGGCGTCCACGGCGGGGGTGACGCCGCCGTTGATCGTGAGTCCGCTCGCGAACGCGCGCGCGAGCGGCGGCGAGGGCGACGGCGACGACGACGACGGGGCGAAGGCGGCGACGGCGCGCGCGAACGACGTCGACGGCGCGGTCGCGGCGCGCGCGGCGCGCGCGGGCGCGACGGACGTCGCGAGAGAGAACGC
>Ga0163111_10002648_pt1 | contig 11419 bp, 7 predicted proteins | sample CRUFie1St18metaG_FD_109645 | JGI IMG/M metagenome (GOLD analysis project Ga0163111, IMG submission 109645) | Marine microbial communities from the Costa Rica Dome - CRUD Field 142mm St18 metaG | ecosystem: Environmental > Aquatic > Marine > Oceanic > Photic zone | place: Costa Rica: the Eastern... | reverse complement strand
TCATATTTTCAAGGCAATATTGATTTGAGTTCGCCAGATGTATCTCCAATTCAAGGAGATCTATCAGGTATGCCTCCAGCATTATTTACCGTTGGAACTAGAGACTTATTATTGGATGACACTCTTTTTATGTATAGCAGATGGTTAAGTTATGGGTCAAGAGCGGACATAATCATTATTCCAGGAGCAGATCATGCATTTAATGCGTTTCCATCGGAGACAACAAAAAGTGTAGAGAGTAAAATTAGTGAATTTATAAAATCAGTTCTCTAAATTATTTAAATAATTTTCTGCAACCTTTTTTCCTAATTGATAATCAGCCTTCAAAATTTCTATATTTTTTGAATCTCTCTTTGATCTCAATTTTTGTGGTGGGCAAAGCTGTACTATCTTGCAATCGCTTGGCGGATTATTGATAAAATCAAGAGAAGCATTGTAAGTTTTGTCGTGGCACAATAAGGCTTGACTAAGTTTTGGGTATTTTGATGTGAATAATGCTCCAATATAATTTTCCATTTTTAATTTTCTTTTAAAATTTTTTTCATAAGTTCGAATTATAGTAATTTCTCTTGCTCCCATTTCATAAGCTTTTTGAACAGGAAGAGGATCAGCGACACCACCATCAAATTTTCTCCTACCATTCAGCATGCTTGGAGTTCTCACGAGTACTGGAAGTGTGCCAGAAGCTATCATTTTTGGCATCCATTCGTCATCACCAAATTCATGGTATTCGGCCTTTGCGTTAAGAGCATCAGTTACAACTGCAATATATTTTTTATCTTTTAGATTTTTTTTTATTTTTTCCATGCTTGGATTAAACATTCTTTCACCATCTTTATACATTTCGTGAAATTTAATTATGTCTTTTCCTGTAAATATATTTTTATAATTTATGTAGTCACCCCGCGATGCGTATAACATTTTTTCTAAGTTATTATCAGTCTCTCTTATAAGGTACCAGCATAAGACCGCGACACCATTTGAGACGCCAATATAAATATCGAATGGATCAAAATTTTTATTAATAAAAGTATCAGTAATACCAAAGGAAAAGACTCCTCTCTGTCCACCTCCTTCGACTATTAATGCTTTTTTATTACTTTTCATTATAATCATTTTAAAAAAATGATTACATGTGTTCAATAATTTTATTAAGACAAAGTGATTCAGAGTGGCCAATTGTAATTGGGGCTAATAGAGATGAAATGTCTGACAGAAAATCATTGCCACCCTCGAGACATTGGGAAGATCGACCTTATATTTTTGCTGGAAAAGATTTAGAAGCTGGCGGAACTTGGCTGGGTATAAATGACTATGGTGTTGTTTGTGGAATAATGAATAGGATTAATACATTAGGTCCTGACCCCGATATGAGATCAAGGGGAGAATTGGTTTTAGATGCTCTTGATCATGCGGATGCAAATGAGTCCTTAAATGCAATTGTTGAGATAGAAAAGAGCTCATATAAAGGATTTAATATGTTGATTGCAGACAACGTTAATGCTTATTGGATAAAATCATCTGATGAGTCAGATGTTGTTGAATATTTTAATATACCGGACGGTCTTTCAATGATAACCGCCTATGATAGAAATGATATTAATTCAAAAAGAATTAAAAATTATTTATCAAAATTTTCAATTGCTGAAATACCAGATCCTTCAACTGATAATTGGATGGATTGGGAAATGCTCTTAGGAAGCACATATAGCGATGACGATGATCCTCTAAGCGCAATGTGTGTAAAAACAAATATAGGATTTAATACAGTTTCTTCTTGTCTTATTGCATTACCAGGCTTTCAACCTGAGCCAGTAATTAAAAAACCTAAGTTTAAATTTGCCAATGGCTCTCCTGACAATGCTAAATTTGAAGATGTCGATATTTAACTAAAATTTGTCTATTCTCTCAAGTCGTTGAAATTAATAATGAAATAGTAAAAAATTGTTAGAATTAGCTTGAAATTTATAGTTGATTGACTTTCAACCCATACATATAATCACGTTTTTATTTTATTTGGAGCCATTAATGACTGACTGTTATATCTACGACGCTATAAGAACCCCTAGAGGCAAAGGTAAAAAGAACGGGTCTCTTCATGAGGTAACTTCTTTGGAACTTGCAACTCAAGTATTGAACAATATCAAAGACAGAAATAATTTGGATACTAGCGATGTTGATGATGTTGTCTTAGGGTGCGTTACGCCAGTTGGTGAGCAGGGTGCAGACATAGCTAGAACAGCGGTATTGAAAGCAGATTATGATCAATCTGTTGCAGGTGTGCAGATTAATAGATTTTGTGCTTCTGGATTAGAAGCTACAAATATGGCCGCTGGTCAGATCATGTCTGGACAATCCCAAATGACAATTGGTGGTGGAGTTGAGTCTCTATCCAGAATCCCAATGGGGTCTGATGGAGGTGCAATGGTGGCTGATCCATCTGTCGCGATTGACAATTATTTTGTTCCTCAAGGCGTTAGTGCAGATATGATTGCCTCAAAGTATGGATATTCTCGAGATGATGTTGATGCCTATTCTGTTGAAAGCCAGAAAAGAGCAAAAAAAGCATGGGATGAAAAAAGATTTGATAAATCAATTACTCCTGTAAAGGATATTAATGGATTAACAATTCTTGATCATGATGAATTCATGCGACCTGAAACAACAATGCAAAGTTTAGGTTCATTGGATCCTTCGTTTGCAATGATGGGTGAAATGGCTGGTTTTGATGCAACAATAAACCAACGATATCCAGAAGTTGAGTCAGTCAATCATGTGCATACAGCTGGAAATTCGTCTGGTATTGTTGATGGTGCCGCTGGAATACTGCTTGGCAATAAAGAGATTGGTGAAAAGTACGGATTAAAACCTAGGGCTAAAATAAAAGGTTTTGCATCAATTGGCTCAGAGCCAAGTATTATGTTGACTGGGCCCGGATTTGTTACTGACAAATTACTTAAAAATCTTGGCATGAGTAAGAGTGATATTGATATCTGGGAGTTGAATGAAGCTTTTGCTGCTGTTGTTTTAAGATTTATGGAACATATGGGAGTTGATCATTCTGACATAAATGTGAATGGTGGAGCTATTGCAATGGGCCACCCTCTTGGCGCTACTGGTGCAATGATTTTAGGTACTGTTATGGATGAATTAGAAAGAACTAATAAGTCTACAGCTCTTGCAACGTTATGTGTTGGTGGTGGCATGGGTACCGCTACGGTAATCGAACGCGTTTAACTCAAAAGGAAAATTATGTCTGATATTAGTTATGAAATCGATAATGATGGTATAGCTGTCGTTACATGGGACTTAGAAGATCGCTCAATGAATGTTTTAAATTTTAGGTCTCTAGGAGAATATGGCGATGCAATTAAGAAATTAGTTGCTGATGAAAAAGTCAAAGGCATTGTTCTGGCTAGTGCTAAAGATGCATTTATTGCTGGCGCGGATCTTACATCTTCGGATGTTTTTGGCTTTGATAAAAAAGATTCAGATAAAACGAAAGCTGCGGAGAAAATTTACAATGGCAATATGGAAATGCAGAATTTATTCAGAAGCATGGAGACATCAGGAAAACCTTTTGTTGCAGCTATAAATGGACATGCTTTAGGTGGTGGTTTTGAAATATGCTTAGCTTGTCACTATAGAGTAGCTATTGATAATGATAAAATTCAGATAGGTCAGCCAGAAGCTAAGGTAGGCCTTATTCCTGGTGCAGGTGGTACTCAGAGAGTTCCAAGACTTGCTGGAATTACTCAAGATATAATGGGCTTCTTAATGGCTGGAACCCCCTTCACTCCAAAAAAAGCATTGAGTGCGGGCCTAATACACGAAGTTACTGTTAAAGAAAACTTAATTGAAGCTGCGAAAAAGTATATTCGTGATGGTGGAAAGGCTGTGCAACCATGGGATGAGAAGGGCTTTAAATTTCCTGGTGGCCTTCCTTATACTCCAAAAGGAATGATGATTTGGGGAGCTGCAGCATCATCATTAAGAAAAATGTCTTATAATAATTACCCCGCTCAGTCTGCAATATTGTCCGCCTTATATGAAGGTGTGCAGGTCCCAATTGATGCGGGTTTGAGAATTGAAGCGAGGTATTTTACCAAGGTTGTAATGGATCCTGTTTCTCAAAACATGGTAAGAAGTCTTTTTGTTAACATGCAAGCTTTGAGTAAAGGAGCTCGAAGACCAAAAGAATTTGATAAATATGATGTAAAAAAAATTGGCATTTTAGGGGCAGGATTGATGGGAGCAGGAATCGCCTATGTGACTGCAAAAGCTGGTATAGAAGTAGTATTAATCGATCAAGATCAGGAGAATGCTGAAAAAGGAAAAGACTATTCAGTAAAACTTCTTGATAAAGCTCTAAGTAGAAAAAAAACAACTGAAGAAAAGAAAGAAAAACTATTGAGCTTAATCACACCAACTACAGATTATAATTTGCTTAAAGGAGCTGATCTGATTGTTGAAGCAGTATTTGAAAATAGAGATATCAAAGCAGATGTAACGGCAAAAGCTGAAGCTCAAATTTCTGAAGATGCTGTGTTTGGCTCTAATACTTCAACCTTACCGATAACGGGCTTAGCAGAAAATTCATCAAGACCTAATAACTTTATCGGTATTCACTATTTTTCTCCTGTAGAGAAAATGCCTCTTGTTGAAATTATAATGGGAGAAAAAACTTCACAAGAAACGCTAGCTAAGGCTATGGACTATGTTCAAAAAATTAAAAAAACTCCTATTGTTGTAAATGATAGTAGAGGTTTCTATACAAGTAGGGTTTTTGGAACTTACACAGGTGAGGGTGTTGCAATGCTTGCTGAGGGCATTAAGCCAGCCTTAATTGAAAATGCCGGAAAGATGACAGGTATGCCAATGGCTCCTTTAGCTTTGTCGGATGCAGTTGCCTTGGATTTAGCCTGGAAGGTAACAACTCAAACAAAAAAAGATTTCGAGTCTGAAGGAAAAGAATTTCCAATTACACCAATGTACTCAATTATGGAAGAGATGGTTGAAAAGCAAGGCCGATTTGGAAAGAAAAATAATAAAGGTTTTTATGAGTATCCTGAAAATGGAAAAAAATATCTATGGCCTGAACTTTCAAATCTTTGTAAGGAAAGTGAAGATCAGCCTGATGTTAATGAATTAAAGAAAAGATTTCTATACATTCAGGCTCTTGAAACAGCAAAATGTTACGAGGAAAATGTACTTACTGACGTGAGAGATGCTGATATTGGTGCAATTTTAGGATGGGGTATGGCTCCTTGGACTGGAGGTCCATTATCTTATATTGACATGGTCGGCATCAAGGATTTTGTTGCGGAAGCAGATAATTTAGCTCAAAAGTATGGTGAGAGATTTGCACCATGTAAGCTCCTACGTGACATGGCTGCTAAAAATGAAAGTTTTCACAAGAGTGGTAATTCTAGTCAAGTAGCTTAAATAAGACTAATATATACATTATTTTTCAAGGTTTGAGAGGATCTATATGGCAAACACTACACCTACGACTAATTCACTAGAGAATTATTTCTTACCCTTCACTGCAAACAAGGATTTTAAGAAAGATCCAAGATTACTAGATAGAGGTGAGGGCGTTTATTATTGGAATCATAAAGGGGATACTGTAATTGACGCATCTTCAGGGTTATTTTGTGTTCCATTAGGCCATGGCAGAAAAGAAATTGCTGAGGCAGTTCACAACCAATTATTAAAATTAGATTATTCACCAAGTTTCCAAGTTTCTCACTTACCAGCTTTTGCTTGTGCTGAGAAAGTCGCAAAGATGCTTCCAGGTGATCTAAATAACGTTTTCTTTACGATATGTGGTTCGACTGCAATAGACTCTGCAATCAAAATTGTACAAGCCTATCAGCATGCAATTGGACAATCACACCGAATGAAGTTTGTTTCACGTGAAAGAGCCTACCATGGGGTTAACATTGGAGGAACTTCTCTAAGTGGAATGATAAAGAATAGAGAAATTTTCACTGCATCTATGCCTGGAGTAATTCATTTAAGGCATACATGGATGGAAGAAAATAAATTTACTAAAGGGCAGCCAGAAAACGGAGCTCACTTAGCGGATGATCTTCAGAGATTTGTAGATATGTATGGACCTGAGTCTATTGCCGCTTGCTTTGTGGAACCAATCGCTGGTTCTACAGGGACATTAGTTCCACCAAAAGGATATTTAGAAAAATTAAGAGCAACATGTGACAAGTACGGAATTGTGTTGATCTTTGATGAAGTGATTACTGGTTTTGGTAGAACTGGCAAGTCATTCGGGTCAGTTAAATATAATGTTCAACCTGATATGGTCACTATGGCTAAAGCTATCACAAATGGTGCACAGCCTATGGGAGCAGTCGGAGTCTCTGATAAGATTTACAATGCTATCGTTGATAACGGTCCAGAGCATGGAGTTGAATTTTTTCATGGTTACACATACTCGGGTCATCCAGCATGTGTCGCTGCATCATTAGCAACTTTAGATATTTATGAAAAGGAAGATATTTTTGCAAGGGCTGAAAAAATGTCACCATATTTCCTTGATGCTGTATTTGATGCATTTAAAGATGTGCCCGCAGTTACAGATGTTCGTGGTGATGGTATGATGGCAGCCATAGATCTAGCTGTGGATAAAGCTCCTGGTGTAAGAGGTTATGATGCTCAGAAAAAAACATTTGAGAATGGAGTGCACATTAAGTTTACAGGTGACTGTGGAATTATTGCTCCTGCCTTAATTGCAGAAGAAAAGCATATCGATGAAATGATTCAAAAAATAAAAGATGTAGTTGTCAAATACTAAATCTTTATGGCGAAAGTACCATCTCATTCCGAAGTCGTAATTATTGGTGGTGGAATAGCTGGCTGCAGTATCGCGTATCATCTTGCTGAAAAAAACATATCTGTAACTCTTGTTGAGAGAAAATCTCTTACATGTGGAACCACTTGGCATGCAGCAGGATTAGTGGGTCAACTTAGAGCCACAAAAAATCTTACAAAGATGGCAAAGTATTCAACTGAGCTATATCGAAAACTCAATGAAAAAGAAGACTTGTCTGCTGGGTTCCTTATAAACGGTTCAGTTTCTATTGCTGAAAATGAAGGAAGAAGACAAGAAATGAGTAGAGGTGCTTCTATGGGAAGAAGCTTTGGTTTAGAGATTGAAGAGATATCAATTGATCAAGCTAAAGAGAAATATCCTCTGCTAGATACAAAACATGCGAAAGCTGCTTGGTTTTTACCTCAGGATGGTCAAATCAACCCTGTAGACATAACAATGTGCTTAGCAAAAGAAGCGAGAAGGATGGGCGCTAATATAATTGAAAAAAATAAAGTCATTGCTATCGAACAAGAAGGAGACAAGGTTACAAAAGTAATTACTGAATTAGGTGATATTGCTTGCGATAAGATTGTTATATCAGCTGGAATGTGGAGTAGAGAAGTGGGCAAGATGTGTGGCGTAAACATCCCTCTTCATGCGTGTGAACATTTTTATGCTGTAACTGAATATTCAGAAGATATACCAAAAAATTTACCAATATTAAGAAATCCAGATGCACATATATACGTGAAAGAAGATGCTGGTAAATTATTAATTGGTGCTTTTGAAAAAAAAGCAAAACCATGGGGAATGAATGGCATTCCTGAAGATTTTGAATTTGATAGTTTGCCAAATGATATGGAGCATTTTAGTCCAATTCTTATCGATGCAATGGATCGATTGCCTATTTTAAATGATCTTGGAATTAAAACTTATTTTAATGGACCAGAGAGTTTTACTCCTGATGATAGGTATTATTTAGGAAAAGTTCCTTACAAAGATAATATTTTTGTATCTACAGGATTTAATTCAATTGGAATTCAATCAGCTGGAGGTGTTGGCAAAGTTATGGCTGAATGGATTGATCAAGATAGAAGTAAAATAGATTTGTGGGATGTCGATGTTTCAAGAGTTTTAGATTTTCAAGATGATAATGAGTATTTAAGGGAGCGAAGCTCAGAAACTCTTGGTTTACTCTATGCTGTACATTGGCCTTTTTACCAATTTGAAACATCAAGAAATAAAATCCAATCTCCAATATATGATCGCTTGAAAGAAGAAGGGGCATGTTTTGGTGAGTCTGCGGGATGGGAAAGAGCTAATTGGTTTACAAGAGATAATCAAAAACCTGAATATGAATATTCTTATGGAAAACAAAATTGGTTTGAAAATGTAAGACACGAATGTAATGCGGTGCGAAACAATGTAGGTTTGTTTGAACTAACTTCATTTTCAAAATTCATAATCAAAGGAAACGATGTAGTAAAATTTCTTAATTTTATGTGTGTTAGTGAAATGGATGTTCCGATTGGAAAGATTATTTATACACAAATGCTAAATATTGATGCAGGAACAGAGGCTGATATTACTTTTACAAGACTTGATGAGGAAAGGTTTATGTTTGTTACGGGGCCAACATCGCATAATAAAGATTTCTATTGGCTTTTAAATCACTCAAAAAACTATGATATTCAAATAAGTGATGTTACTAAAGAATATGGATGCCTTGCAATCATGGGGCCAAACTCTAGAGAATACCTTCAAAGAATATGTAATGAAGATCTATCTAATGAGTCTTTAAAATTTGGTTTTTCTAAAAGATTAAATTTTAATGGAGTTGAGTGTATTCTTAATAGAATTACTTATGTAGGAGAGCTTGGTTTTGAAATATATATCCCATACGAAAAAATGTCCGATATCTTTAATAAGCTTTACGTTAAAAATGGGAGTAGTTCAATTCAACTCGCTGGATATCATGCTTTGAATTCTTTGAGAATGGAGAAAGGATATCTTCATTGGGGACATGATATTGGAGTTGAGGAAAATCCTTTTGAAGCAGGTGTGGGTTTTTGTGTGAACTTTAATAAAAAAGACTCTTTTTTGGGACAAGATGCTCTAGAGAAAAAAAAGGACTCTGCATTAAAAAAAAGAAAAGTAAATTTTGCCTTATCTAACAATGATTTACTCATGTATCATAATGAACCTATTTTTTTTGATGGTAAAGTTGTTGGAGAGATCACATCAGGTATGTATGGATTCTATTTAGACAAATCTTTAGGTATGGGATACATTTCAGCTAACGATAGCTATTCAATTGAGGAAATGTTAAAGCTTCAAAAGTTTGAAATTGAAGTAGCGGAAACTAAATATAAAGCTAAAGGATCAATTAAATGTTTTTATGATCCTGATAGAGAAAAGATATTAATATAAGGGGTTAGTGGTATGACGAAAATGACAACGGAAGAAGCATTTGTAAAGGTTCTTCAAAAACATGGTATACAACACGCATTTGGTATTATTGGTTCTGCATTCATGCCTATTTCAGACTTATTTCCTAAGGCTGGAATAACTTTTTGGGATGTTGCTCATGAGAATAACGGTGGAATTATAGCTGATGGATACACACGAGCTACAGGTAAAATGTCAATGTGTATTGCTCAAAATGGACCAGGAATAACTAACTTTGTTACACCTATAAAAACAGCTTACTGGAATCATACCCCTATGCTATTGGTGACTCCTCAAGCTGCAAACAAGACTATTGGTCAAGGGGGGTTTCAGGAAGTTGAGCAGATGGCCTTATTTAAAGATATGGTTTGCTATCAAGAAGAAGTAAGAGATCCATCAAGAGTTGCAGAGGTGCTTAACCGTGTAATTTCAAAAGCTTTTAGAGGATCAGCGCCTGCTCAAATAAACATTCCAAGAGATATGTGGACACAGGTAATTGATATTGAACTTCCACCAATTATAAAGTTTGAACGTCCTTCAGGTGGATTAGAAGCTATTAAAAAAGCATCAGAATTATTATCTAATGCTAATTTCCCAGTTATTTTGTCTGGTGCAGGCGTAGTATTAGCAAACGCAATTGAAGACTGCAAATCACTCGCTGAAAAATTAGACTCACCTGTTGCATCTGGCTATCAACATAATGATAGTTTTCCTGGAAGCCATCCTCTAGCTGTTGGACCTCTAGGCTACAATGGATCAAAAGCCGCAATGGAACTTATAGCAAAGGCGGATGTTGTCTTGGCCTTAGGCACTCGTTTAAATCCTTTTTCAACTTTACCAGGCTACGGTATTGATTATTGGCCAAAAGATGCATCTATAATTCAAGTTGATATCAATTCTGATAGAATTGGGCTGACAAAAAAAGTATCAGTTGGGATTTGTGGCGATGCAAAATTAGTTGCTAAACAAATTCTAGAAAATTTATCTGCAGATGCAGGTAATAAAAATAGAGAAGAGCGTAAAGCCCTTATCCATCAAACAAAATCAGCATGGCTTCAAACTTTAAGTAGCATGGATCATGAAGACGACGATCCTGGAACAACATGGAATAATGATGCTAGAAAAAGAGATTCAGATCGTATGTCCCCTCGAATGGCATGGAGAGCTATTCAGGATGGTCTTCCTAAAGATGCAATTATTTCATCAGATATTGGAAACAACTGTGCTATCGGAAATGCTTATCCTACATTTGAAGAAGGAAGAAAATATTTAGCTCCTGGTCTGTTTGGTCCTTGCGGTTATGGGTTCCCATCGGTACTTGGTGCGAAAATTGGCTGTCCTGATATACCAGTTGTTGGCTTTGCGGGTGATGGAGCTTTTGGTATCAGTATGAATGAAATGACATCATGCGCGAGAGAAGAATGGCCAGCTATTACAATGGTAATTTTTAGAAACTACCAATGGGGTGCGGAAAAAAGAAACTCTATACTTTGGTATGATGATAATTTTGTTGGAACTGAATTAGACCCAGATTTGAGCTATGCAAAAGTTGCTGAAGGCTGTGGCCTTAAAGGCGTTACAGTCAAATCTATGGATGAACTCACCAACTCTTTAAGAACTGCATGCGATGAGCAAGCAAACGGCGTTACAACCTTTATAGAAGTTATCTTAAATCAAGAATTAGGAGAGCCATTCAGAAGAGACGCTATGAAAAAACCTGTTGAAGTTGCCGGTATTAATCCTGAAGATATGAGCCAAGATCAATTAGGATAGAGTTTCTTAATATTTTCTGCTTCCCTAACTCCGGATTGAAGGGCCATTTGGAGATACCCAGCAACTCTTACACTTGTTGCTTCGCCAGCAAAAAACAATTTAGAATTAACGGGAGTAGAAAGTTGCTTTCTTAATAGTTGACTATTCTCTCCTGCCTTATATGTGCTGTATGATCCATAAATGTAAGGTTCCATGCTCCATTTTGTAATATAATATGAATTAAGTTCTGAAACTTTAGTGCCGTAAACGGCTTTTAATTCATTCAGAGCAATTTGCACAACCTCTTCATCGGTTTTATTTTCAAATTTTTTCGCGTTTTTGCCAGAAATATTTGCAACAATGACAGGTTCTTTACAAACAGGTTCT
>Ga0163111_10002647_pt1 | contig 11421 bp, 8 predicted proteins | sample CRUFie1St18metaG_FD_109645 | JGI IMG/M metagenome (GOLD analysis project Ga0163111, IMG submission 109645) | Marine microbial communities from the Costa Rica Dome - CRUD Field 142mm St18 metaG | ecosystem: Environmental > Aquatic > Marine > Oceanic > Photic zone | place: Costa Rica: the Eastern... | reverse complement strand
ATTAAAGTCAAAGATTTTATATTTCCATTTATAGTATTTTTTATTTTTTCAGGACTTCTATATTATGAAAATTTAAATATCAACACTGTAAGTATATTTAATCATCAAGAATTAGAACAATATCTATTCACCGCACCAATTAATTTTATTTATAATATAAACCTTCTAGAACTGGTTGAAAATCCATTTAGAAATGCCCATGCGAATTCATTAATTGGAATTACTTTAATTGATTTATTTGGTGATTATTTTGAAAGATACTGGGATCACAACAGAAGTTTATTTTTTCAAAACAGGTTGGAAATTTTTACATTATTACCAAATCCCAGAAGAAATATTTCATTATCATTTTCAATAATATTTATAATTTCAACCATATTTTTTTCAAAAGATAAAAACTTCAAAAAATTTAACAGAGTTTACTTAATCGGAATTTTAGTACTAGCTGCAACTTCTTTAGGAGCGTTCGGACTTCACTTTAATCCGGCTAAAGGGGATACCCTAAAAACTCATTACTATTTTTATCTAATTGCTATTTCTTTTACAACTTTGTTAATCCAATACTTTTCCAAAAAAAACTATTTAAAAAATTTAGTTTCTGCATTTTTGATGATAGGCATTTTGCTTTTTACATATGGTTTTCCTAAAAACTATGATGACAATTATGCAATTAAATTAGTAGATAAACTACCAACCACAGTTAGTTGTAATGTATCTAATAAATATTTTGAAAGTGTCCTAAATAAAAATATAAATTGTTTGAATAGAGAAATTGCTGTATGTGGGTCTTATGAAAATTATTCTACACCAGATGAACATCCTGATGGCTATTTAATATTTAATAATGATGATTTTTTTACTCCGCTAAACCTTATCGATGGCTCAGGTTATACGGTTACAGTAAATGGCTACGCTGAATGCTTACATTATTTTAATGGAGGATATTTTATTAATAATAATATTTATATTGAAGACAGAACTCCAAGATTAAACAATGCACTCATGTATTTATCAATATTGTCGATGATTTTTATTACATTTATTTCAATTAAGAAAAAAATTTAAATTAAGATTACTCTTCTTCATAACTTGTTTTATGTTCAAAGTAACCAGAGACTTTTGATGTTAATTCATCTAGATTATCTTCCAATTCAAAAACAATTTTACTGATTACATTTTTTGCCTCTTTTTTAATCTCTTCATCTGTTAGAGTGTCCTCAATATTTCTTCTTAACTCGTTTAAGGTTGTACTAGCTGAAGCAATAGTTTTTTTAATGAATCTTTTAAGTCAGAGGTTAAATCGTCTTCATTGATACTATTTTTTATTTTATCTTTAATTTCTGAGATATTGTTATTAATTTCAGACCAATTATTTTTTTCAATCATGTTTTAATTATAATGTTTTAAAACTTTGCTTTGTCACTAAATTTAAGATCTGGTTTTTTAGTAATTCGTTGTTTTGCCCAACGAGCAGGAGCTATCAACCTAAAGAATGGTGGTAAAAATGGTCTTGAGTATTTTAAAAACTTTAAATTAAATTCTAAGATAAAACTTTTTAATTTTGTATCTTTGATCCCATATATATTTTTAAATTCTTTTGGCAATGTATTAAAAGCAGTAAATGCAATAAAGGGCCAGATTGGTTTTATGTGTTTAGGTACCGGACCCCCCGCAATTATATCTTGAACATCTTTTGCTACATCTGTATAACGTAAGTAATCTTTTTCTTGGGATTTTTCAATTACCCATTCCTTTAGACCATCGTGGGTCTTAGGCATTTTTTCTATATCAACTAGGACTAAATCAGCAGATTTCATATTCTCTAGATGGTATTGGTTCTTCTGGCTTTCTGTTAATTTTCTTACTGTTTTTTCGTAAAAATATATTGAAGATATTTGCAAACATGCATGTACCCAAAGAAGTTGTTCATGATTAAGTGCATCATAATAACCACCAGTTATTTCATCATTACCATTAATTACTTCATGTAATTTATTTATACGATGTGCACTATCATCTGCCTCTTCTTTAGTGCCAAACGTGACTGAATTTTGCAATGAAAGAGTTCTAATTAGTCTTTTCCATGGATCGCGTTGATAAAATGAGGTTTGACGAGCACCAGCAGCTATTAAAGGGTGAGCTGCATGCATTAATAGAGCTCTAGCTCCACCAAATAGAACAGTTATTTCTTTATTGACTTTCCACATCATAGAGTCGGGCCCAAAATAACCAGGATCACTTAACATTATTAAATCGTATAATATTTATAAAATTATATGAAACAAATTAATAATATAATGAAATAAGATGGATTCAATAACATACATAACGTATCAAACTTTTCCTGCTTTTACAGCAAATTCCATACAAACAATTACGCATATAAAATATTTTGCAAGACTTGGGTTAAATGTTACTTTAGTTTTTCCATTAAGAAATAAAGAGTCTGATAGTAATCTTCAGAAATTAAAGAGCTTTTATCAAATATCTGATAATTTTAATTCAGAAGGCACTAAACATTTATTGCCTTTTAAAAAGATTAAAATTTTTGAAAAATATAGTTATATTCTCAGTCATTTTTTGTGGGCTTTTTTTGTTACTAGAAAATATAAAAACAAAAATATGAAAAATTATTTCACACGTTCAGAGTGGGTTTTTTATTTCATGTCTAGGAAAAATCATAAAATAATTTTTGAATGCCATCAAATTTCAAAATTAAAAAAAATCTTAATAAAAAAAAGCCTAGATAAAGATAATTCAAAATTAATTTTACTTACAGAATCAATGAAAAATGAAATAGGTCAAGTTGATTCTTCTAAAGTTATGATTTTATCAAGCTCATACGATGAAGAAATATTTTCATGTCAAAAAAATATTGAAAAAGAAGAAAAAATTATTTATATAGGCTCTTTTTTTAGATTTGGAGAAAGTAGAGGAATCGAAAACTTGAGTGACTCATTTAAAAGGCTTTCTAAAGAGGGAATTGACACAATCTTAGTGTCAAATGATGCTGAAAAAATTTATGAAAATACAAATTTTAGTCACGATGGTTTCACCCTATTTTCAAATCTTAATAGACGAGAAATTTCAGAGATCTTAGAAAGAAGTAAAGTAGGATTATTAATTAATAATGAATCTCATCACGCAGAAAAGTATACTTCACCACTGAAGTACTTTGAATACATAAGTATGGGTCTTAATGTTGTTGCAACAAAGAATGAGGCTCATACAAAACTTCCATATCAAGATAAAATTTACTATTTTGATAAAAATAATAATGAATCTTTTCTAAATGCTGTTAGAGCTGCACTGAAAGCAGAAACCTCAATACCTGAAGATCTTAAAATGTATTCAATGGGTAATAGAGTTAATCACATTTTAAATTTTTATAAATAAAAAAGTAGCGCGTTCGGAAGGACTTGAACCCTCAACCCCCTGATCCGAAGTCAGGTGCTCTATCCATTTGAGCTACGAACGCTTGTAATAATTTCCTTTGTTCTACTAGACCAGCTTAACTTATCAATGTTATCTAAAGATTTTTTACTTAGTTCGGTTCTTAATCCGTGATCTAGAATCAGAGATTCTAATTTATTTCTAAAATCGTCAAAATCATCGTGTTGAAAAAACTTCAGACCTAAATCAAGTTCGACTAATTCTAAATGGGATTTAATGTTTGATAAAAGAACAGGTACTCCACAAGAAGCAAATTCAAATATCTTCAACGGCGATGCATACAGACTCATATGTTCCTCATTAGGGTATGGAACTATCCCAATATTTAAATTAGATATTAATTCAGGAACTTTTGTATGAGGCACAAAATCTTTGATTGTAAAATTTTCTTTTTGATTTATTTTTTCTATATATTCAGTGATTTCGTCTAGTTTCTTTTGTGGCCCACCTACTATCAGAGTGTTCGTTGTTAATTTATTATTTATTTCTGCAATTTCTTTTACAGAGCTCAACACCCCCTTGTCTATTCCGTAAGTTTCTAAAAACCCAATATATCCTATTTTTATCATTTCATTTTTTAACACCCTAGGTTTAAAAAGATCTCTATCTACACCATTAGGGAGGTACAAAGGCTCATTTATGGCTTTAGATAAATCATTTAAAGATTGTTTTGTTACAGCAATTAAATAGACATTTTTATCTTTTTTTATTCTTGAAATCGAATATTTTTGTATAAATCTTGCTACACCATGTTTTTCATATATTGTTATATCAAAAAACTTTTTAACTGTAAGTAAGATATTTGGATTTGTAGACCAAACATAGCTTTCATCACTAAAGTATTTTTTTAATTTATTTGACCAAATAAATGTATTTAAGGAATAAATAATTTTTTTTAAAATACTAGGTAAAAAATTGTAAATTGAATAACTTGTTATATCAAAGTTATTGATTTCTTTAAACTCAATCCTTTTTTTAACTTCGTAATATTTTTCTGGTCTTTCATAAATTGTTTTTGTATTATATGTTTTTGGATAATAAATGGAAACATTAAAGCCATTTTCAACAAAACTATTTGCAATCTGAATTAAATGATTTCCATAAGCCATCTCTGAAGGAAATCTTGCATAAGTAATAATTGCAATCTTTTTATTCATTTGTTCGGACATCCTTTAGACCATGCATCATACAGAGTAATTTGTGAATTTTCATAGTGAAATTCTTTTTTTTCACCAATTTGGTTTCTTAATTCATAATCTTCCAATAAAAACCCTTTCTCAACTTTCATTGAGAATATGATATCTGAAGCGCTATCTACCTTATCTACTTCATAAAATTTTAAATCAATAAAATTGCTTAGTATCACAGATATAAGAATTATAAATATAACTCTATTTTCACTCTTTCCTAATAAAAGCATAAATGCAACAAATGCAGGTATAAGGTGACCTTCTTCAGTTGGTAGCCTTAGAAAACTTAGTTGGAAAAAAATAAATAACAACAAAATATAAAAAGCTTCTTTTTTTAGGTCTATCTTGAATTTTAAAAAATTTCCAATGAGAAGTATTGTCCCAACTGTGCCTAAAAATGGTACTTGTTTTAAAACAAATCTTCCTAACCTGTCAACTACTGTGTGATTAGTATTAGTTAAGTTAAGCATACAAATTAACTCACTCCATTGACTGTATATTCCCTCAGACTGATAAAACGAAAATAAATTGGAATAAAAAAGGTAATAAAAAAATGATGAAATAAATAAAGTAATTAAAAATATTTTTAAACCGGAGACATATGTTTTTCTATAGATGGATTGATACAATAAAATGACAATTAAAAATATAAGATTACTTAGCCTTGTAGATATTGACATGAATAAGAATATTGAGACACATAAGTTAAAATATTTTATTTCATATTTGAATATTGTAAAATAGACCCCTAAGAAGCCAAAAAAGCTTCCTAAGAAATAATCTATTATAGAAAAACCAGATATTAAATAAATTGGTGAAAAAACAATTATTAAGTAAATTAAAAAATTATCATTTTTAAATCTTTTAAAAAAGCAGTAAATTAAGAAATTAAAACTTATTGTTAAGCAAAACTGAAACAGCAGCAAAAGTTGTTCTTTTGAAACATGAATTAGATCAGATAAATTAATTATCAATCCAACAATTAACTCATACATTGGAAACCCGGGCGGCCTTGATGGAATATAAAGCTTTAATATCTCATAATTTTTAAATGTCCCAAATATTGCAAAAGAGTCCCAATCAGATCCAATATTTCCTTTTAAAAAAAATGGGAAAAAAAAGAAAAAAGTCAGAATTGTAGAAAAATAGAAATATACTCTAGGTTTATAATTTAACATTTTCACTGTTAATTATAGAATTAAAAAATATTTGAAAAATTAATAATTACTTTTAAGTTATTTAAAATTCACAAAACGGTCTTTAAGATATAAATATATGAAAAAAAGTAAATTTCTGTTATCAATTTTGCTAGTTTTTCTATTCTCATGCGGAGGAGACGACAGAAGCGTCGAAGTAATTGAAAACACAAGTGAACCTGAGATTCAAGAAACTACAACTACCAGCGCTATAGTTGAAGACATAGTAACAACCTCTACAACTTTATTTGTCGAATGTATTAAAGATAATAACTTAAATATTAATTTTGAAGACATACAAAATCTCCAAATCTTTTTGAATCGATATGGTTTTAAAGCTGGAGAACCAGATGGATACTTTGGTCAAGAAACCGCTGATGCGGTCCGAAGATTTCAAGCTTTTGCAGGTTTAAATCCTGATGGTGACGTAGGACCAAAAACTATTGAAAAAATGCAAAATTGGACAGGTTGTGAGGAACAGGTTAGCGTTTACACTTCAGATACAATTGACACAACTACAACAACTGTTGTCACTGATACAACTACAACAACGGTTGTCACTGAAAACGTAAGTAATAATTTAAATAATAGTTATGGAATCATTCCTAGCATATCGCTAACGAACAATGAAGTTATAAGTATTTTCAAAGGTATTAATAACGAATCTAGTGTTTGTGGTACTCCATACCTTAATAAATTAGATTCAGGAGTTCTAAACCTCTATCAAAACGGTAGTGTCGCAAACAGTTTGTTACCAATGAACAATCTTTATACACAATCACCACACACAACGGAAATTGTTAGTGAATCATCAAGTGAAATTAAGATTAAAATTTTTGGTGATGGTGGAACAAATTATAATTTTTACTTCATAGAACCTTTTACTTCTAGTCTGAAAACATTAAATGCTTCAAACATATCAACATCACTTAATTTAACTGAAGCAACCTTTCAAATTAACAATCTTACACCTGGAGTATGGTTTTACAGCTTTGCGGAGAGTGGTGATGGGACAGTTGTAAAATCATCTGGCAATAGAGAGTTTGTAGTTCTTAGCTCCGATGGTCAAAATGTTACTTCACATAATGGAATAGGTAAATTAATTATTACATCTAAAAGCCAATCAACAGATAAATTTACCAATGTTTCATCTGGACAAGCATTCAATACAAATGACTCTATAAATATTGTGTATATTACTGATCAAATTTTAGATAATAGAGAAAATGTTTCAACTTTAATTAATTTAACCGACACAACTATTTCGTTAAAAAATGAAGATCAAGCATATATTTCTGAGATTTTATTGGTTGGTACAGAATTAATGAAAGTTTTAGATAAAAACGGAAATAATTTTACAGTTGAACGAGGGTATTTGAATACAGAAATTAAAAGTCATGAAATTGGTGTTCAGGTAAAAGCAGTAGAAAATTTGAATAAAAATACTTTAGTGAGCAATTTTGCGTACGCAGTATTTAGGAATGAAAAAGGATTACGGTTTCAATTACCTTTAGGACCAGAGCTATCTTCCAGTATTTTCAATTTTAATAATTGTAATTATGACAGATATTCGCTTGAAGAAATAACGACTTTTTCATGGAGATCAAGCGGTTCCTCAACTGTAGCCAGCAAATCATCAATTAATAAGCTCACAGCTCTATTTGATAAATCATTTGTAATCAATAGTGGTGGGCAAAATTATACGCCACCTACAATAAATTCCTCAGATCAAGTATCTGGAGAATTTTTAAATGATGGTCCTAGAAATCTCATTGTTAGTGAGGGAAGCAATATAACATTTAATTTTCAAGGTATAGTAGACGGTTCTTCAGAGACGGAGTTTGTAAAATTGAAATTTAAATTAATTCCTGAAACAGGAAGTACAAAAAAGACGAAGTACAAAAGCATCTATTTACCTATAGAAAATAAAAATTACAATTTTTCAATTAATATTTCAAAAGTTATACCATCAGAATCTTTTAGTAGTCAAATTTGGGAAGATGATTATAAATATATCTTTGAGTCAATAACTCTTTATGATTCAAGCACAAGTGTAGAGATTAGAAATGATGGGAAAATTATATATGACTACAGTTCAACACAAAATACGCACGAGGTTTATTATTTGGATCAATTTTCATTTGTAATTAAAAAAGGTTAAGATTTCATCAAATACCGGATTTTGTATAAACAATTTTCTAATTAATAATTATTTAAAAAATACAATAGAATAGTTTCTTAATGAGAAATTTCAAAATATCATATCTTTTAATTACATTGTTAGCTATAAGTTGTAACACAACAGAAGATATTGAATTTAACTATGATAATGCAATTACTGAACAGGAAGAATCAAACACAGATCAATCTGCTTCGGTAATTGAAGAAAATCAAACAGAAATTTCTACAACTTTTCAAACACCTGTACTGGATAAGCAATACAGAAAAGATTCTAACTTCATACTTCCCACATTTAATGGCAATTGCCCTCATAAATTAAATGAGATTATAGAGCTATTTGATTATTGGAAATCAGAATTTGGATTAAATATTTCATATGATGTTATTGGTGAACCTACATTTGGAACCGGTTCAAGTTTACAATTAGAAAATTGTATAAATAAAATAATTGGAAGTAACCAAGGTCAAAATATTGTACTTTCAGGAAGCGAACACATTGAAATTATCGTTGGTAGAAAATTTGATAAAGATAATGTAAGTGTTGAAAATGTGGATGCTAAAGTAATCAAATTTATAAACTTGCAAACATATGGACCAATTTCTTATGCGATACATCCAACTGATCAGAATAAAGATTTAATTGCAGATATAAATGGAAATATATTTTTGGCATCTAACAAAGAATCTCTATACAGTGTAGAAAATGTAACAGTCAAAGATAATGGTGGTTTTTTATCACTCAAATACTTAGATAATGACAATTACTTGATTGGATTCTATACTTTTGAACAATCAGTTTATATTGATTTATTTCAATTTAGTGATAAAAAAGTAACAAAAATTAAAACTCTTAAAGAATATAAATTTCCAAAATATTATAAATGTAACAAGTCAACACTTTTACTTGAAATTTATAGACATTGTGAATCAGAAGGTGAAGAAAGCGTTTACATTGGGCATGCTGGTGGAGGAATTCAAGTACATGACGAAAAAATTTATATTGGTTTGGGTGACACAAATATTGCTTCAAGCGTCTTTAATTCAATGTATACAACCAGGGACAAGAATTTACCATGGGGAACAATCTTGAAATTTGAATTTGATTACGATTTACTTAAGTTAGTTGGCACTGGTAATCATTCCGAGTCATACCTAGAAGAAGTGTGGATTAAAGGCTTAAGAAATCCTTATAGATTTTCGATTAATAAAAATTCTATTTGGATTGCAGACCTTGGAACAAGTGTCGAAGACGAAATAAATTTAGTCCCACTTAATGAAAATAATGTTGATCTAGGTTGGCCGTATTTTGAAGGAGAATTTGCACATCAACCTTTTTACAATATTTCAGTCAATAGCATCAAACAAAAATCGCCAATATTTTCAGAAAGAATAGGAGGATTGATAGGTGGTCATTTTCTTAAAATAAGTGGAAAAAATTTATATGTCTTTGGCACTTTAGATGGAAGATTGTTTGGGTTAGAAATTATTGCAAGTGGCATTCTAAAATATCAAATCAACATAGGAAATTTCGACTTCGGAGATGGAAATTTTTTACTTTCTATAGAAAAATCTAGAAATGGAATTTATCTTTTGATTTCAAATGGAACGGTAGCAAGAATTGATAATTCTTAATATATTTAATTTGTCATTAATATCCAACTATGAATTTTAAAATAATCACTGCACTTAATTCATTGTTATTAATCTTTGTAATAAACTGTGCACAAAATAATCAAGCAACGCTTCCAAACAATTTTAACAACTGTCAGGTGTCCTTGGATCAAGCGGTTGAAGACCTACAAGAAATAAAGCTACAAAACGAACTGAACTTTGAATTCAGAATAGTGAGAGAAGTTACAGAAAGAGAAGAGTGTATTGATAAAATTTTGGGAACCAATTTAGATCAAGGAGCTGAACTTCAGAATGGCTTACTTGTTGATTTAGTAGTTGGTGTTATTAAAAATCAAGTTACAGAATCTGTTAAAACTTCAGAGTATGACCTTTACTTACTTCAACTAAAAGAAAAAAACATAGAAAATATAAATTTGATAGAAACTCCTTCTTTTGGGGAGGCAAGTGTTAACAATATTGCAGACGGCTCAAATATAATCACTTATATTAGATATGAAAATCCACTTAATTTTAAATTTTTGTTTTCAGAAGCTGAAGGTTTCATATATGGTGTTGACTCAAATTCGAAGATAACTCTAATATTAGATATTTCTAATAAGGTTTTCAGAGATAGAGAAGCCGGACTGCATACTTTTGATTTTATTACAATTAATGAGAAAAATTTTCTAACTACAACATATACAGGTAATGATTCAAGATATTACTTTTCGGCTTTTGATATAAATCAAAATTTAAATATTGGTGAAGAACAAACATTACTCTCTTTAGAATTGTCTACTAAGAATACGGTACATTTTGGAGGTAAAATACTTCAAAAAGATTCAGAGATTTTTTTATGTTTGGGTGATTTAAATAGCCCTGGAAATTCAGCAAAATTTGATACAGCATGGGGTAAGATATTTAGCTTTGAAAAAGAAAGTTTAATTGAGAATCCAATTACCAGGCACGATGATAATAGAATAAAGTATATAGCATATGGTTTAAGAAACCCTTGGTCTTGTTTTTTTCATAATGATAATCTCGTTGTCCCTGATGTCGGAAATTCACATTGGGAAGAGGTAAATATTCTCAGTAATTACAAAAATATAACAAATCCACATTTTTTTGGCTGGCCTTGGTTAGAGGCATTTTATGATGCTAACTATAAAAATACTCCAGTTACCCAAGAAATCCAAAATGAACAACTTGAAAATACAATTTATCCAGATTATTTATACCCACATGGAAATGACTATTGTGCAATTATTGGAGGAACAGGGCTATCAAATTCAAATAAGTGGAGCAAATATTTTTTTGTAGGTGATTTTTGTACCGGAACCATTTGGGCAATTAATTCTGAAGATGAAACAAGATTGACTATTTTAAATAAAAATACTATTCCATTTTCGATAACGACAATTAATGATTCTGGTAATGGAACTTTATTAATTGGTACAACCTCTGGTCAGATATTTGAATTAATTCTTCCATAATTGATTTTTAAATATTCTTTGTACTTCTAAGAAATCTTTATGGCAATAGCCCGAAATTACTTACTCATCTTTTTTCTTTATAACAATATTTTTATTTATCTTTGAACCTTACAATTTATGAAAACAAGAGACTAGTTGTAAAATAAGTTTTTATGAATGCCAACAAAATATTTATAGGTGCAATTATTGTATTAATAATAGGTTTTTTAATTTATATTTCTTTCGCGTTGATATCTTTACCTTTCATAGTATTTTTGTCCCTACTTTCTTAGTTAATTTTTAGAAAAAATTTGCGGT
>Ga0163111_10002646_pt1 | contig 11422 bp, 9 predicted proteins | sample CRUFie1St18metaG_FD_109645 | JGI IMG/M metagenome (GOLD analysis project Ga0163111, IMG submission 109645) | Marine microbial communities from the Costa Rica Dome - CRUD Field 142mm St18 metaG | ecosystem: Environmental > Aquatic > Marine > Oceanic > Photic zone | place: Costa Rica: the Eastern... | reverse complement strand
GCGGCTGCGGGCCTGGCTTGCCACTCTCCGTGCGCCAGACCGTCTTGACTCTGAAATCGATCGAGTTCATGTTTGCCGGCTTCCACTTGAGCAGCGACTGGCGTAGGGTTAGAATTAGGGTTAGGGTTAGGGTTAGGGTTAGGCTTAGGCTTAGGCTTAGGCTTAGGGTTAAGGTTAGGGTCAGGGTCAGGGTTAAGGTTAGGGCCAGGGTCAGGGTTAGGGTTAGGGTTAGGGTCAGGGTTAGTTAGGGTTGGGGTCATGGCTACGGTGAGGCTGACCTGGCACGTGCCGGGCTCGTACGGGTTGACCACGGGAGTGAAGATGATGCCGTCGTTGCCGTGACTCAGCTTGCGCAGCGGGTCCTGGAAATAAGGGTAGGGTTAGGGTTAGGGTTAGGGTTAGGGTTAGGGTTAGGGTTAGGGTTAGCGTTAGGGTTAGGGCAAGGGTGAGGGTGAGTTGCGCAGCGGGTCCTGGAACGTGAAGAGGAACTTGCCCCCCTCCTCGCCATGCGCCGCCACCATGCGCTCGCGCGAGTGCACGTGCGTGAAGATATGCGGCAGCTGCGGCACCGAGAACATGTCCTTGAGCTCCACCGTGAACGGGTCCTCTGCGAAGGGCGAGGTACCACTCGCCGCCCAGCTGTCGTCCGCCTCCTCGGCGGCTGCCGCGGCCGCGGCGGCCAAGGCGTATCGCGGTGCGAGCACCTCCCGCCTCGCACGCATCAGCCGGTGCGTGAGGGGCTCGGCCATGCAGCACGCGCCGCAGACGCAGCACGCGTCATAGGCGAGGTAGCGCAAGCGCTGCGATGACTTGCCGTCGGGGTCGGCGTCCTCGACGAGCTCGCCGTCGAGCAGCGTGTTGTCCACGGGCGGCGCGCCCGGCTTGCGCGACGGGAAGCGCATCGCCGCGGGCAGCCGCCTCATCTCGAAGTTGCGGTCGACCATGAACGCGCCTCGCTCGCCCAGGATGAGGAGCATGTAGCGGACGCCGTCGGTCTTCTCGGCCGCGTAGAACTCCTGCTTCAGCAGCGAGACGCCCCTGCGCGACGCCTCCTCGTCCTCCGGCGCCAGGTGGCGCCGCTCGAACGACACAGGCTGCGAGCCCGGGAACTTGTCATCCTCCAGGCGCATCAGCCGGATGCACTCGCGCTGGAGGCCGCGCAGCTCGATGTCGGTCACCTTGGGCAGCGACGCCAGCATGAGAGGGTCGGGAGACGCCGCCATCTTCGGCCCGTTCCGCGAAGGGCGGCGCTATTCACGCGCGCCGCACGGCGGCGCTCTCGTCGCGCGTGCGCCGAGACCACGCGTAAAACTTCGGGGGTGAATAAGCGGACGTCTCTCCGTCATTCGCTGCCGAGGCGGATAACCGCTTGGGTGAGTTCGCGACGTGATGACAGGTCACAGGTCACCGAAATGCAGCGAGATGACGAAACGGCGCGCCGTCGGCAGCTCAAACTGGACGACGCCTCCGGCGAGATGAGGGCTGCGCTGCGCGGGGTGGGCCGGCCGCACTGCGCGGGCCAGCACCGGCTCGTTAGCTCGCGGGTCGCGGCTCTGCGCACCCACCTCCGCATGGAGACGCCCAGCCTCTTCGATTTTGCGGCGCCGCCCACTCCACCCACTCCGGCGCCGGCGGCGAGGACCGTGGACTGGCGAGCACTGCTGCCGAAGGTCGACCCGGCGCAGATGCTCGACGACCGGTTCGCGCGGCGGCACAACTACCTGCGCATCTCGCTCGCCGAGCGCTGCAACCTCCGCTGCGTCTACTGCATGCCCGAGGACGGCGTCGAGCTCACGCCGAAGGCGCAGCTGCTCACGCCGGCGGAGACCACGCAGCTCGCCGGTGAGCCGACGCCGGCTGCCACTCTCTGTAGCACGTCGTCGCGGCTACGGCCCTGCGCGCCAGCCGCCTGTCCGCACCCCCGCGCCTGCCCACACCGTCACCTCTCGTCTCGTGCTCGCAGGCATGTTCGTGCGTGCGGGCGTGACCAAGATTCGGCTGACGGGCGGCGAGCCGACCGTGCGACGCGACCTGCCCGAGGTGGTGGCCGCGCTGAGCGCGCTGCGGCCGCTCGGCCTCGAGGAGATCTCGATGACCACCAACGGCATCGCGCTCAAGCGCATGCTGCCCGCGCTGCAGGCGGCGGGCCTCGACCGGCTGAACATCTCGCTCGACACGCTCGACCCCGTCGCGTTCGCGTGAGCTCGCCGCACCTGGCCCTACCCTAGCTAGCCCTACCCTGGTCCGACCCTAGCTAGCCCTCCTAACCCTGGCCCCAACCCGAACCAGGCGGCTCACGCGGACCGACGCGCTCCCCCGCGTGCACGCCGCCATCGACGCGGTGCTCGAGGCGGGCCTGTCGCCGCTCAAGATCAACTGCGTGCTGATGCGCGACACGCCCGGGCTGCCAGGCAACGAGCACGAGCTCCTCGACTTTGGGCGGCTCTCGATGGACCGGCCGATCGACGTGCGCTTCATCGAGTACATGCCCTTCGACGGCAACGCGTGGGCGCTCAAGAGGCTCGTGCCGTTCAAGGAGGCTATCGGCAGGCTGCGGGAGGCCTACCCCGGTCTACAGCCCATCGTCACGGACAAGCACGACGTCGCCACCAGCTGGAAGCTGCCGGGCGCGCAGGGGCAGGTGTCCTTCGTCTCGTCAATGACCGCACCCTTCTGCGGCGGCTGCAACCGGCTGCGCCTCACCGCCGACGGCAACATCAAGACGTGCCTCTTCGGCAACGACGAGCTCTCGTTGCGCGACGCCCTCCGCGAGGGGGCGACCGAGCCCGAGCTGCTACGGCTCGTATGGGCCGCGCTACAGGGCAAGCACGCGCGCCACGCCGGTGAACGGTTTAGGGTTAGGGCTAGGGTTAGGGTTAGGGTTAGGGTTAGGGTTAGGGATAGGGTTTGGGAATGGGGTTAGGCTTGTGAGTGGGGTTAGGGTTAATCCCAACCTAACCGCCAGGCAGGCATGGAGTCCCCGTTGGACATTGCCAAGTCGAAGAACCGACCGATGACTACGATCGGCGGCTGAGGGCGGCGGTGCGCGCACCCAGCAGCGGGGACGGCGGAGGAGGCGGAGGAGGCGGCGGAGGCTGGGGGTCGGCACGGAGCGGCTGGTGGCTGGCAGGCGGCCGGAGGGGCGGCGTGATGCCGCTCGTGGCGCGCGCGCGTCAGCATGGCCGCGCCGTGCACTCGCGCGCGGCGGGCGCGGCCGGCGGCGCGGCGGGCGGCACGGAGGGCGGCGCGGCCGGCGGCGCGGCGGGGGCGGCCGGCGGCGCGGACGGCGGCGACGCCGGCGGCGCCGCCGGCGCCAGCGGCGCAGCGGCGCTGAGCCACATCGACGCGGAGGGCAAGGCGGCGATGGTGGACGTGTCGGCCAAGGTGGCGACGGGGCGGAGCGCGACGGCGGAGGCGGTCGTCGCGCTGGGGGAGGTCGCGTATGGCGCGCTCACCGCGGGGGGCGGCGGCGGCGGCGCGGGTGGCGGCGGCGCGGGGGGCGGCGGCGCGGGGGGTGGCGGCGGCGGCGCGGGGGCGGGCAACGCCAAGGGCGACGTGCTCGGCGTGGCGCGCGTCGCGGGCGTGCTCGGCGCCAAGCGGACGGCGGAGCTCATCCCGCTGTGCCACCCGCTCGCGCTCTCGCACGTGTCGGTCGACTTCGAGCTGCGGCCGCCGCCCGCGTGCGAGGTGGTGATCAGGGCGAGCGCGCGCTGCGTGGGCGCGACGGGCGTCGAGATGGAGGCGCTCACCGCCGCGGGCGTCGCCGCGCTCACCGTGTACGACATGTGCAAGGCCGCCTCCAAGGGCATCGTCATCCGCGAGGTGCGCCTCCTCGAGAAGACGGGCGGCAAGTCGGGCACGTGGCGCGCGCCCAGGGGTGATCACTAGCGGGCATGGTGCCCTCTGCGCGAGCCGGACTCGCACGGACCCGTCGGCGTGAACGGCCGTAGCCGACGGAGAGGCGATCCGTACCATCTGCGAGCGGTGGGCGGCGCAGGGAAAGAGCGCAGGCGTCGCGCGGCTAAGGGCTAGTAGAGGCGCGGGCTGCGAGCCTGCCGCAGGCTCCTCTGACCCGGCCTGTGTGCCCGGGGAGCCAGCGAGCGTGTGCCCACGGCAGGTGGCCTGCGGTGCCGCTCATGTCAACACTATCAGCAAAAGAAGACTCGGGGAGTGGGGGGATGCGCAGGACAGTCTGGACGTCTGGACACTGGGGTATATTTAGAGAGTGGTTCACACCGATGATATGGTATATATATATGTTATATTAGCAGTACGACGCGAGGCCGTTCCGTTCCTGTTTCCCCCTACCTCGCAAGTTCGAAGTTGTCGGGAGCGCGCGCTCGCTCGCCGCGTCGCGCCAATGGCGCTCCGGCCAAGCTGCTCGACCGCGTCCGAGCTGCTTAGTGGCCGGTGGCTGCCCGCGAGGTCACCGCCCTCCGCTGCCGAACGGATGCCATGCTGTGGCGAAGAGACCCGGCAAGCCAACCACCCGCTCTGCAACCGCGGTCAGAATTCACAAGCGCCGCTATGGAAGGGCCACGCCGGCCAGCTGAGCATGATGACTGGCCGAGGATGCACGTGCCGAAACTTTAGTAGCGACACCTTTCAGTGGAGCCCATCCACGTGCGCACTGCCCGCATTTGATGCACGGCGCTTCTGCGCAGCCCTGGGTCCAGAGCGGCTGCTTTTCATTGGTGACTCAACCATGGCACAGACGGCACAGGTGACCATCAACATGGTGGCTTGGCAGTTCCTTCGCGAGCTGCCAGCAAACTTGAGCTCGGCTCGTCGTGCTGTTCTGAGCGCAGCTTCGTGCCACACGAACCTTCACTTCGCGTATTCGGACACATTAATCGACAACAACTTTGGGAGCAAGAACCGGGGCATGAGCCGGAACAAAGCGCCGACACAGAGATGGTCTTGGAGCGTGCGTCACCTTCGGCCCAAGTACGTGGTCCTCTCGGCCGGCCCTCATGTGAGCGAACTGGCGAACTTCAGCTATATTTTGAACGAGGTGGCGGAAAAGCACCGGGAGAGCTTCCCGGATGTCGAGCTGATATGGAAGACGCAAAACCCCGCAGGCTGCGGTGCCACCCCCATTCGTGACATGTGGCACACTGACGGCCTGTTCGCGGTGAAGCAAAAAGAGACCTCCTTCAATTGGAACCTATTCCCGACGTTTGATCAGCTTGCACGCAGCTTCTGGTCAGGCCGACCGCATGCAACCGTGCTGGACATCTCTGCGACGTATCTTCGCGTCGACGCTCACGTTGGCAGCCCATACACCCGTGGAAAGTCCCGGCAGGGTCCCAACGGCTGCCAACGAGGCGCAAAGAGGCCATGCGTGCGAGACTGCATGTGAGTGCCCCAGTAGCGTAGGGTGCCCCCCAATAGAGGCTCACGTGCTCTATGATCGTCGTGTCGACGTTTTCACCCCGTTGCCCTCCTTGCCAGGCATTTTTGTCTACCAGGCCCCTTGCAGTTGGTGCCACAGCTACTGCTGAGTCATTTAGAGACCTTGAGAAGGGGGATACGGGGCACCGGGGGCTAACCCGGGGCTAATAACGATCCTGGCGCGTCCCTAACTTCTCGGCGCGCCCCGTCAGGGGGGAAAACACGGAACTTAAAGGGGTCGTAACAGTTTATTTCTGGTTAACGATGTGCAAGCCCAAGCGCCGCGGCCCGCGCGCGACGCCGTCGCCGAGAGACGGGCCCGCGCCGGGAGCCGCGCGCGGAGACCGGACGCGCGGTCTCTTAGTTACAGGTCTTACCCGGCCGGTACACGACGCGTGTGACACTCAGCTCTCAGGTGACACTTTGTGTAGCCGATGTTCGTCCATTTCTAGGTTGAATTTCTCGGGCCGTCCTCTCTTTGAGGGTCGCTGTAACGATCAGATAACGATCTACTAGTAGGGTGTATGCTACCTGCCTGCATTCGCCTTCAGCCTTCACACTACCTTCACACCTGCATCGCTCCCGTCGGCACGCCGCGCAGCACGGCCTCCTGCGTGCCGACCAGCGTTAGGGTTAGGGTTAGGGTTAGGGTGAGTGAGGGTTAGGGTTAGGGTTAGGGTGAGGGTGAGGGTGAGGGGTAGGGTTAGGGTGAGGGTGAGGGTGAGGGTAAGGGTTAGGGTTAGGGTTAGGGATAGGCCTCCTGCGCGGCGACGACCTCCGCACGGATGGCGCTGTCGGAGGTGTCCTCAGCGGGGGTGCGCCCCTGGCTCGGGTTCGGGTTCCGGTTCGGGTTCAGGTTCAGGTTCGGGTTCAGGGTTCAGGGTTTAGGGTTGTTTAGGGTTTAGGGTTTAAGGTTTAGGGTTTAGGGTTTGGGGTTGGGGTTTAGGGTTTAGGTTAGGGTTAGGGTTTAGGGTTAAGGGTTTAGGGTTTAGAGTTAGGGTTAGGCTCCTTGCGGTCGAGGACGAAGGGGTCGCACGCCGGGTGGGCGAGCAGCAGCGCCGCCGCCTCCGGCTGCTTCTTGAAGGCTGCGAAGTGCAGCGGGCTCTGAAGCTTGTCGTTGCAAAGGTTGGGGTCCACGCCGGGCGCCTCAAGCAGAGCGGCGAGTGCGGCGGTGTGCCCAGCGCGGCTGGCACGCGCCACCGCGGTGGCGCCGAGGAAGCCGCGCGTGTTGACTCCAGCGACGCCACGCGCCACGAGGGCGCGCACCTAGGGAGATATAGGGAGATACAGGGGAGCTATAGGGGAGATGTAGGGGTGACATAGGGGAGATGTAGGGGAGATAGTGGGGAGATATCTCGCGCACCGCCTCTGCGTGCCCCGCGTTGGCCGCCCAGATGAGCGGCGTGTTCCCGCTGGCGTCGGCGGCCTCGAGCGCGGCTAGCGGCAGCGCCGCGAGCGCGGCGACGTCGCCCTCCGCGGCGGCGAGCGCCGCCTCTCCGCTCGGCCGCGGCGTCGTGTACTTGGTCAGCTCGGCGGCCCTCTCGCCGCGCACCTCGAAGTGCTTGAAGATCGCGTGCGGCAGCCGCGCCAGCGCATCGACCACGAGGTCGGCGCCGCCGTCGGCGCCTCCCTCGCGCACGCGCCGCCCCGTGTCGAGTAGCGCGGTGCTCACGCCGGCGGCCCGACCGAAGCCGACGTCGTTGGCGGGGGAGTCGCCCACCATGAGTAGCTCGGGTCCGAGAGGCAGGCCCCACGCCGCGGCGATCGAAGCGAGCGCGGCGGGGTCGGGCTTGGGCGGCAGGGTGGCGTCGTCGCGGGAGACGGCGGGCGAGAACGGGGGTAAGCCTGGGGGTAGGGTTGGGGGTTAGGGGTAGGGTAAGGGTAGGGGTAGGGCTGGGGTTTGGGTTAGGGTTAGGGTTAGGGGGCAGGGTAAGTGTCAGGCTTAGGGTCAGGGTCTGGCTTAGGGTTAGGGATCGGGTTATGGTGGAGCCTGCAGGCTGCCAGAAGGTCGCGTGCAGGTGGGCGACGGTGGCGGCCGTGTTGCGCGTCACCATGGCCGTCGGCACCCCGTGCGCCTCGAGCCACCGCGCCAGCTGCACCGCGCCAGGCATCAGCTCGAGGGTGCGCCGCCCCTCCGCCTCCATCTCCGCTACGACCGCTTGCGCAGCCGCACGCTCCGCGGGTGGCATGGCGGCGATCGCGGCGAGGATGTCCTCCTTGGGGTCGACGCCGCACCGCCTGTGCAGGAGGTCGTGTGAAGTTATTGTTCGGGCGTGGCCACTTGCTCCGGGCTGCTCGCCTAGAGGCATGTGTGCCTCTTGCTGCGAGCGGGTGAGCCACTTGCCTGTACATCTCCGTGAAGTCGAGGTTCGGCTTGGTGAGGGTGCCGTCCATGTCAAAGATCACGCCGCGAAGCACTGGCCGGGATGCAGTGGCCATGCTGCTCGAGCGAGACACAGTGGCGAGATGCGAAGAGCGACGAAGGACGAGCGAGGAAAGGGTGCCGAACATGCGAAGCTCGCGCGTCCCAGAGGGTGTTATGGACGGACCCTTGGCGAGGTCAGCTTCCCTTGTTGCGTCTTTTGACTGGGGAGTCCGTGTTTTAAGCCCGGTACATTTACCTCAGGCTGGCTTCCCTGATCGGGCGAGTACGTTTTTGGTTTCTCCCCCTTTTTGTCGGACGCGCGCTGTGGTGGCGCGAGCGCGCAATGGCGTGCACGGCTCGCCGTTGCGCGCTGCTACTATCAGCGAGCTCCTCAGTCGTGACTGCTCCTCAGGCTGCTCCTGACGTGTCAAGCGAAGCCCTGGTGGACCAGATGCACGCTCAGCTGGGAATCGCAGAAAGCTTGAGACACTTTCCTGATGCTGAGCATGACGTGCAACGGGGAGCGGCATATGTCTTGAGGAACTTTCCTGATGACGAGCACGATGTGGCGATCACTCTCTCGCAATCGGACGCGGCAAAGCTTATCTTCAGAATGAGCATCGAGCGTCTTAAGGTAGCACGCGGGGACGAGCGTGCGCTACAGACAGTGTACGGGCTGCTGGTCGAGGGAGCTCAGACCGAGCCTGGCGCCATTGATAACGAGGCGGGCTCGCCCCTGGGGAGCTCCCGCTTCCCAGGGGTTGCTGGCATATCCGCCGCCATCCGAAGGCAGCTACTCGACGAATTCGGTGCGGAGCCGCTCACCAACCACGCAATAACCGCATTGGAGCTGAGCGACTTCGGAAGCGACGAGATTGGCCACGCGCTCGACGCGCTGTGGCCCGACGGAGGCGCTGGCAGCGAGTATGGGGAGTCGTTTGCTCGTCTCGCCGGTGCAGCACACAAAAGTGGGAGTGTGCACACTTTGGCGAAGGAGGAGTTGTGAGTGTGTGAGACACACATGAGTCATGACTCCGATCTCCGTGAGAGAGATGAGACTTGACGAGAGGACATCTGACATGTGTGACGTGTGACGTCTGACGATAGCGATATTGCGCGCGCGCGCCGTAATACGCTCCCCTGCACTTACTTTCTGCAATCACGTCATACCGGTAATTCATATACCACAAGCCCACACATCCCCACAAGGGGTAGCAAACCGCGCCTTCGCGCGGATGGAGGTGCTTACAACCAACGTGTGGTACAGTAGGGGGCAGTGCGGCTCTGCCCGTCTGCCGCAACACGGCCGAAGCGACACTAGTAAGCCGCAGCGCGTTGTGCGGCCCGCGGCGGCGCCACACACACACTGTCGCCACGCTCACTCGCCGACGAACTCCATGCCGCCCTCCTTCTGGGCCTGGAGGGTGGTGCGCAGGATCCAGATGCGCCACGCGGGCAGCACGAGGATCACGATGAAGGAGGCGAGCAGCGCCTTGAGCAGGGGCTCCGGGTAGTGCACGTGGGCGTCCTCCGCCCCCTCCACGACGGTCTCGAGCGAGCGCTCGAAGGCCTGCTCCCACGCGAAGCCGATGAGGATGCCCAGGCCGCCCATGAAGGTGTAGATGAAGGCGTCGGCGTCGGGGCCGGTCCAGTCGGCGTCGGCGAGCTTGTCGAGGACGAAGATGAGGAAGAATGCGTAGCCGGAGAGCGCCAACGCGAGGAGCACGTCGAGCAGCGCGCTCTCCTCCGAGACTTCGAGGACATGGGCCACGCCCGTGGAGCCGATGATCCACACGCCCGAGAAGAAGAAGCACCAGCTCTTGGTCATGGCCATCGACAGCTGGAAGGTGAGCAGGAGCCGCCTGACGGGCAGCGCCGACACATTTCGTCGGATGAAGTAGCCGGCTCCGGCGAAGCACGCGCCGATGAGGGCGAAGATGACGAGCGACCAGCACTGGAGGGCGGTGTGCGACTCGACCTGCGTCGTCGTCTCGCCGCCGTACAGGTCGGGCAGGTTGCCCGTGATGCCGAAGCGCAGGAGCTGGATGAGGAGGAAGGAGGTGACGAGCGCGATCACGTCGTTGCCGCCGTGGTGCGCCTGGTGGTCGAGGAGGTGCAGCTTGGCGTGCAGCAGGTTCGACTCGTACCAGTCGCCCTTGAGCTTGCGCAGGCACATGTCGCGCAGATACTCGCTCCCCACGACCATGCCCACAATGGACACGACGGCGATGAGCCACGCCAGCAGGCAAAGGCCGAAGTTGTCCGCGAACGGGCTCAGCTGCATCAGGACGCCGAAGGCGTTGATGCCGGCGAAGCCGGCCACGTGGCCGAGGATCATGGCGGACGCCGTGGTCGCAATCTCCAGCTCGTCCGCCGTGGGCGTCTTCTTGCCCTCCTTCTCCTCCGCCTGCTCCTCCCCCTTCTCCTCCTCCTTCTCCTCGCCCGCCTTGCTCCGGTCCTTTTCCTTCAGAGGGGGCGAATCGACCGCCTTCTTCGGGCCGGTGATCCACTTGTCCGGGTTCCAGAACACGACTCCAGCACAGACCGAGACGGTGAATTGGAAGGCCAGAATCCAAAAGGTAAGCTGGGCCATCGCCAGGAAGAAGTCGCCCGTGTCCGGCATGGCATCGTGTTGCCGGGCAACCGGCACAACTCTCAGTGAGTCCAGCGTGTCGGGCATGCTGTAATCCTCGCGCCACGTGACGAAGCCGTTGGACGCGTTGAAGACGAGGACGGAGACGAAGATGACAATGGTCTGGCTGACCGCTCGCCACGCCTGCGCCCGGATCTGCGGGTCCGGGTAGTTGACCAAGTAGAAGAGCGACATGATGAACGTGAGGGAAGCGAAGAGCATCACCGACACCACGACGTTGATCGCCTTGTGCTTCTCGTCATTGAACTCGCCCTCCTGCTCTCCCTGCTGTCCCTGCTGTTCCTGCTGTTTCGGCTCCTTGTGCTCGTCATGCCCCTCGTGCTCTTCCTGTTCCCCCTGATCCTCGTGATCTTCGGGCTCATCATCCTTGCTTTTTGTCTTGCGGAGGTCCACCTTGGATGAGGACGACGTTTTGGTCCCCGAGTGCTTCGCTTCCCAGATGGCGGAATGGCGCGTCGTTTTGGGGGGCTCCGCCTGCTTTGTGCCGTACTTTGCTTCCCAGATTGCGGAATGCACGACGCCCTTCGAGGAGTTCTTCTTCGGCTCGGCGAGGAGTTTGTCGAGCGCAGGAGTGCTCACCCTGTCGGCGATCAGTTGCTGGTGGTCGGGCAATAGGCTCCCATCCGCGTGCGCGGACGGTTGGTCAGCCACCTCAGCTGCCGGCGCCGCGAGCAGCAACGCCGCCGTCACGACCCACATTCTTGGCCCTCGCCGCACGCTCCTACCACCACACCAACAAAGATTGCCTAACGCGGACAGGGGAGAATAACTAGCGGACTTAACTCTGCGGCGCGCAGCACGGGCTCCGTGGAAGGCACGCGAAAGAAAGTAGTTTGTTGAATAAAAACGACACACACTAAAAGTAAAACAAGTAGGGTAATAAGTAACTAACTCGGAGGTTGAGCGTGAGGCCCGCGCGATGTTAGCGATAGTAGATACCCCCATAGAGACAGCAGTCGTTGTCTTGGAATCTTGGCTCGCTCGCGTATGACATCAATCACTCCTTGGCG
>Ga0163111_10002644_pt1 | contig 11424 bp, 7 predicted proteins | sample CRUFie1St18metaG_FD_109645 | JGI IMG/M metagenome (GOLD analysis project Ga0163111, IMG submission 109645) | Marine microbial communities from the Costa Rica Dome - CRUD Field 142mm St18 metaG | ecosystem: Environmental > Aquatic > Marine > Oceanic > Photic zone | place: Costa Rica: the Eastern... | reverse complement strand
TTCATTAAATTTTATGTTTTCAAAAAAACTAGTTTTGGCATTTTTATCAGTATTTTTACTATATTGGCTACTGGATGAGTCTGTGTCGTTTCATCGTTATGATGCCATGTTGGTAGAAAATCCAGGTGAGCAGGAGTATCACCGCCCTACAATGCGTGGAGTACCAGAGGATTTATGTATTACTAGCAATTGTATGGATATGATACCAGCATGTGATCCAGTGTTAGATGCAGATAGCCCACATGCCATATTTATGAGTAGTATAGGGGCTGATTGCCAATCAGCAGGTGCACGTGTTGCGCGCTCTACTTTTTGGAAAATGCCAGATAGCTCAAAAGCACCAAGCATAAGGTTAGGAAAAACAGGAACAATACTAAATCTACAAGGTGGTATAGATAAAAGTACAGAGCCAGCTGATTACAAGGGGCAGTATGAGAGAGTGCTAGGTACGGTTGATGCCTTATTAAAGCAATTTGCTACTAATATTAGAATTACCCAAGAAAACAGTGCAGTATTAGATGTAAAGCGTGCTAACTACAGTTTTGCTCATAACCCAGAATTATATAAAAAATATTTTGGTTCAGATACTGATGTTCATATTTTAGTTAGATTAGCGGAACTTTCAGTTCTGCAGTTAGAGCCTTCGTTAAATGCATTACAGCCTTTAGATAATGGTAGGCCGTTAAAACTAAAAAAAACTACCGAAGATATATATGATACTACAATACAAGATCCTGTAAGAGCAACTGAAGGTGATATTAGGGCGCAAAATAAAATTGTTGAGTACATATTTGATGTAGATCATCCTTACTCTCCAAGACATGAAACAGATTGGATAGATAAGCGCTTTATAACTGTATATGGGATAAGAGAGATTTTTGAATATAGTAAATGTATAGAGCACGCAGTTAGTCAGTGTCATGTATTTGATGAGGATTTAACCGATGAATTTATAGAAGGTGACACTCTAGGCCACTTAATAATAATGGATACTAGCGGCATAGAGATTGCCGCTGGTAATACTGAGTTACACTACTGGAAGGTGGCTGACCATTTTAAAGGCAAAATATTAGCAAATGGTCCAAGACATGACAGATTTGCCAATATGTATGAAACCTTTACCGATAGATGTATGGAAACCTACGATAAAGCTGAAGAGGTAGCCCGTAGCTTTTTTATAGAGGTAGAGGATGATAGCCAAGCTGGTGATAATGATGGTGATGCTGCTGCCGTACCACAAATTGATCCAAAAACCGGCAAACCTATAAAAAATAAAATACGTAAAACAATTAGGCTAATTAGTCGTAAGCAGGCGCAGCAGTATTGTCGTGACCAGGCAGAAAAACTAGCTTGTAAAAAAGTTATATTACGCGATACAGAGCCAACTAATACCTTTAAACGCCATTATAATAATGCAGGGTTTATAGGTGATAATAGAGGATACATAGAGCCTAAGGATTTAGATGAAGTGCCAGGTAACAATTTACACTGTGAAATTGGTATAAAAAACTACGATCAGGAATTACAAAAAAATGCCCCTAATATAAAGCCACCTTTATGTGATAGGTTAACTAGCCCTTACGGTATGCGTAACGGTATTGGTATACCAGGTAGAAACGGTAGACACATGCATCATGGTATTGATATAGCATGCCAAAAAGATAAAAATGTTAGAGCAGGTACAGCCGGGGTTATAACAAAGATTTCAAAGGTTCCTCCTTTTACTACAGGTGATCCATGTTTAGGTAATCCGCCTGAGGCTGCGTATGGTAACTCTATTGAAATAAAAGCACCTAACGGGATGACAGTAAAATTAAGCCATTTAGCAAGTTTTACATCAGGTTTAAAAGAGGGAGACCCTGTATTAGAGGATACAATAATAGGGCAATGTGGTGCTACTGGTTGTTCAAAAGGTGCACATGTTGATATGGAGCTTAGAATGGGTTGTAAAAATATTGACCCATATATGTTTTTGGATGCCTCAGAATGTGATTCATTGAGTAATCCACCTGCATATCCTGACATGCGGTGTAATGGTTATCAAGACTATGATCCATCTATTATAAAAGGTTTTGCAGATACAGGTTTACATCCTGATGTAATTAATGCAATAGTTGGGATAGAGGGTGGTTATGACCCCACAGCAGTTAGCTCAACCGGCGCTTTGGGCTTGATGCAGTTATTATTGCCTACTGCAAGTGGCATTGCAGATCAACATAATGTACCGTATAGTTGTAACTGGTTATTTGAACCTAGTTACAACATAGCACTAGGTGCGTTAGAATTTAGAGAAGGTTTAGAAAAAGCTACTAATAAATGTGGTACAGATGACGGTTTAGCTATTGCTTATTTGATGTGGTCTATGGGTTATTCAGCCTATTTTGCAATTGATGATGTTGGTTGTCCTAATTTAGATAGGCAAGGTAATGGCTTGATACCACTTATTATAGCAACTCAAGCACGTGTGCCACCTGGTTTACAATATGCATTAGCTGCACCTGGCGTTTACCAGGATATTATTAAACATTTATATGCTGTTGCAGATCCAGCTACGGCACTTCAGCCATTTGGTAGTAGTGATAGCTTTAACGTAGTTAATGATCTAACGAGTTTGCCAATAAAATACGGTGCTACTCATGGTAATGGTAGCGGAGACCCAACTGATGAATGCTCTGTTGGTGGTGGTAGTATAGTAGTAGTGCCAGGCCAGATTGAAACTAGTATATGTAATTGTAACCCAGGTGGTGAAACTAAAGAACCAGATAGTGAAGCTGTGCCAGAGTCGCTTTATAGCCATAATGGTGAAACAGGCGCATTAGCTGATTTAATAGTATTAAATAAACCCATGGGATGGTTTGTATCTGAACCAGCAGATAAATTTGGCTATAATATGCCATTTATGAAGTATTTATCTACTTATGAGGCTGCTCCGTGTGAGTTTCAAAAACAAAGCGGGCCAGAACAATGTGAGGGTAGTACAATACCTACCAGTATGTTACAGCCATGGCGTGATAACCTAGCCGGCTATAATGATGCTTTAAGTGATATGGAAGATCAATCAGGCCCACAAAAAGATAAAGGCTGCCATTTTGGAGCATGGAATGAATATAAGTTATATATGGCTCGTTGTATCAATTGGTTTGGTATTAATGGTGGTTGTAGTTATTGGCAGAACTTTTATCCGGGGTCGGCAGAAAATTATGTGATGGATAGAGCTAGTGGTTTTATAAAATTACGTAAACCAGGGGATAGATGTGGTGCTTACACGCAGGTGGGAACAGGCGATAATATGCAAGTAATAGCAAATGCCTACGATGATTGTCCTGATATAGTATGGCCAATGAATGTGCCAACTAGCAGCACTCCCGCACTTATGTTTGATAACTGGCCGGGTAGAGTTGGGGCAACAAACTCAGAAGGAGAGCAGTTTATAGTCAGTGGTTTGGAGAATGCTGAGCAGGGAGATATAGTTATTTTTGACCAAACCCATAATGATATAGGTAGCCCTGCAGAATCAAAATCTCGTTTACCTTTTGCTGGTTTTGTAAGTGGTAAGCCGCGTGGTGAAAATAGAGGGTGTATAGAAGTAAAATCTATGAATGATGGTAAGTATCCTGATGCATGTTTAGTAACGGATAAATGGAATTTACTAACTAATAGAATTATGTGTCCGCAAGATGATGAGATACCTGAAGAGCAAATTTGTCAGCATAGTGACTTTAATAAATGTTGGGACCCGGATTGGAGTAAATATATAGTTTATAAAGTCCGTAAGGATGACAGACATTTTGCACATAATGGAAGTTCTATATCTAAAGCTCAATGTGATGATTCAATAAGGGTGGCAAATCAGTGGTATATTGAGGCAAAAAAAACTCAGGATCCTGAGGTAATAAAACATTTTAGGATGTTAGTAAAAGAGGGGAGCAAATACTGTAATCCACCACGTTATTTTGTGCAGAATGCTGAATACTTAAATCAGGTTGATACGTTATCAACTTTTTGTGATGATAGAGAAACTAGGTCTAAAGCAGGTTGTGTGCAAGTAAGAGGGACTTTTAAACAAGGTACTGAAAGTCCACACTATAATAAGCAAGAGCATGCTATTAATGATTATTACGTAAGTGATGCTAATTCATATAAGAATAGTGAGCCAATAGGTGATTTTACAGGCTTTGATAATGTAGTTACTCAGGTTGATAAACCAGGCGATGGTGCGGGTAATATATCAGGTGAAGGGTATGCTTATGATCAAAATTCTATGCCAGATGAGTTATTGATACCATCGCCAGAAGGCGGTAGTGGTGGGGCAGGTGGTAATGGTGGCAATGGTGGTGTTGATAAAACTAAAGATACAGATGGTGACGGTATACCAGACTATTTGGATAGTAGCCCTAATGACCCTGAAGAGTCTGATTATTGTGCTGTAAATATTTCTAACTTAGCTAAAACTCAGGTTAATTTGGCTAAGTATGACTCATATCTTAATCTTGGTTATCAACCAAGAGGGTGTAGAGGAGATTTACAACAATTATGTAAATTAGATCAGCAAGGTTTAAGCGTAATAAAAGAAGGGGATAATTGTTGTGGTATACAATCTAATGGTACAGATAAATTTTATGAATTTGCAGAGCTAGATATGTATCAATGGGCATTATACAAGACTCAGTTTATTCCAGACCCTAATGATCCCACTAAAGGTAGTACTTACACTAAATTAAGTAATACAAGATGTAAATTTGAAGATTTGGCAGTAAATGACAATTATATAGACCCGGATGAACCAAAAAATAATATATTTGATAAATGTGTATGGCAAAAAGGCGATATAGTAAAGTTAAGACCCAAAAATACAAGAGACCGTGCGTATACACGTAGCTTAATATATTTAGGCAAAAATAGTTTTGCTGAATCACCAAATAAAGATTATAAAACCTCACGCAAACTAAACGGTTTGTTTGAATATAACAATAAAGATGTGTGGGAGTATCAAATACTACGCCCAAGTTGCAAATAGCATAGTAATATAGTATTTAAATTATATGGGCATAGGTGCACAAGAATTAGTAATAATATTAGTAATAGTATTAATTGTATTTGGGGCAGGGCGCTTGCCAAAAGTTATGGCTGATATGGGTAAAGGCGTTAAAAGCTTTAAAAAAGGGATGAAAGAAGAATCCCTAGAAGACACCAAAGAAGAAAAAAAATAATCTATGTTTGGTATTGGTTTATTTGAGTTTCTAATAATAGCTATTGTTTTGATAGTTTTTATTAAACCTAAAGATTTACCAGTTATATTAAATAAGTTAGGGCATTTTGTGGCTAAAGTTAAATCTTTAGTAAAAGATATAACTAGTACAATAACAGATGTAGCTGAGACTGAGAAATCAGAAGAGAATAAAATAACTGATTTAGATGGCAAGCCGCAACCTACATATAAGGTTTAATATACAAGGTTTAGCTTACTTTTTTGTATAACTCGCCACCATCTTGTTTAAACTTTGTAGCCATTTCTTGCATGCCTTGTTTAGCTTCATCACTTAAATTACTACTATATTCGCGTACATCTTGCGATATTTTCATGCTGCAAAATTTAGGGCCGCACATACTACAAAAATGGGCAAACTTGGCGCCTTCAGCTGGTAGGGTTTGGTCATGAAATTCTCTAGCTTTTTCTGGGTCTAGGCTTAAATTAAATTGGTCCTCCCATCTAAATTCAAACCTTGCTCTACTTAATGCATCGTCACGCAGTTTTGCACTTGGCCAGCCTTTTGCTAAATCAGCTGCATGTGCTGCTAGCTTGTAGGTTACCACGCCCTCGCGTACATCATCTTTATCTGGCAGGCCTAAATGCTCTTTAGGGGTAACATAGCAAAGCATTGCTGTGCCGTACCAACCAATTTGTGCAGCACCTATAGCACTGGTAATATGGTCGTAACCTGGGGCAATATCAGTAGTTAATGGGCCTAATGTATAAAAAGGTGCTTCGTAGCATTCTTGCAACTGCTTATCCATATTCTCTTTTATCATGTGCATAGGTACATGGCCGGGGCCCTCTATCATTACTTGGCAATCATGCTGCCAGGCAATTTTAGTCAGCTCACCTAATGTTTTTAGCTCAGCAAATTGGGCCTCATCATTAGCATCTGCTATACTGCCTGGGCGTAAGCCATCACCTAGGCTAAAACTTACATCATAGGCCTTCATTATTTCGCAGATTTCCTCAAAATGAGTATAGGTAAAATTCTCTTTATGGTGAGTCATGCACCATTTTGCATGGATACTACCGCCACGGCTTACTATACCTGTTACTCTATCTTGTGTTAGAGGTATAAACGGCAAGCGCACACCTGCATGGATGGTAAAGTAATCCACGCCTTGTTCGGCTTGTTCTATAAGTGTATCACGGTAGATCTCCCATGTTAGATCCTCGGCTATACCGCCTACTTTTTCAAGTGCTTGGTAGATTGGTACAGTACCCACTGGCACCGGGCTGTTGCGGATAATCCACTCACGTATTGTGTGAATATTTTTACCGGTAGATAAATCCATAATAGTATCAGCCCCCCAATGGGTAGCCCATACCATTTTTTCTACCTCTTCATCAATACTACTAGTAACAGCAGAGTTGCCAATATTTGCATTAATTTTAACACTAAAATTACGACCTATAATCATAGGCTCAAGCTCAGTATGGTTAATGTTAGCTGGTATAATTGCACGGCCTGAGGCTACCTCTTGGCGTACAAATTCAGGCGTTATAAGATCTGGAAACTTAGCACCAAAACCGACACCTTTAAATCTATTATGTGCTTGCTCATATGCTTGCTTACGTCCTAGGTTTTCCCTTATTGCTATATATTCCATCTCTGGGGTTATAATGCCCTGCTTTGCGTAATGCATTTGGGTAACATTATCACCTGCTTTGGCACGTAATGGCTTGCGCCCATTGCGGTCAAACTTTTTAATGTTATCTTGCGTTTGGCCGGTTTTATAACCGTTGTCCTCTGGTTTTATATCACGGCCTTGATATGCTTCTATTTGTCTCTTATTAATCCAATCAGAGCGTATTTGCTCTAGACCGCTACTAATATCTACTTTTATATTAGCATCAGTGTAGGGGCCAGATGGATCATATACTACTGCATCTTCTTCATTAGCTGACTTATGCAATTTAATTTTGCGTAAAGGGACTTTTATATCTTTAAACTGCTCTCCGCCCACATAAATTTTACTAGAGTTAGGAAACGGTTTAGTTGTAATTTTCATGCCATTAACATATAGGCTAATACTTATCAGCGCAATGTTTGTGTATGGTTTTTAGTACCTCTACACATAGGGCTCTTTGCTTGTGGTCTGTCATTTTATCTATTAAATCACTAGCTATAACAGCGTGTGTGCTAGTACTGGCACTTTGCATGCCATAAAAAAAGCGAATATCAGTTTTTAAAATATCAGATACAATCTTTAACCTACTAGCCGATATACGATTAGCCCCATTTTCATACTTTTGCATTTGCTGGTAAGATACACCAGCAACATCAGCCAGCTTTTTTAATGTAATCTTACGTGATTTGCGTATTAATTTTATGGCTAGACCAATTTTTTCATCTATAGTATTTATATTAATATCCATACCGCGTATCGTTGTACAATGGTATGGTTACTCCGGGTTTATGTAAATGTCAACACCAAAACAACATCGTGTGGCCAAAATAATTGCCCGTCGTAGTAAATATAGTCGTCGTGAGGCAGAGAAGCTTGTTGAGCAAGGTTTGGTAGAGTGTAATGGTAATATAATTACAAACCCTGCCGTTTCTTTTGAGATTGATGCCCCTATTTTAATTAATGGTAAGCTAATAGCTCCAGTATTGCCTACAAAGTTATATATACTAAATAAGCCGGCTGGTTATGTTACAACCCGCAGAGATGAGCATGGCAGAAAAACTATTTATGATTTAATACCAAAGCAGTTACATAATGTAGTAAGCATAGGGCGTTTAGATATAAACAGTGAGGGTTTATTGTTGCTTACTAATAATGGTGAGTTTGCTCGTTATTTTGAATTACCTAGTAATAATTTTGAACGTAATTATAGGGTCCGTGTTTTTGGTAATGTTAGCCAACGTAAGCTAGATAGCCTTAAAAACGGCGTAAAAATTGATGGCATAAAATATGGCAAAATAATAGCCACACTAGAGGATGCCAACCAAACTACAAAAAATACTTGGCTAAATATTACCTTAACCGAGGGCAAAAATAGAGAGATACGTAAAGTAATGGCTAATTTAGGCTTGCAAGTTAATAGGCTAATTAGGCAATCTTATGCTAATTTTTACTTAGGGCGTATCCCTAAAGGAGAGATCACCGAGGTAGTAAGGCACAAATATCAGCAACATATAGAGGATTGCGGTGAGAATAATTAGTGGTAGTCTAAAAAATAGGCGCATATTGACTCCACGAGATAGCAGTATCACGCGCCCAACTAGTGATAGTTTACGGGAGACAATTTTTAATTTAGTAAGCCATGCTAAATTTGATGATTATAAGCAACCAGATCTGCAAGGATGTAATTTTTTAGATATTTTTTGTGGTACAGGGGCTGTGGGTTTAGAGGCCATATCACGTGGTGCTAGCTTTTGTTGCTTTGTTGATATTAATAGAGAGCCTCTTGACTTAACAAAGCAAAATATAGAAAAATTCAATATATCTAAACAAACTAAAATAATAAGGGCTAATGCAAAAGATTTAAGGCCAACTGATAAAGCTTATGATATAGTTTTTTTAGATCCGCCATATATGAAAAACCTAATATCGCCAACTATTAGCAACCTAATCAATAAAGGATGGCTGGCGCAAAATGCTATGATAATAGTTGAGATGGCAAAAGGTGAATATGTAAATATAAAAACGGGTATAAAACAACTATTTATAAAAGATTACGGTAAAAGTAGGGTAGGGGTGTTTAAAGTTTTATAAATTTATAGTTTTTTAATTTTTTACTGATACTCATAACTTATGAGTATAATTGCATTAGAAACCTACCTAAAACCATTTGAAGAGCTATTTGCAGAAGATGGTGTTTCTGAGGTAATGGTTAACGAGCCCACTGAAGTTTGGATAGAAAAACGTGGTGAAATGATAAAACATCAGCGTCCAGAGTTAGATATAAATCATTTAAAATCTTTAGGTAAATTAATTGCCCAATCAACAGAACAAACTGTAAGTGAAGAAAAGCCAATATTATCAGCTACATTACCTAATGGGTTTCGTATTCAGGTTATTATGCCACCTGCCTGTGAGCAGGGCAAAGTAGTACTATCTATACGTAAGCAAGTAGTTATGGATTTAACTCTTGATAAGTATGAGGCATTAGGATCATTTGATGATGCATCAACTGATGATGATAAGGTTAATGTACATGATATAGAGTTACAAAAGCTTATTGATGACCATCAAATCAAAGAGTTTATTCGCAAGGCAGTATTATACAAAAAAAATATTATAGTAAGTGGTGGTACATCAACTGGTAAAACTACATTTTTAAATGCTACAATACGTGAAATTCCCCAAGAAGAGCGCCTTATAACGGTAGAGGATGCACGCGAGGTGGATTTAAGCCATATGCCAAACCGTGTGCATTTATTAGCTAGCCGTGGTGATCAGGGCAGGGCAAAGGTAGATACACAAGACTTAATAGAGGCATGTTTGCGTTTAAGACCAGATAGAATATTAGTGGGTGAGGTACGTGGTAAAGAGGCTTTTAGCTTTTTACGTGCTATTAATACGGGCCACCCTGGTAGTATATCTACAGTGCATGCCGATACCCCTAAAATGGCGTTTGAGCAGCTTGCATTAATGGTAATGCAGGCAGGCTTAGGTTTGGAGCGTGAGCAAGTTTTAGATTACATTCGTAGTATTGTTAATGTTGTAATTCAATTAAAGAGAGGAAAAGGTGGGCGCCGTTACGTAAGTGATGTTTACTTTAATCCAAATGTTGGTTAGTTAGATAATACTTATTTAAGTTTATTTATGTCTCACGGTACTACATTTGGTCATAAGTTTAAAAATAGCCTCTTCTTTTTAGCAATAGCTGTTTTTTTCTACCTCATCTTGTCATGGATAAGTGGTATAATATATACTCTTTGGCAGTATGGTGACGCTTATTTAAAGTTTGGTTTTTGGCATAATATACAAACCATGTTATGGGATTATGGCTGGAAAACATGGATGAGTATATCAGATACAGCCTCACAAAGGGCTGATCAGTTACAGCAATATTATGGTGCTGCAGGCTATTCACAAGATCAAATAGATCAGGCTATAAAAGCTGATTGGCAGCAAAATTACTCACAATATCCAGAGCCAGGATCTATGTTAGTAAAGCTATTGGTATGCTCAGCTATACCACTAGTTATAATAGCGCTTATAGGGTTTTTCTGTAGGGTATTAATTGTTGAATATCTAATGCCTTTTAAAAAGAAGGAGACAGTGCATGGTGATGCGCATTGGGCAACTGAAAAAGATATTAAAAAAGCAGGTTTACGCAGTAAAAAAGGTATGTTGCTTGGTAATGATAAAAAAGGTTACCTAATAGCTGATGGCTATCAGCACTCTTTATTATTTGCTCCTACAGGTTCTGGTAAAGGTGTGGGTTTTGTAATACCAAATCTACTGTTTTGGACTGAGTCTGTGGTAGTACATGATATTAAGCTGGAGAACTATGAGCTTACTAGTGGTTACCGTAAAAATGTGATGAAGCAAGATGTATATTGTTGGAGCCCAGCAGATGCAGACGGCCATACACATTGTTATAATGCACTTGATTGGGTAAGTAAAAAACCTGGGCAAATGGTAGATGATGTGCAAAAGATTGCCAATCTGCTATTGCCAGAGCAAGAATTTTGGGAGAATGAGGCTCGATCACTATTTGTAGGTGTGGCATTGTATCTAATAGCTGTACCAGAAAAAACTACCTCATTAGGTGAGGTAGTACGGACCCTACGTAGTGATGATGTAACCTATAAATTTGCGGTAGTATTAGATACTTTAGGTAAAAAAATCCACCCTGTTGCATATATGAATTTGGCAGCATTTTTACAAAAAGCTGATAAGGAGCGCTCTGGTGTAATATCAACTCTTAACTCATCACTGGAGCTATGGGCAAACCCGTTAATTGATACTGCTACGGCAACAAGTGATTTTGATATTCAGCAGTTTAAAAAGAAGGCAACTACCATTTATGTGGGCCTAACGCCTGATAACATAACGCGTTTGCGCCCGTTAATGCAGGTGTTTTATCAGCAAGCTACAGAGTTTTTATCTCGTAAGATACCAGAGGATGATGAGCCTTACGGTGTAATGTTTATGATGGATGAGTTTCCAACCTTAGGCGAGATGGAGCAGTTTTATAATGGTATTGCA
>Ga0163111_10002643_pt1 | contig 11424 bp, 11 predicted proteins | sample CRUFie1St18metaG_FD_109645 | JGI IMG/M metagenome (GOLD analysis project Ga0163111, IMG submission 109645) | Marine microbial communities from the Costa Rica Dome - CRUD Field 142mm St18 metaG | ecosystem: Environmental > Aquatic > Marine > Oceanic > Photic zone | place: Costa Rica: the Eastern... | reverse complement strand
TTACCGGTATAAAACTTAATTATATTTTCAGAAGGTCTATCATCAGTTCCTCCTTTTAACATAGTAGTTACATTCAATAAGTCTAATATATTACTTAATCTCATAAGAACTACTTTATTAGTAGAATCAGCATTAGTTTTATTAAGTGCGGTTATAACTTCGATAAGTCTACCTGATTTGGTAAATTCATTTTTCCATGATTCCCATAATGCTGGTTTTGCTTTTTTTAATGCTCTTGCTGCTGCTTTAGTATTCTCTATGTTATCTCCCCTTCTCATATTTCTTAACTTCTCACTCTCTCCCATCCTAGCCTGACGTGCTATCATTTCAGCTTTTAAGATAATGTTCAAAGCACTTTCGAAATCAGTTCTAGAATCTTTATTTTTTTCTACAGCTATTAATTCATCATCTTCATCATCTGGAGGAGCTATAAGTAATTCTAAACTCTCAACTAGATTACCTCTTCCTAATATATCAACTGAGCAATCATAAGTTCCATCTTCATTAAACTGCCATTGATAGTTAGTAACCGAACCAAACATTCCGTCATAGTTAAAGTTAGATTCACTTCTTAATTCTGTAATTCTAGTTATTATATCTTGTTTACCTTCAGGTCCAGTTACAGTAAAAAAATTTTCAACTGTTTCAATAGTAGTTTTTACATTTCCTGAGTTATCTATATGTATTGAATTACCCCATTCTACTAACATTGTCATCCCTGGTCTTAAAAATAGAGATTCTAATTCATCTAATTGATCTAATGAATTAGCTTGAAATCCTATCCTAACTTTTTGGTAAGTTCCATAAGTACCTGAATAGTTACTTGCGAAGGATGTAATACCAGGTGCAGGCTTATAGCCTTTGCCTGGGTCCTCTAATTTATAAGCTGAGTTAGTTTTATTGAATATACCTCCTCTGTAAACTCCGTTTTTGATTAAACCTCCTGAAAGAATAGTATTTTTAGCAAATTGAGATGAACCTAAAGTTTTTTTCTCTTTAGTCTTTTGCTTGGTAAAGAAGTTTACCCCAGAAGATAGTTTTATCCAACCGGTTTTGCCGTTTATATATAAAAGTTCTTTGTCAGTTCTTGATGGTGCTCCTAATATTTTTTCTCTAGCAGCTATTTGATCAGTAACTTCAGTTCTTATATTACGGTGTATCTTCGATGCACTGTTCCATCCTTTAGACATGTTACCTTGATTTATTTATACTGTTATAATTTCTAATAGTATTATCTATATTACCAGGTATTCTGATTTGTTTACCTGGGGTTAGTTTTAAAGAAGCTCTTTGATGATTATTAGAAGAGGCTATAACCCACCATAGACTTGAATCATTATAATATTTTTTAGCTAATATATCGTACCTATCTTCTTCGGATGCAATAATGTAAATATCATCTAAACTTTCCGGAATATCAGGATATATAGGATTAGTTTTATACTGTCTATTTTCACCAGTTTTAAATATGTCTATGTTTTGATATCTACTCATCCTTGTTTAATATATGTGCTTTCTTCAGAGAATCCATTTGTAATATATTTTGATCCAACACTTTGATTATTAAGTTCTTTTCCACCTGCTGTAGGTATAAATTGATGTATTGGGGTAAATCCAAAATTAACATCTAATAACATAGGCAACTCTTGAGATTTTAAATCTAATTCATTACCTTCAGGTTTACCAGCAGCTATTTCCCAAGGATATTCATTTGTCCACGATATACCAACATTATTAATAAACCCTGGTAATTCATAAATATAGTCACCAACGGTCAATTTAGCAAATGTTCCCCTCATAAAATTATTTTGATATGTAGGAGCAGTTGAACCTATAAGGTAGTTTAACTTTCTGTACATTGGTCTCATTTCTTCTTTGCTTTGTGCTGCTAAATGAAAACCTACATCTATACTTCTTTCAAAACCTCCGTAAGTATGAAACGATTCTGCTCTACCTGTATATTGAAAGCTATTCCAATTAGCAGTAGCATTATCATTAAAGGAGTTTAGATATGCTCTAAAGTATAAATGTTTTGCATTAGGGTTATCATTATTATCTCCTGGTGTTAAGACCTGTATCCTGAATTTAACTAAATCTCTACCAGTAACTCCTGTTTTTCCGTCTAATTTTTTATCAACTGGAGCTAATAAATTTATTCTATCGTAACCAAGTCCTAATTTTTGGCCGTTTACAATTACATCTTTTAAACCTGGTGATCCTAAACCGACTCTTACAGTAATATTCTTATCTAGGTCTTGTTTTTTATCATTGAATCTATCATTATATCCCTGTCCTTTGGAAAACTTATCAGTTCTATTACCTTCAAGTTTTTCTGAGGTAGTACTAGTACCCGAAGGTGCGCTTGATACTATACTTAATTTATTAGCTTGTAATGTTTCATCTGCTTTACCAGATACTGCTCTAGCATCAGGTAATGATTTACCAGATGTTCCTTGCAAAGGATTATTAACTGCATGAGGAACAGTTTGATCAAATCCCATATCGTTAAGGTAAGTACCTTTACCTTTTCCTGCGAATCTTTTTACAAAATGTAATCCAGTTCCATTAACTGGTACTTGAGCTAAAGTAGAACCTACTAATTTAGCTGTATCTAATAAACCTTGAGATAATATACTTAACTTTTTACCTACTCCAGTTTGACGTTTAGGATTAGGTTTAGTATTAACTAAATTAAGCAATGCTTCGTTAGCTAAATATTTTACACCTTGTGCTTTAGTTAAGATAGTTCCTATTCTGATTAAATCATCTGCTCTTTTAGTCAATTCATTAGCTTGAGGAACTTTACTATCTATAGCAGACGGTATGCTCTTAACAACAGGTGGTTTTTCACTTGGAGTAAATTTAAAGCGATTATTATCAGGTATTCCCTGGTCGATATAGTTTTGAAGTATTCCCACTTATTACTTAGGTAAATTGTCAGTATATTTCTTTGGTGCTATGTTATCTAAATCTAAAGTAGATGCTTCAACATCTTTACTAAAAATTTTTCCTAATTTGTCTAAGTTAGAAAGGTTAACTTTTGGAGTTTGTCCTTTTTTGCTTAAATTAGAAGGCTGTTCATTAAAGTTATTTAATATTCCCATTTTATTTAATTTTTATTTATTATAAATAGTTATGCTTTGTAAGTATTTTTGAAAACTTGTTGCCCTACTTTTGCTCCATCCATTAGTATATTAGTTTCTTTTTGTAGCATTCGTTCCATCATCAAAGTAAGTTTTTTATTCTCTTTTAATAACTCTTCTTGAGTTTTTGCTGCTTTTTCTGATTTAGTAGAAGCATCGGATGCAGCTTGAGTAATAGTTTCATCGCTTCTACTTGTGCCTTTATATATATCCCTAGCTGCTAATCCTGCATCTATCGCTACTGATGCTGCGGTTCCTATACCTGGTATTAAAGACGCAGCTCCAGACGCTACTTCTCCTATTGCTCCGGTAAAGTCTCCTTTCATAGCTCTGGATATTCCAAATCCTATACCTGCTAGTGCTCCAACTACCGGTATTTTCTTTAATAAAGACTTACCTATACTCTTACCTGCAGTTTTAGTAACAGCTTTTGCAGCTGTAGGTGCTACTGTACTAACAGCTTTTGGTAATACCTTAGCTGCTGTAGGTGCTATCGATTTTGCTGCTGTAGGTGCTATAGTTCCGGCAACCATTGGAGCTACCATTTTAGTTGCAGCAGGTGCTGCTTTAGAGCCAAGAGAAAACATATTTTTAACTCCTGACAGTTTAGGCATTTTTAAACCTTTAAACATTCCCATGCTTGCTAGTTTTGATAAACCAGACGCAGCATAGTACGCTATACCTGCTATAGCCATACCTTTAACTAGTCCAGCCATACTAGCAAGAGGTCCTAAAAATTTCTTCAAAGGCTGAGTAACAGCTTTATCAAGAACATCTCCTTTTTGAGATTCTGCAAGTATTTTAGCAGCATCTTTTGTGACTTCTGCTAATGAAAGAGTAGCTTCTTGACGAGCTAATTCTTCTTCACCTAACATTTGAGCTGCTTCTACCGTAGATATTCCTTTGGCCTCTGCTAATTGTTTAATTTGCTCTTTAGTATCAAGCTCAGCAAATCCTGCTATTTTAGTTTCTTCAGCAAGTCTAGCAATAGCTTTCTGTCTAGTAAACATCGATGCCATTTCTTCTCTAGACATACCCATTGCTTTAGCAATAGCTTCCTGCTGAAGAACGTTCATACTACCAAATTTTTCAGCAGTAATACCTTGTTTTTCTAACTCTAATCCAACTTTAGTTAAATCTCCTTTAAGGGCTGCTAATCTAGCAGTTTCTAAGTTTAACTGTCTACCGGTTAGTAGTTCGGCTTCTAATTCACTAGCTATAGATGACTCAAAATCTAGTAAATTACCGCTAATGCCTTCTAAGGTAGACATTTCTAGTCCTAACCTTCTAGCGGTATAAGCAGCTTTAACTAATCCACCAGCAAATTTATTTTGAGTTAATACTGTAGCACTAGAAAAACCGCTAATGTCTTTCATTATTTCTTTATAATCGATAGCAGCTCCTGAAGCCATATTTAGAAGCTTAACATCTTTAATTAAATCTGTATTTAATTTTTTGAATTCTTTGCCAACAGCAGCTGAAATATTGAATAATTTAGATGCTTCTTCTTGAGCTATACCCAATCTATGAGTCATAGTAGAAAATGTCTTAGCTGTATCTAAAGAAGTTACTCCGGTGGTACCTAAATCAGAATTTATAGCGGTAAAACTTTCCATTAGATAAGAAACAGGTTTACCAGATGCTTTCATTGCATCTACTAATCCATCTCTAAATTCAGTAGCATTTTTTCTACTAACGTTAAGATTTCTTGCTAAACTAGTAACTTGTTGATTCGTTACTGCTGCTTGTGTTGCAGCTGCTCCAAATATAAGTTTGAAGGACATTTTGGCAATAGCGTCAAATCCAGCAGCTACACCATTTTGACCAAAACTTTCTCTTATTTTTTCCGATGCTTTTCCTGCATCCTTAAAAAAGGATGATAAAATTGGTACTTTCTCAGTAGCATCAGCAATTGAATCAAAAAATGCAGTTTTAGAATTTAACCTATCATTTGCATCAGCTATTTGATTAAATTGACTTTTTAAATGTTTTGCAGTTTCTAAAGAAGCATATAAATCCTCTAATTGAGCATTTATAAGTTTTTTGTTAGTTTTATTCTGAGTTTCTTTTTCTTGCTCTATTACAAGAATCTGTGATTGAAGTCTCTGTATTTCTTCTTGAACTTTTGCTTCGTTCTCAAGAAATTTTTCTGTTTCTTTTCTATTTTTTAACCTTTCTTCGTCAAAACCGGCTAACTCGTTAGAAAGTTTTTTAAGATTATTTAATGATTTGCCAGAGTTATTTAACGCTTCTCTTGTATCTTCTGTAAGAGTTTTTTTATCTTTAAGTAAAGTATTTATTTCTCCAAAAGTATTAGCATTACGTGCTGCTTCTACTCTTATCTCTTGGAGAAGTCTTTTAGCTTCTTTTAAATTAAACGCTAACCGTTGTGAACTTTGTTCTTCGTCTCTAGTTGCCATTAATAGGGTATTCTTTCATATAAATAGGAAAGAGCTCTATTTTGAAGCTCTTTTTGTCCTATAAGATGGTTTAGTATTTGGTTTTGCAACACCTCTTCTTTTACCTTTAGCTGCTTTACTTGATTCTTCTACACGTTTTTTTTCAGCTTCATAATGTTCTCTAATAGAATTATAGGTAAATCTTCGTAACCATATAGGCATATTATAAACTGTTTCCCAGTCATAACCGCCTTTACCGTGAAATACTATTTCATGTATTTGTTTAAAGAGTGCTTGTCTATACTCCTTCGTTAGGCCAAAAAAAGTCTAGGCCTATTGGAATGCCTACCCTCTCCTTCCCGCCATCATTGTTTGTATATTCAAACGTAAGATCAATATCAGGCATTATTCTACTATACTCATTACGAAGAGCTCTAGAATCTGTGGCTAGTAAGTAGTTATCAACAAAATCTCTAATATCTGCTAAAGATCTAGAATCGTTTACTGATGTTATTATATATTTTAACCTTGTGGTAATTTCAGGGGAAACGTTTTTATCTATTTTTTGTAGACCTTTTATTTCTTCTTCTATTGCTGTTTCATCACCAGCAGTTAAAATTTTATAAGTTACTTTATTTTTTGATTGAGGTAATGTAAATTCAAATTCGTTTTTAGTAGCTTTTTCAAACTCTTCTATAATAGGTTTATTATCTATTTTAGTTAAGTCTACCTCTATATTTTCTCCATTATAGAATACTGGGTAGCTTTTTCCATAAGATAATATACGAGCTGCTATCATTATTGCATTTTTATCTCCTATAAGTAAATCACTATAGTTAATGCTTTTATCTATAAATAAAGATTGCAGTAATTTATCAATTACTATACCTTGAGTAATATAGTTTTGATTAGTTAAGATATCTTCTTCTTTAGCAGTCATATACTTCATTTCGACAGTTCCGCTACTTAAAGGAGAATCTTCAGGATATAATAACCCTTTTGATGGTAATTCTACCGTTTCGGTAGGTAAGTTAAATTTTGAACTCATAAATTCTTTTTTAAAACCGATTTATATATAAATATAAGTAAAATAAATTTTGAAACCAACTAATCAGTAAAACTTTTCATTATCAAGTTATTCTGTAGGTTATTTATGATCATAGCTGATTCACTAGTAAAGAGAAAGTTAAAGTGTTTAGTAGAACTATCAAGCCATTTAAATTTACCGGCTTTTAGATTGCATTTTTCGAGTAAATTAGTATCATATTCATAATCTTCTTCTTTTTTTGCTATAAAATCATTTATTCTATGGAAAAAACTACAGTTTTTCATTTTCTCTAAAGATCCTGCAAAGTAAAGATCATTATTCATATAAAGATACTTAGAATTATAATCAGAATTGAAAAATTCTTGAAAATTTTCGTATTTAGTAGAAAATTTTTTTAAATATTCATCAGCAGGTCCTTTAATTTTAGGTATATCAGTTCTCCATTTTAATACTACATCATAATTTTCCAAATCAAACGTTCTTAAACTCTCTTCGTACCTTATCCATTGAATAATTCTATTAAAGTTAGGATCGTAATGCTTTACATTATGGTACGTTTCTTTTTGATGTAGTATTTCGTTACGGTATATTTTATGAAATGTATCTACTACACAATCATACTTGTTATCCTTAGTTAGAACAACGCTGACAGGGTTTAAATCAAATGCTTTAAGTTTATACTCTTCACTCGAATGAATAAAGATGTCACAGTTTTTTAGAAGTCTTTTATTTAATTCTAAATTTTCTTGTGATACGAAATCTAATCTACCTATTATTATAACTGCTATTTTCATTATATAAAAAAACCCGGATGTACCGGGTTAATTTTTAAAAATATGTGCCTGCTATTAGTAATTTAATATACAGTAATCCATTGCTACGGTCATAGAAACTTCTACAGTTTCGTCAGATGTCCAGTCATACTGTCCAAAATCACCGTTAGTTAAGAATGCTCCTTTAAATATCCACTCACCAATTATATCTCCTACAGGTCCTAAAATATTTAAAGTTAAATCTTTTTTATAAAAATCAGAATATCCAGCTCTACCAGTAACTGATTCGTATGAAGCTCTTGCCCATTCCATTACTGCTTGAGCACCAGAAGGTGTTATTGGATCATATAACGTCATCGTTACATCTTCCCACTCTCTTTTACCTCTAATTTTTCTATATGAATTAATATGGTCTAGTTTAATAACATTATCAGTAAAAGTAGGTGCTTTAACATTCTTAATCATGAAAGATGGAATGTTATCTATAAGCATTACAAATCTGTTCTGAACTTTAGGTTCGAATGCTTTAAACATTATTTCGTTTGCGTCTAGTATTGCCATGTTCTTTATTTATTATAAATATCTACTTTTCAAATTAGTTACCAAATGTAGCTCCAGTCGGCTCAACTACGAAGTCTAGTACTATAAATTCTGCTGTTTTTGTTGGCTGAATAAATATTTGACCTACTAATTGATTTCTATCTACTACATCTGCTGTGTTATTAGTATCGTCCATTACTACTCTGTAAGCGAAAAGACCTTGTCTCTGTACTACTGAATCTAAGTAAGGATTTACTGCTGCCAAGAAACTATTTCTTGTTGCTACAGTATTTTGTTCAAATACTAAATTGTTAGCTTGGTTACCAATAAATTCTTTTAATGCTATTAATAATCTTCTAACGTTTACTCTATCTAAAGCTGATGCTTTAGTCTGTAAAGTCTTTTGTCCAAATACTGCAATACCTGTTCCAGGGAATGTAGCGATTGGATTAACTTTAGATTTATATAAACTATCTCTTTGAGTACGAGATAATCTTCTTTCTGCTTGTATTACTCCAACTAAGCCTCCTCTTACTAAACCAGCAGGTGCAAACCATGGTGCGTTAGCTCCATCTGTAAATGCATATACTCCTGGTATTACTGTAGAAGATGGTACCCATACGTTCTGTCCAGTTGCTGAAGAAACCTGTAACCAAGGCCAGTATGCAGCTGCGTAAGAACTATTTATTTCGTCTGCTTCTCCTGTTACATTAGCTACTGTTGCTCCATAAGTGTATAAGTCAGCTACGTAAATTGCATCTCCTCTTGTTTCACAAAGATCAGTCACAGCACTTACTACATTAGGCATAAGTTGTTGAGTTGCTCCTGGTACTGAGATTACATTAAATTTAAATTCATCAGCATTTCCTAATAATGTAGTTAATTTTTCTGTAAAACATCCATCTGTTAAACCTTGGTTGTTAGCATTAATATTTTCAAAATATTTAGCTTCAACAACATTAGTTCCAGTAGCTCCAAAGAATGATCCTGATTGAGCGAATGGAAGTGAACCTGAATAACTAAGTGAATTTGAATCTACACCAACTGTTATTCCGTCTGTACTTGTATAATTTAAAGTTTTAAGGTTTACAGCTGATACTCTTACGTAATTAGATCTGTTAACATAATCTCCAGTCAGAGTTATATTATCGCCGGTTGCTGAAATAGCTTTAACTTGATCTCCGATTATAGCAGAAATATAGTTAGGACTATTAGGATCTAAACTTAAGTTGTTAAATGTCTCTAATATAGTTTTAGATTTTGTACTATCGTCACCATTTCTGATAGCTAAAGTAAAAGTACCTAGTGCATTATTTACGTTTGATACTTCCCATCTAAGATTGTCTTTTGAACCACTTACTAGGGAACCATCTGAGTTATGTCCTCCTGTATCTTCTGAGCCAGTTGCGTTATTATAAATTATACCTTTACCTAAAGTTTCTAAAGTAAAAGCTTCACTGTTTAAAATATTAGCTGCGCTTAAAGTAATTATTATGTCAGTTCCATTAGGTAAATTAGAACCCATAGATTGAGAAGTAAAAGTTACTGTATCGCCAGATGCATATCCTGAACCTCCTGATAAGGTAATAGTATTAATACTTGCTGAGGTAGAGTAACTTGCTGTTAATTGTAAGCCTGTTCCTGTACCACTAGTTGCTGATGCAACAGCATTTTCCGTTCCAGTAGGACCATTACCTGCACTTGATGTAATATTAAATGAGTTAAATGATAAATCACCAGTGGCAGTAATAGTGTTGACTACTCCTGATTCATTTGATGATGATATTCTTGTCGATGATGCAGCTGTGAATGAACCTGTTACGGCTCTAGCTACTAATAAGGTGTTTCCTCCTTGAGAAAAATAATTTTTTGCTGCTATTGATGTTAAATATTCTTGTTTAACAGAACCAGAATCAAAAGTATCTCCGAAAACCCTTACGTACTCATTATAAGATGTTACAGTAGTAGGAATTTCTACAGGTCCTTTGACAGTTGGTCCAATTATAGCTGCTCCAACTTCAACTGGTGCCGGTTGAATAAATGAAATATCGTTCTCTCTTTGAAATACACCTGGTGAGATGATTTGTTCTGCCATGTTCTCTTAAGTTTATATTTAGTCTATTATAAATATATGCGTAAAATGGAAACCAATTATAGTTGAATGGTCCTTAATTACATATATAAATATGGGAAAAAGAGTGTAAAAGAAAAGTTTAAGAAGATTTTTTAGGAATAAACTCCATTGTATCATAGTCTATAGTTCCATCACCATAGATTTGGGTTAATTTTTGGCCTAACCCGCTTTGAATAGCGTTTATATTTTTACGAAACTCTTTAATTTCGTCTTTTTTATCTTCTACTTCTAATTCTAGTAAACCAATAGTAACTAGTTTATCTCTTAATATCTTTTTTTGACTATTAAGATCAGTTAAAGCTTTTACATCTTCTTGGTTAAGTTTTATTTTTTTAGACATTTAAATTAATTTTTGTTCTAATTTATTAAAAAATTTTTTGTATACAAGTTCACTAAGTTTTCTATGATCATAAGTGTTAGGATGACATTCTTTATCATAATTATCATCATACCTCTTTATATAGTGCGGCCAACTTATACCAGAATTGTTACAGAAAGAAAAAAAGTATTCATAGTTTTTTATTTCATGTTTTCTGTATAACTCTAAATTAAAAAGATTATCAATAACTAATAATTTACTATTTTTACTTTTTACGAATTCATTTAGCATCGATAATTGAATTCTAATATTATCTGATTGATGAACTTCATCGTAATTAACTTTATACCAGTATTTACTATAATTTTCTAAATCAATATTAGTTACTTTATTTTTAGCTTCCGAAGATCTTTTTTGTTCACCAGTAACTTTTATTACAAGAGGAATATCAACTCCGTACTTGCTAGGAATAGTATGTCTGATAGGCTGAGTAAGTCCTAACACTATAAAACTATTAGTTAGGTTATTTTTATTAATTGTCCTAACTATACTATTGATAGCATTTTGATTACTGTTACCAGGAAAAGCTAAATTAATAAAAGGAAGTTTAGTTTTTTCAGATAGACAGTTTACCCAAGAATGAAAGTAAGCAAAGTTCTGTTTATCTTCTCCAGGATCTGCAATTGGATCGTAAGTATCTCTATGCTTGTTTTGCCACTCCCAAGGGTATGCCATAAAACTACACCCTGAGTTAATTATGTTTGTAAAACTTTTATACATAATCCATTATATTATCACTACACACTCCTAAACAATCTCCTAATTTATTTTTCGACTCTTTTGGCATTACTTTTATTCCATTCTTACACTCTACTCCTGGGTATGCCCATATGTATCCTTTTGAAGTAAGTGTAACTTTATCTTCCTCGTGCCAAAAATAATTAAGGTAAACTCCTCCTCTATCTACTTCTACTAATTTACTAACTGCTTCTACATTCTTACAATGTATCCAAAGTTTATTACTAACATTTTGAAACCAATCGAAAGGAACATCATATTCAGGTTCAT
>Ga0163111_10002640_pt1 | contig 11434 bp, 13 predicted proteins | sample CRUFie1St18metaG_FD_109645 | JGI IMG/M metagenome (GOLD analysis project Ga0163111, IMG submission 109645) | Marine microbial communities from the Costa Rica Dome - CRUD Field 142mm St18 metaG | ecosystem: Environmental > Aquatic > Marine > Oceanic > Photic zone | place: Costa Rica: the Eastern... | reverse complement strand
ATTTTATTAAAAAATTATTTTCACCCATTTGATAAATTAAATTATAGTATCCCATCAAAATTAATGGTTTTTTAGGTTTTTCTTTTTTAAATTTTTTTACAATATCAAAAGTTTGATTAAGTGTAATCCCATTTTTTAAAGCTCTATAAGAACTGTTTTGAATTTGACTTCCATCAGCGATTGGGCAGTTATGTACAAAACCAAGTTCACAAATATCTGCATATTTTGAAATTGATTTAAGTATCTTAAGAGAATTGTCTTTATTATTATCTCCAGCAACAGTATAAGTAATTAGAGCAGGTCGTTTCTCTTTTTTACAATTATCAAAAGCTAAACTTATATTAGATTTCATCTTCTGTAATAACCTAATTTTTTTTTAATTATATCTTTATCTTTAATAGAATCGCCACAACTATCAATTATTAAAATTTCAGAACTTTTAAGTTTTGGAGCGATACGAATTGCTTCGGCAAACGCATGAGAAGGTTCTAAGGATGGAGATATATTTTCTAATTTAGAAACTAATTGATATGCTTTTAAAGCATCTTCGTCACTTGCAGATGTATATCTAGCTCTTTTTACATCTTTGAGAAAACAATGTAATGGGGAAATACCAGGGTAATCTAAGCCTGCTGAGATTGATTCAGTTTCTCCAATTTGACCCTCTTTATCTTGAATGACATATTGAGCCGCTCCATGTAAAATACCAATTTTTGAACTATTAGTTAAAGGAGCAGCATGTAATTTGCTTTTTCTTGGACCTCCAGCTTCAACTCCAATGAATTGTGCATTTGTATCCATAAATTCATTCCAAAATCCCATCGCAGAACTTCCACCGCCGACACAGTTTATCAGTTTCAATTTTTTTGGAATTTCTCCAAATTCTTCCTTAACTTGAACCAATAGTTCTCTGGATATCTGTGCAGTACTCCATGCACAAATTTTGATAAATATGTTTGGCCCAACTGTAGAACCCACACACATATGAGTCGTGTCACAATTAGAAACCCAGTATCTCATACATTCGCTTACAGCATCTACCAACGCTTTGCTTCCTGTAGTAACAGGAATTATTTCAGCTCCATTTTTTTTCATAGCCAATACATTAGGGCGTTGCCTTTTTATATCTTTAGATCCCATGAATATTTTACATTTGAGACCAAATTTTTTTGCAGCCATTGAAAGCATTTTTCCAGCGTAACCAGCTCCTGTATCGCCAACTATAAATTTTTTTCCTGACCTCTTTGCTATGAGGCAGTGAACAGTAGCATTGTATATCTTATGCGCACCACCGTTTGCTTCAGAAACGACCTTAGCGTATATTTGTGCTCCATTGAGATAATCTGTTAAATTTTCAAGTTTGATAAATGGCGTGGGGGAACCAATATAATTTTTAAAATAATAGTCCCTTTCTTTTAAAAAACTTTTGTCTTTTCTCAACTTTGCAAATAATTTTGTGAGGTCACCTATCGGCTTTTTTAATGTTTCGGGAACGAAGTTTCCACCAAACTTTCCACCATACATAAAATTTTTATCGTGCTGATCTATGATGGGAACTCCTTTTTTAATTTTTGATCTCATTTATTTTTTCGATAAATTTTTTTATTTTTTGATGATCTTTGTACCCTATTAGTTTATTTGATTCCAAGTTACTCGACAAATCACAAAAGGTAACTCCTAATTTCGCAATATCTTCAATATTATGTTGAGATATTGATCCAGCTAGAGCATATCTATTACCTCTAGGAAGTTTAGAGATTAATCTTTTAGGAAATTCTATTGATTTTTCCATGCCTGGTGTATCAAATAAAATAATATCAGCCTCGTCATAATTCTTATAATTATCGATATCAACTTCCTTTTCAACTTTAATAGCTTTAATTATCTTTAACCCCATCGATTTAATTTTTTTAACTCTTTCTTTTGTCTCAGACCCGTGAAGTTGGATGTACTCAAAATTTTTTAAAACAACGTTTCTAATAAAATTGTCATCTGGATTTACAGTTACAGCTACAAAATTCGAGTTTTTTTTTTTGAAATTTTTTAATTTTTCAACTTCACTTAAATCTATATTTCTTGGGGATTTTTCATAGAATACAAAGCCTAAAAAATTTACATTTAAATCAATACAAAATTGTGTATCTCTGGTTGGTTGTAGACCACAAATTTTAATTATCATACTATTCTAATTCTTTGATTAGTCTGTGTATATTCTTCTTTAAACTACCTTTGATAAGGCTTCTGCCCATTACTAAAGCTGTAGCTCCATTTTTAAAAGCTTGCCGTGGGCTCATCACTCTCTTTTGATCGTCTTTTTTATCTTTAGATAAACGAATGCCTGGTGTAATTATTTCTTTCTTAAAAACTTTTTTAACTATTTTTATTTCTTGTGGGCTACAAACAATTCCGTCCAATTTTGCCTTACTTGCTAACTTAGCTTGATGAAGAACAACTTTTTTCACATTTTTGTTAAAACCTATCTCTTTTAGAGATTTATCTTCTAATGAAGTTAGAATAGTAACACCAATTAATTTTGTCGAGCCAGAAACTTTTTTTGCGGCTCTAATAGCATCATAGCCAGAACTAATATGTATAGTTATATAATTTAATTTTAAATCTTTAATCGCCTTGATAGCTGAAACACAAGTATTAGGTATATCTGCCAGTTTGTAGTCTCCCATAGTGATCTTATTTTTAAGGCTAGCTAAGAATTTTCTTCCATTTTTAGAGTTTAAAAATTCTAAACCAAACTTAAAACCAAAATTTATGTTTGAGTTTTTCGAATCTTTAATTATTTTTCTAATTTTTTTTTGATCAGTCGTGTCACAGGCAATAAAAACTTGAGGCTTTTTCATTCGTTTATAATTTTTTTTAGTTTTTTACTAGCTCTGAATCTTACCTTATTTTTCTCAGGAACATAAATTATTTCTCCAGTTTTAGGATTACGTGAAGAATATTTTTCTTTTATTTTTTTAATAAAAAAGGTTCCAAAACCTCTTATCTCAACTTTTTGATGATTTTTTAATGCTTTTTCAACTGATGTTGAAAAAAATTCTAAAACTTTTTGTAGTTCGAAATTCGAAAGTTCTGGGTGTTTTTCTTTAAGCTTTTTAATTATGTCAGGTTTAGACAATTACTTATTTTTTTTCCTTTTTTTTACCTATAGCTTTTTCAAATATGCCTTTTAGCGTAGCTCCAGATTTAGTAGCTCCTTCACCAAATTTAGCTATTAAAGATTTTTCTTCATCAATCTGTGCGGCTTTTACACTTAATTTAATTTTTCTACCTTTAAAGTCTAATTCAACAATTTTAGCGTCTATTTTATTTCCTGGAGAATAAATTTCTGGTCTAGAGTCAGCAGAGTCTTTTGCTAAGTCTGACTTCCTAATAGTTGAAATTAGTTTTTTTTCTTTATCAATGGTTACTCTGACACCAGTTTTTAATACTTCGTGAATTCTAGTTGTAATTACATCTCCAATTTTTTTATTATTATCGTCAAACCAAGAAAAAGGATCTCTTGTAAGCGCTCTTTTCGAAAATCTAATTTTATCATCTTTTATTTCTATAATCTTAACATTCATGACATCATTTTTTTTATATTTCTTTAAATCTTCTAAATTTTCATCGTAAGATATCTCTTTATAATGTAACATCCCCGATAATTTAGACTCAATCAACTCACCAAAAATTGCCTTATCAGTTATATTTAATATTTTAATTTTTACCTCTTTACCTATTTGATCTTTAATTTTTTCCCAAGGATTTTCTAAAGTAGCTTTGTAAGAAAGGGAAACTCTTTTTGATTCTTTGTCAATATTGACAATTTTAAATTTCACTTTTTGGGATACCGAAAGAATTTTGCTTGGTTTAACATTTCTGTTTGTCCAATCTAATTCAGAATTGTGTATCAAGCCTTCGATACCTTCCTCTATTTTAATAAATGCTCCATAATCGACAATTTTTGTGACAACACCTTCGTAGATTTCACCAATTTTATATTTTTTTTCAATACTGTCGTAAGGGTCTTCTGTAAGGGCTTTGATAGAAGCTGATACTCTATTTGTTTTTGCATCTATTTTTGTAATTTTAACTTTTAGTTTTTGTCCGATGGTTACAAGATCAGAAGGTCTTTTTACTCTCCCATGACTAAGATCTGAAACGTGTAATAAAGCATCCACGCCATTTATATCTAAAAAGATACCAAAATCAGTCGTATTTTTTACTAAGGCGTTTTCAACAATATCTCCTTCTTTAATGTTTTTTAGAGCTTCTGTTATCTCCGCGTTTTTACTTTTTTCGAGTACAGCTCTTCTTGAAACGCAAACGTTCCCTCTATTTTTGTCAATTCGGGTAGCAATAACTTTAATAGGTGTATTCATAAGATGGTCAACTTTTTTAAGAGGCCTTACATCAATCTGGGAAGAGGGCATAAAACAAGGGAGACCTTCAACTGTAGCAATGTAACCGCCTTTGACTCTACCTGTAATATATCCAGTCATTTCCTCTTGTGTTTCAAACACCTTTTCAAGTTTCTTCCATGTTTTCATTTTTCTAGCTTTCTCTCTTGAAATTACAATTTCGCCTTTAAAATTCTCAATTCTTTCTAAGTACACATCAATAACTGATCCAACCTTTAGTTTATCTAATTCTTGGTCATTTTTGAATTCTTCTATTGGTATCATCGCTTCAGCCTTTGCTTTAGCATCTACAACTATGTAGCTTTTGCCTATCTCAGTTACTGTAGCTTTAATTATTTCGTTTTCTTTAAGTTTTCTGTCCTTGAAGTCTTTATCTAATAGATTTTGGAATTCTTTATGTAAAGGATTAATATTTTTTAGTTCTGATTCAGCTGACATTTTTATCTTCTATAAATTTTTCAACATGTTTAATCATTTTTTTTAACATAGCTTGTTTATTTAATTTTCCGGTGTCCACAACTACAGCATTTTTATGTTTTTTTAAAGGGCTATGTCTTCTTTTTTTGTCAGAAATATTCCTTAATTTTAGAGCTTTTTTCACGTCTTTGAAATTTATTTTTAAATTTCTTTTTTTAAGTTCAAGATATCTTCTTCTTGAAGCTACGTCTAAATTACATTTGAAGAAGAACTTTACATCAGATTGCGGCAATACTTTCGTTGATGCATCTCGACCTTCTAAAACACAACCTTTATATTTTTTAATAAAATTTTTTTGATATTTTTTTAATATATTTCTTATAGCGAGTATTTTAGCAATTTTTGCACTACCATCTGAAATTTTTGGTGAATGCAAATTTATTTTTGAAAGTTTTTTATAATCAAGAGTTTTAAATTTCTTTTTAATAAAAAAAATTACATTTTTTGGATTATTTTTGAAAATAATATAGCTTGCATATCTATATAAAAGTCCACTTGATAAAAAAGCTAAATGGTATTTTCTTGCAATCATTTTAGCACCAGTTGATTTTCCTGTAGCTGCACCACCATCACATGTAATTTTTAAATTAATTTTTTTTGATTTCAAATTTAGCTCCCAATGATCGCATAATTTTTAAAAATGAAGGGCTTGAAGTAAAAACAGTTTCAAATCCTTTTATAATAGTATTTGCACCTGTTAAAATTCCTAAAATAAAGGCACACATTGCAACCCTATGATCTCCTAGATTTTTAACATATAATTTTTTATTACTTGCATTTAACATCCCTTTACCAAATATCTTCATTTCATTTTTATATAATTTAGATTTGATCCCTAATTGATCTAAAATTTTTTTCATTTCGTATGCTCTAGAACTTTCTTTATTGCTCAAGTCAGAAATCCCTTTAAATGAACTCACGCCATTTGTTAATCCTGCTAAAACAAAAAGAAGAAGATACTCATCTGTTGTTTTTGGATAAAGCTCAGCTTTTGTGTTCATAGGTTTAAGTTTACTTGTTTTAACAACTATATCTCCTCTAACTTCGTTATTTTCTTTTTTTAAATTTATAAATCTTATTTTAGCTTTGTTTTTTTTTAGAATTTCATAAAATCCTGTTCTAGTTGGATTAAGACCAACGTTTTTAATAATGATAGAAGATTTTTGATTTAGTAAAGTTAGAGCAGTAAAAAAAGCAGCGCTAGATGGATCTCCACCAATACTAATATTAATTGGGTATAAACATTTTCTACCATATATCTGAATTTTTTTTAATTTATCTTTACTAATTCTAATTACTTTTTTGTTTTGCATTAATAAGTTTTCAGTGTGATCACGTGAACTTTTATTTTCAATAATATTTGTCATTCCAAAGCTATTTAGGCCAGCAAAAATAACTGCAGATTTTAATTGAGCACTTACTCCTGAGTCGTAATTAATACCAATGGGTATTTCAGATGAGATCATCTTAAGAGGAAATTTATATTTTTTTTCTGGGTAAAAAAAAGCTCCAAATTTTTTCATTAATTCAATTAATTTTTTCATACTTCTTTTATTTAAAGAATGATCCCCCTTAATTTTTACTTCAATATTTGGGGTAGTAGAGAGTATTCCAATTAACAACCTTGCTAGCGTTCCTGAGTTACCAAAATTAAGAGAAGTATTTTTTTTTGCAAAAAAAGAACCTAACCCTTTCCCATGAATAACGTAGGACTGAGGCTTAACTCTTTTTATTTTAGCGCCAAGCTTTCTGCATGTTTGTATAGTGCTTTTTACGTCTTCAGACTCTAAAACATTTCTCACAGTTGAAATATTCTGAGATATTGAACCAATCAAAAAACTTCTAATTGAAAGAGACTTATCAGAGTCGACTTTTGTAATACTCTTAAACGGATTAATCCTCTTATTTATACTTATTGAAAAGCTTTTGGAGTGCATTAATAATTACTAAAACCTGTTCCAAAGTATTTTCTTATAGCTTCTGAATTTTTTAATAATTCTCTTTTAGTCCCTTGTGCAATAATTTGGCCTGAGTCTATCAAGTAATTTCTATCAGTAGTTTCGAAGAGAGTATTTACAGAATGATCTGTCAAAATACAACTAACACCTTGAGATTGAATTTGTAAAATATATTTTTGCATATCTTGTACAACCAATGGATCAACCATTGACCAGATTTCATCGATTAAAACTATTTTTGGACTAGTAATCATTAATCTTGCAAGCGATAATCTTTTTGCCTCTCCACCTGACAAGACACCTGCATTAACTGATCTTAAATGAACTAAATTAAATTTTTCAAGAAGACTCTCAGTTTTTTCTTTTGCTATCTTATCATTTTTCTCATGTAACTGCACGAGCCCATAAATATTATTAAATGTACTTAATGTATCAAACAAACATCTCGTTTGAGGTAAATAACCTAAACCCTGTTTTGATCTCAAATGTATAGGAATTTGATTAATTGATTTTCCATTTATGAAAATATTTCCATTATCTGCGCTTTCGGCTCCTATTGCGATATTGAATAATGTACTTTTTCCTGCACCATTCGGGCCTAGTAAACCAACTATTTCACCAGGAAAAACTTTTAAGGAGAGCTTTTTCAAAATTGGTCGCCCATCAAAAGATTTGCTTATATCTTTTACCTCAAAAACAGGTTTATCTTTTTTAAATTTTAATATTCTAAATCCTTTTTTCATTTTAAATTTACGTTAGCATTAATTTTATTATCATTAAATGAAGCAATATTAAGTTTCTTTTTTTTTATATCAAATAAAAGTTTGTCTGCAAACATTGTGCCTTTAACATCTTTAACTTTTACTTTTCCAGTGATCGATAAAAAGCTTTTTGAGTTAGAATATTCAGCTTGATTTGCTACTAATTCTGATTTCTCATAAATTGCTCTGACATTATCTTTAAAAGTCATATCTAAGGTATTATTATTATATATTCCATTGTTAGACCAAATTTCTAAGATTGTATCATCTTTAAAATAAAAAATCGCTGTAACGGATTTCATTATAATCAATTCTTGATTTGATTTATTGTTCCTCGCTTCTTCCGACCTGATAATATAACGATTTCCAGAAATATCAAACCCAGAGTATTCGATGTTGTAAAAAACATCACCCTTCTGATTTTTATTTTCATTTTGCTGTTTGATTTTTTGTTTAGTTTCAACTGAAACAATCGTCTCGCTGTACGTTTTTTCGTTTTTATAATAAGTAAAGAAAATAATCATAATACCTATTAAGATTAAACTTAATTGAATTAGTAATAATTTTTTCTTTCTATTTGTCATTTAATTCCAGTTTTTAGAAGAGAATGAATATGAATAATTCCTTTCATTATTTTATTTTTTTTCCTGAAATCGTTATCAGAGACAACTGGCAAACAAGTTACTTTTTTTTCATTCATGATACTAAGCGCTTTTGCTGCAGGCATATTTTCATTAACAACGTAAGGATGTTTTGACATAAGTTTTAAAAGATCTTTATTTTCTGAGTTATTTTTAAGTCCCCTTCTTAGGTCTCCATCTGTAATCAATCCTGTTATAAACTTATTTCTTAAAATGACTAATACTCCAAGATTTTTTTGGCTCATAATTTTTAAAGCTTCTTTGTAATTTTTTTTAAAGTTTATCACTGGCATTTTGTTTCCAGTCATCATAATGTCTTTAGCTAAAAGAAGAGAACTACCGATATTTCCTCCTGGGTGAAATACTTTAAACTTTTCTTTAGAAAATTTTTTTTGACTCATTACTGTTGTTGCTAAACAATCACCCAGTAATAATGTGATAGATGCGCTAGTTGTGGGGACCATTCCAGTTACATCAGATTCTTTAACTTTAGGTAAAATTAATTTGATGTCGCTAGCTTTTAATAAAATACTCTCAGGTTTAGATGCAACACCAATAATTTTTATTTTGTATCTGTTTGCGTACTTAAGCATATTAGTTAATTCCGAAGTATTCCCAGAATAAGAAAAAATTATTAAAATATCTTTTTTTTCTATTTGACCCATATCTCCATGTAAGGCTTGAGCTGGGTCACAAAAAAAACTTGGTATACCAACGCTTGAAAATGTTGCTGATATTTTTCTACCAATTAAGCCGCTCTTGCCAATTCCAGCACATATTACTTTACCTTTACAATTTAAAATCAAGTCAACAGCTTTTATGAATGATTTATTAAATGTTTTTTTAACCTTTTTAAGTTCTTTTATTTGGGTTGCTGCTGCTTTTGTAGCTAGTGATATATAATTTGTTTTTTTCATTAATGTTCAAAAATATCTTCTTTAAATCCCTTTTGATCTAACTCTACTCGCGTGTCTAAAAACGACAAACATTTTTCAAAAATATCCATTCTTTTTTCCCTTAAAAGCATTTTTTCCAATTCTAATTTTATTTTATGAAGATAAATTACATCATTAGCTGCATATTCTAACTGTTTGTCAGATAAATCATTTATATCTTTATTCCAGTCACTACTGCTGTGTCTTTTATCTAATACTTTGTTACAAAATTCTTGTACAAGATTTTTAAGTCCATGAGCGTCTGTATAAGTCCTTACTATTTTTGATGCAATCTTTGTATCAAAAATATTTTTAATTTTACATTTCAAAAAATATTCTAAAGCATTTTTATCAAATCTTAAAAAATGCCCTATTTTTTGAATTCTCTCATTCTCTAATACTTTTACTAAATTTGGTGCTTTAAAATTTACTTTGTTCGGCTGGATAATATAGACATTATTTTGTTCATCGCATATTTGGATTAGACTTAATTTATCACGTTCAGGAATTTGAAGTCCGGTAGCTTCGGTATCTATTGCGATACTTTTTTTAAATGAATTTGCGATTTCAGAAGTTATGTCCTCTTTTATCTTAGTTATTTTCATATATAACTCTAAATACCATGAAAAATCAAATTTGCACAATTTTAGGTGGTGGTGGTTTTATAGGGAGATATCTTGTTCGAAATTTGACCAAGAAAAACTTCAGATGCATTATTTCTACCAGAAATGCCTTTCAGAAAGGCTATTTAAAGACTCAAGCTACTCCCGGTGCTATTGAACTAATAGATTGGAAACCAGATAATTTTTCAGAATTGAAAGAGGCAGTCAAAAATTCTGATATTGTAATAAATTTAATTGGAATATTGTTCGAGTCTAGGAAACAAAAATTTTTTAATATCCATTCAAAAATTCCAGAGGCAGTAGCTAAGATATGTTCTGAGTCAAATGTTAAAAAATTTATTCATGTAAGTGCTATTGGAGCAAATGAAAATTCCAAATCTTTATATCAAAAATCTAAATATAAAGGTGAAGTTGAGGCTGTTAAAAACTTTAGCAAAACTGTAATAATAAGACCAAGTGTAGTTTGTGGTGCAGAAGATAATTTTACAAATCTTTTTTCAAAATTAAGTATCTTGCCAATCATACCTATCGTAGGAATGAAGTATAAATTTCAACCAATTTTAGTTTCTGATGTAGCCGATGCAATCGTTCAGGCCATAAGCATTAAAAACAATGAAGGAAAAATTTATGAAATTGGAGGCCCTAAAATTATTAGTTTTGAAGATATGGTTAAATCAATTTTATTATCGATTAATAAAAAAAGATTTGTTTTTGGGATGCCAATGACGATTGCTAAACTTCAAAGCAGCATTACTGACTTATTACCTATTCCGCCAATCTTAACAAGAGACCAATGCGAAATTTTATCTGAAGCTGACAATATTGTTTCAAATAAATACTTAACAATTAAAGATTTAAATATAACCCCCTCAGATGTAGAGTCGGCAATGAAGAAATGGCTTTGGAGATATAAAGATGGCGGACAATTTGCTAAAGTTTAACAATGAAGACTATTAGTTTAATTTCTGGATATATATATTTAATTATTGCGATTATAACAGGTATAGCTTCTAATGGTTTTTTAAAGACTACAGAAAGTTTTACAAAGATAACCCCAACAATTTTTTGTATTGCAAGCATAATTGTTTGTATTTTTTGCTTATCAAAAGCTATGAGCATTATTCCTGTTGGATTTACATATGCTACATACGGAGCTTTAACGATAACAGCAGTAACTCTTTTCGGAATATTTAAGTATAATCAAACTCCAAACATATATGGTACTCTTGGTTTGGTGTTAATTATTGCCGGAGTCGTATTACTAAACGTTTTTGGTAAAGTAAAATAAAACCCTAGGTAGAAATTTATTTTTTTATCCGACTCCAATTTATTTATTATTTGTGGTAGCTTTTTTTCTATTTAATTAAAACGGGGGACATTAAAAATGAAACATTTAAAAGCAATAATTGCTTCGATAGCACTTTTCGCAATGTTCGCGGGAACTTCGCTTCAAGCAAAAGTAGAAATACAATGGTGGCATGCTTTTGGTGGTAGACTTGGTGAGTTACTTGATGAACAAGTAAATAAGTTTAACGCAAGCCAAAACAAGTACACAGTTGTACATACTAGAAAAGGAAACTATTCAGAAACTCTTAATGCTGGTATAGCTGCATTTAGAGCT
>Ga0163111_10002637_pt1 | contig 11436 bp, 10 predicted proteins | sample CRUFie1St18metaG_FD_109645 | JGI IMG/M metagenome (GOLD analysis project Ga0163111, IMG submission 109645) | Marine microbial communities from the Costa Rica Dome - CRUD Field 142mm St18 metaG | ecosystem: Environmental > Aquatic > Marine > Oceanic > Photic zone | place: Costa Rica: the Eastern... | reverse complement strand
CCTGAATCTTCATTAATTACTATATTATGTGCTCTTCCAAAATCAGTAAAATGAGTGTCTGGTACAAATTGAACTGGATAAGCTGTTATATCTCTTAATCGAGTTAAATCAAAAACTTGCATACCGTGACCAGCTGCTTCAGAAACTATAAATGCATGATCTTGATATACTTTTATATCTCGCCATGAACTATTAACAGTAGATGTTGGTAATATACCAACTAGTAAAAGGTTAGCTGGATCAGTCATGTCAACAAAAGCAGTATGAGATGACAGTCCAACAAGTGCATATTCTTTGCCATTTTCAGGATCGGTCCAACCCCATGAGTCATTTCCAGAAATATTTCCAATATTCTCTCCTAAGCTAAGCTGCTCAAGTGATAAGTATCCAATTAGATCATAACCATTACACGGATATATTCCTGCATAGCCTTCTACGCAAGGAAAAGAAGTAAAGTTTATATTATCACACGAATCTCCAATACCATCATTATCACTATCAATCTGATTTGAATTTGGTGTTTGTGGACAATTATCAATAGCATCATAAATACCATCCAAGTCTGAATCATCATAAACTATACCGATTATTTCGTCTTCACAAGAATAAAAACAAATAATATTTGTTAATACAAGTGTAAAATAAAACACAGTTTTTATTAAATTCATTTGAATCAATTTAAGTGATCTCAATGTACATTAATTTATGTAATAATATCTTAAAAATTCCATAATTGATGTATTTTTGTGTCATGATAGAGGATAAGAATCAAAATAACACTAAACTCTCCAAACTGGGAGAGTTTGGCCTAATAGAACATATAACTTCAAATTTTAAGATAAAAAATCAATCCACTGTTCTTGGAGTAGGGGATGATGCTGCAGTATTAAATTTTGATAATAAATCTATTGTAGTTTCGACTGATTTTTTGATTGAAGGAATTCATTTTGATTTGTCATACATGCCTTTGAAACATTTAGGATATAAATCAATAGTTGTGAATTTATCAGACATTTATGCCATGAATGCAATTGCATCGCATGTAACAATTTCAATAGCCGCTTCAAATCGATTTACCTTGGAAGCTATAGAAGAATTTTATAATGGTATTAATGCTGCTGCTGAGATTTATGGAGTTGATGTTATTGGTGGAGATACTACTTCTTCTTTGAGTGGATTGACAATTTCTGTCACAGCAATTGGATATGTAAAACCGAATGAAATAGTAAAGCGCAGTGGAGCATGCGAAAATGATCTTTTAGTTGTTACTGGAGACATTGCTGGGGCTTACCTTGGACTTAAAGTTTTAGAACGTGAAAAAGAAGTTTTTAAAGTAAATCCAAATAACCAACCCGATCTTGATCATTACTCATATATAATTGAAAGACAATTAAAGCCTGAAGCTAGAAAAGATATTATCGAACTCATAAAAAAGTTAGATTTTAGACCTACATCTATGATTGATTTAAGTGACGGTTTATCTTCTGAAATTATTCATCTTTGTAAAAGTAGTAACGTAGGTTGCAATCTATATGAAGAAAAAATTCCACTTGATCCACAGGTTATCTCAACTTGTGAGGAGTTTGGTTTAGACAGTACCACAGTAGCATTAAGTGGTGGAGAAGATTATGAATTATTAATGACTGTTTCTCAAAAAGATTATTCAAAAATTAAAGCTAATCCTAATTTAACTATTATTGGTCATATTACTGAATCTAAACAAGGGATGCATTTAATTACAAGATCTCAAGAGAAAATTAAACTAACCGCACAAGGATGGAACTCACTCAGTTCTTAATTTTTCCATTTTAAACTTTCTATAAGTCGAATTATGTCATTTTTACAATAATAAATGGCAGGGAATAATGAATCATAGTTAGGCTTTACTTTAAAATATAATGAACCCTTTAAAAAATTATCACTACTATCCGTAAGATAGAAATGACATGGTTCAGCAACAGGGCCAATCAGTTCATATAATGTGCCATATACTTTATTAATTTCGTTTGAGAAATCTTGTTTAGAAGCTTTGGTAGCAATTTTCACATGATTGTTTAAGTTAAAATTAGTTTGACTAATCAATTCATCTAAATTGTTATTTAATTTAACATAATTCAAGTAAAGAGATGCATTAATAATATTGTAATTCAACTTAATATCAAATTTATCTTTTTTTTCAAAAAGACTTTCAATTTGTACTAAATCATTTGAGTCAAAGCTAAATGGGATGTTATAGTCATAATTGGAATAATTAGGACTTGGATATTTTAAATTTAAAAATGCTTTTGGTTTAGGCGCTAAAATTTTTTCTTTACAACCGGTAATATATAATAGGAATAGTAATAAAAAAATGCGATTCATCTACTTATAGACACTTTTATTTGTTTAATTCTTTTGTTATTAATTCCTTCAACAATAAAAGTATAATTATTAAACTTATATTGTGTTTTTAATTTCGGAAAACTTTTTGATATTTCTAAAACAAACCCAGCAATAGTTTCAGATTCTCCTTTTTTATTTTCAAATATTGATTCATCTTCTATTTTTATAATCCTGTAGAAATCTTTAAGAGAAGTCTTACCCTCAAACACATAATTAAAATCATCAATTTTTGAATAAACAATATCGTCGTCATCAAATTCGTCACTTATATCACCAACTATTTCTTCAATAATATCCTCTAGAGAAATTACACCAGAAGTACCCCCATACTCGTCAACAACAATAGCCAAGTGTACTTTTTTTTTCTGAAACTCAGTCATTAAATCATCAAGTTTTTTGTTTTCAGGAACAAAGAAAGGTTGTCTAATTAATCTTATCCAATCAAAAGATTTTTTTCTTAAGTGTGGTAATAAATCTTTTGCATAAAGTATTCCTTTAATAGAATCTATGTTATTATCGAAAACAGGAATTCTTGAATATCCATTTTCAACTATTTTTGAAATAACAGTATTAAAATTAGTTGAAATTTCGATAGCAAAAATATCAATTCTGGGACGCATTGCTTGTCTAGTTTCTGTGTTACCAAATGAAACAATTCCTTTCAAAATTTTTTGCTCCTCTTTTGATGTATTTACTTTGCTTGTTAACTCCAAGGCTTGGGAAATATGGTTTATATTAAAATTTGATTTTTGTTTTCCTAGTAGCTTATGAATTGTTAATGAAGTGTTTTTAAGGGGGATGCTAATTGGAGAAAATATTATGTCAAGAATTCTTAATGGTCTTGCCATAAATTTTGAAAAATTTAAATTATTTCTATTCGCATATATTTTTGGAAGTATTTCTCCAAATAATAAAATTAAAAATGTAATTAAAAATACTTCTATAAAGAAAACTAAATCAATATTTAAATCAAAGAAAAAGAGAGATACATTGATTGTCCAGTTTCCAAATAATTTTTCAGAAATTGATGCAAATAAAATTACAATTCCAATATTTATGAAATTATTTGCTACCAAAATTGTTGCCAATAATTTTTGGGGTGAATTTAAAAGCTTAGCAATTGTCTTTTTTGATTTAGAATTATTGTCATTAAATGAATCAATTTCAGATTTGGTCAAAGAAAATAAGGCAACTTCTGCACCTGAAATTAAAGCAGAGCAAATTAGTAAAAATAAAAGTAATGCAATAGACAAGACTGTTGTTTCAGTATCCAATTTGAAAGATTGACAATTATCTAGATAAGTATTTAAAAAGGGAGATCATTTGTTATCTCAGTATCATTTTCACTAGTTTTTTGTTCAGCACCAATTATCTCGTCATTTGTAAAATTATTGCTAATTTTATTCAAAAAAGTGAAGTCATTACAAATAATTTCAGTTGAATATCTATCATTCCCTTTATCGTCTTGCCACTTTCTTGTTTTCAAACGCCCTTCAATGTAAACTTTATCACCTTTGTTAAGGTATTTTTCACAAATTTCAGCGCCCTTATTTCTCACAATTATATTGTGCCATTCCGTATTCGTAATCTTCTCATTAGTTTGTTTATTCGTGTAAGTTTCGTTTGTTGCAAGAGGAAATCTTCCAATACAATTCTTATCATCAAAATAATGTATTTTAACTTCGTCCCCAAGATTACCTATTAACATTACTTTGTTCAAGCTTCCTGACATAATTTTTATATTTAAACATAAATATATTAAAAAAAGGTAATTTAAGGCTTATAACTATTTATAAATTCAGCAATTGGACTTGGTACTGCAAATTTTTTTAGATCTTCCCATTTTATTAGTTCATCAACTTTTTTATTTACATGTATTTTCCAAAACTTTATGTGTAGTTTTTGATGCGAAAGTTTATGTATAATTTCATTATTATTTATTAGTTCGATTTTTTTAAAATCTGAGTAATATTCATTAATAAATATTTTATTAGACAACAGTTTTTTTTTCGAAATAGAATCATTAGTTTCAATCATTGGGAATTGGTAAAGATTTTTCCATATTCCTTTATTGTTTCTTTTTTCAATAATTGTTTCAGATTTTTTTGAGATAAATACCAAGAAATTAATATAACGGTTTTTTATTTTATTTTTTTTAATTTTCACTGGTAGACATTTTACTTTATTTGTTGAAAATGCAATGCAGTTTTTGTTTATAGGGCAAATGTTACAACTTGGTGATTTTGGTTTACATTGTAAAGCACCAAACTCCATTATTGATTGATTATAATCACCAATTCTTTTATTTGGTAATAAAGATTTAGCTAGGCATTTAAATTGTCTTATTCCATGTGAGGTATTTATAGGAGTCTCAATTCCAAAATAACGAGATAATACCCTGAATACATTTCCATCCAAGACTGCAACTGGTTCTTCAAAGCAAATAGATGCTATTGCGCTTGCAGTATAATCGCCCACACCACTCAGTTTTATTAAATCAATGGATTTTTTTGGGAAAACACCATTTAATTTTTTAACTATATGTTTTGCTGTTAAGTGAAGATTGATTGCTCGTGAATAATATCCTAGACCTTGCCAATTTTTCATAATTTCGTCCTCTTTTGCAATTGCAAGTTCATAGACTGTTGGATAATTTTTTATAAATTTAATATAGTATGGTAATCCCTGCTTAACCTTAGTTTGTTGTAATATAATTTCAGAAAGCCAAATTTTATATGGATCTTTAGAAATCCTCCATGGCAATTCTCTTTTATTTGCATCGAACCAACTAATAAGATTTGAATTAAAGCTCATTTTTTTTATCATTATAGCAAAAATAAACTATTCAATCCTTTAATTTTAATTAAATAGGTTTGAAATATTGAATTTAAAATACATATATTTGCAACCCATCAGATAATAAATCTAGATAAGTAATATTATGACCAAGGCTGAAATTGTAAATAAAATATCTAACGAATTAGGAATTGAAAAGTCCGATGTGTTGGCAACAATAGAATCTTTTATGAGTGAGGTCAAGGAATCTTTAGAATCTGGTAATAACGTTTATTTAAGAGGCTTCGGTAGTTTTGTAATTAAAACAAGAGCTGAAAAAATTGGAAGAAATATTTTGAAAAATACTTCAATCAAAATACCTGCTCATAACATACCGTCATTCAAACCCTCGAAAGTTTTCCTTGAAGGTGTTAAAAACAAGGTCAAAGTTAATTAATGAATTAAAAATTAAGCTTATATGCCAAGCGGTAAAAAACGTAAAAGACATAAGGTAGCAACGCATAAGCGTAAAAAGAGACGTCGTGCAAATCGACACAAGAAAAAGTAAACTTTTAAAGTAGTTTTTGGCTGCTTTTTTTAGTTAACAAAAATGTTCATTGACATTAAATTCATTTACTTTCAATTTACCTTTAAGTTAGTAAACTGAATTTACCGGGATTTAAATCCTGTGTACTTAAAGTATGAATTAATTACTTTGAGTACTTATTACAATTGTATAATAACTGTAATTAGTCAAAGAATAATTGTATAATCCATCTTTACAAAATTTGTAAAGATCAAAATTAACATTATGAATAAAGAATTAGTGATTCGATCCAATTCAGACAATGTTGATTTTGCCTTATTAAAAGAGGGAAAATTAATCGAATTTCAAAAGGATAAGGACAACAATAAATTTTCAGTTGGCGATGTTTTTATTGCTAAAGTAAGAAAATCTATTCCAGGTCTAAATGCAGCATTTGTAAATGTTGGATATCAAAAAGATGCATTTTTGCATTATCATGATTTAGGCCCAAAATTACCTTCTCTCATGAAATTTATAAAAAGTGTAAGCACAGGTAAATTAAATAATTTTTCTCTAAAAGATTTTTCTTATGAGAAAGACATTAACAAAGATGGTAAAATTGATCAGGTTGTAAAACCTAATCAAACTTTACTAGTTCAAATTGTTAAAGAACCTATTTCAACAAAAGGGCCCAGAATTAGTTCAGAAATTTCATTTGCTGGCCGATATTTAGTATTAGTCCCTTTCTCAAGCAGAATTTCAATTTCTCAAAAGATTGAAAGTAAAGGAGAAAAAGAACGACTAAAACGCCTGGTTAAAAGTATTGCTCCAAAAGGATTTGGAGTAATTATTAGAACCGTAGCTCAGGGTCAAAAGGTTGCTGAACTTGACAGAGATATGCAAAATCTTTATAGAAAATGGGAAGATATATGTAAAAGAATTCCTAAAGCACATACACCTAGTAAAGTTTTAGGAGAATTAAACAAAGCATCTTCAATTTTAAGAGATATTTTCAATGACTCTTTCACTAAGATAAATGTTGACAATATTGATCTTTGTGTAAAGATTAAAGATTATATTTTTGAGATAGCTCCTCACAAGGAGAACATTGTAAAGTTTTATAATTCTAAAACACCAATATTTGAAAAGTTTGGTATTGAGCGACAAATAAAACTTTCCTTTGGTAAGACTGTTCGTTTACCAAAAGGAGCATATTTAATAGTTGAGCACACTGAAGCACTTCATGTTGTTGATGTCAATAGTGGCAATAGGACAAGTAAAGAAAAAAATCAGGAAGACACAGCTATTGAAGTCAATCTTATTGCTGCTACTGAACTAGCTAGACAATTCAGACTTAGAGATATGGGTGGAATAATTGTTGTTGATTTCATTGATATGAATAACCCAGCAAACAGAAGAAAGCTCTTTAATCATTTAAAAGACGAAATGAAAGAAGATCGCGCCAAACATAAAATATTACCCCCAAGCAAGTTTGGTTTGATACAAATAACTCGTCAGCGTGTTCGACCTGAAATGAATATTAAAACTAAAGAAGAAAATCCTAATGGATCAAATGGTTCAGAAGTTGAAGCTCCAATTGTTCTAATAGATAAATTCAACCATAAATTAGATTTAATAGCAAAAAAAGGTTTTAAAAAGGTAATTTTAAACCTACATCCTTTTATTGCTGCCTTTTTGACAAAAGGGCTAATATCAGTTCGATTAAGTTGGTATTTTAAATATAAAATATGGGTAAAAATTATGCCAAGAGATGCTTACACATACCTCGAATATCGCTTTAAGAGTGATAAAGGCAAAACAATTAAATTGTAAAAAAACTCCCCCTTTTTGGGGGTTTTTTTTGCTTTTAAATGATTGTGGATTGACCTAAATATATATTAGAGAAGTTTAAATTTGAATCATCAGGATTATTTATGAAATCTTCAATGAAATCTCCAACTTTATCAGTAGTAACATTATCAAATTTTTTATTTAAGTCGGGAGTCGTTATTTGTAATTTTAATGATTTGTCAACGGCTTTTCTAACCATCTTTGCTTCATCATATAATTCGAAATGATCTAAAAGCATTGCAGCTGATAGAATTGAAGCTATTGGGTTAGCAATTCCCTTTCCAGTTGCCTGGGGGTATGAACCATGTATGGGTTCAAACATTGAGTATTTTTCACCAATTGAAGCTGAAGATAATAATCCAATTGATCCGCCGATAACACTTGCTTCATCGCTAATTATATCTCCAAATAAGTTTTCCGTAAGAATTACATCAAATTGACTGGGGTTTAAAATCATTTGCATTGCCGCATTATCAACAAATAAAAAATCTAGTTTTACAGAAGGGTAATCTTTTGAAAGATCCTTAACTACCTTACGCCACAGCCTTGAACTTTCTAGTACATTGGCTTTATCAACCAAGGTTAATTTATTTTTTCTATTCATTGCAGCTTTGAATGCTAAATGAGATATACGTTCGATTTCATAACGAGAATAACTGCACAAGTCTGTTGCAGTATTCTTGTCTTTGCTAAGAGTTTTTTCTCCAAAATATAGTCCCCCAGTTAACTCTCTGTAAATTATAATATCAGTGTCTCTTATAATCTTTTTTCTGAGTGGAGACTTATCCAACAAAGATTTATAAGCTTTTACCGGTCTTATATTTGAGAAAAGACCTAATTCTTTACGTAATTTTAATAACCCTTGCTCGGGTCTAATTTTTAATGAGGGATTGTTATCAAACTTTGGGTCACCAATTGCTCCAAACAAAATTGCGTCAGAATCCATACAAAGATTAAGAGTTTTATCTGGAAGAGGATTATTAAATTTATCAATTGCAATAGCACCTACATCAGCATAAGTAAAATTAAACTTATGATTGTAATTAAGAGCTATAGCTTTAAGTACCTTTATAGCTTGTTCAGTAACTTCTGGACCAATACCATCACCAGGTAAAACAGCAATTTGTAATTTCATTTTATTTATTTTTTAATTCAAAAGCTTCTATTGCATTTTTTTCACTTATTAGGTAATCAATATCATCATATCCATTTAAAAGACAGGTTTTTTTGTAGCTATCAATATCAAAAAATGTAGTTAAATGATCGTCACCAATAGACAGTGACTGATTTTCTAAATTTACACTGAATATCAAATTATCGTTACCATTAATTAGATTGAAAATTTTACTTAAAAAGACTTTGTCAACTTGTATAGGCAACAGGCCGTTATTTAAAGCATTTGCTTTGAATATATCAGCAAAAAAGCTTGAAATTATGACTTTAAAGCCATATCCAACGAGAGCCCATGCAGCATGCTCTCTACTGGAACCACAACCGAAATTATCTCCAGCGACAAGTATTTTACCTTTATATTTTGAACTATTTAACACAAATTCAGGGATTAGATTATTTTCTTTATCATATCGCCAATCTCTAAATAAATTATCACCAAAACCCTTTTTATCTGTAGCTTTTAAAAATCTAGCAGGTATAATTTGATCAGTATCTATATTGGAAACATTTAACGGAATTGCTGTAGAATCTAGTGTCGTAAATTTTTCCATTATAGTTTATTATTTGAAACATCAACAATCTTACCTTCAATAGCGGTAGCGGCTGCAACAAGTGGGCTTGCTAAGATGGTTCTTGATCCTGGGCCTTGTCTACCTTCAAAATTCCTATTAGATGTTGATACGCAATATTCTCCTGCTGGAATTTTATCATCATTCATTGCTAAACAAGCAGAACAGCCTGGTTGGCGTAATTCAAAACCTGCAGATTCGAATATCTTATTAAGACCTTCTTTTTTAATTTGCATTTCTACTTGGCGACTTCCTGGTACAAGCCATGCGGTTACATTTTTTGCTTTTTGTTTTCCCTCTACATATTCTGCAGCAATTCGAAAGTCTTCAATCCTTGAGTTTGTACAACTTCCTATAAAAACGTAATTAACAGGCTTATTTATTAGTGATTCACCTGCTTTAAAATTCATATAGTTTAGAGATTTTTTGAAAGAGTGGTTGCTTTCTAACGGTATATTTTCTGAAATTTTAATTCCCATTCCAGGATTTGTACCATAAGTTATCATTGGTTCTATGTCATTAGCATCAAAGTGGAACTCTTTATCGAAAATTGCTCCATCGTCTGATTTTAATGTTTTCCAATATTTCATTTTTTTCTCAAATTCATTGTCTTTTGGAGCAAACTCACGATTTTTTATATATTCAAAAGTAGTTTTGTCTGGTGCTATCATTCCCCCTCTAGCACCCATTTCAATACTCATGTTACAAACTGTCATCCTTCCTTCCATGCTCATATTTTCAAAAACACTGCCAGCATATTCACAAAAATAACCAGTACCTGAATTTGTTCCTAATTTTGAGATTATATACAATATAACGTCTTTAGGTAAAACACCATTTTTTAACTTTCCATTTACTGTAACTCGTAAACTTTTAGGTTTTTTTAGTAAAAGGCATTGACTCGCAAACACTTGCGCAACTTGGCTTGTCCCAATCCCAAATGCTATAGCTCCAAATGCACCGTGAGTTGATGTGTGACTATCTCCACAAACCATTGTCATACCTGGCTGAGTAATTCCTAGTTCTGGAGCCATTACATGAACAATGCCATTATATTTATGCCCAAGGTTGTATAGCGTTATCTTGTTTTCTAAACAATTTTTGGAGAGTTGTTCAAGTTGATTTCTTGATAAATCGTCCTTAACAGGCAAGTGTTGATTTTTTGTAGGAGTATTATGATCAGCAGTTGCAACAATTTGATTTGGTCTGAATATTGGTATTTTTCTCTCTTTTAATTCATTAAAAGCTTGGGGGCTTGTTACTTCGTGAATGAGGTGTTTGTCAATGTAAAGAATTTGAGGGCCATTAGTAACTGATTTAACAACATGATTGTCCCAAACTTTATCAAAAAGAGTTTTTTTCATAATCTAGTTTAGTTCTTTAAAAATTGTACTAGATTCAATTATATGATGTATATCATTATCACCTATTTCTTTTTTTAAATCAGCAAATTTTAAAAAATCATTATAAATTACATCAAGTTGTAGCTTGGTTAACTCATAACCAACATTCTTTGCTCTGTAGGCTAGCGCTGCTCTTCCAGATCTTGCGGTAAGCACTATAGCCGACTCAGTAACCCCAACTTCTTTGGGATCAATAATTTCATAAGTTTCTCTGTTTTTAATAACTCCATCTTGATGAATTCCAGAACTATGCGCGAATGCATTTGCTCCAACAATTGCTTTATTAGGCTGGGTGTAAATACCCATATTTTCTGAGACCAATTGGCTAACACTGTACAGCATTGATGTGTTGATATTTGTATCAAATTTCAAACTAGGGTGTTGTTTCATTATCATGACAACTTCCTCTAAAGCAGTATTTCCTGCTCTTTCTCCAATCCCGTTGATAGTGCATTCAATTTGACGAGCCCCATTTAAAACACCCTCAATTGAGTTTGCTGTTGCAAGTCCAAGATCATTATGACAATGACAAGATAATTTTGCTTTTTCAATTCCTCTGACATTTTCAATAAGAAATTTTATTTTTTCACCATACTCTTTTGGTAAGCAATATCCAGTTGTGTCAGGGATGTTTAAGACTGTAGCTCCTGCTTTTATAACAGCTTCACAAACTCTTGCTAAGTAATCATTATCTGTTCTACCTGCATCTTCTGCGTAAAATTCTACATCTTCTACAAAAGATTTTGCGTATTTGACT
>Ga0163111_10002636_pt1 | contig 11436 bp, 7 predicted proteins | sample CRUFie1St18metaG_FD_109645 | JGI IMG/M metagenome (GOLD analysis project Ga0163111, IMG submission 109645) | Marine microbial communities from the Costa Rica Dome - CRUD Field 142mm St18 metaG | ecosystem: Environmental > Aquatic > Marine > Oceanic > Photic zone | place: Costa Rica: the Eastern... | reverse complement strand
TACCCCGCTCGAGTACCGTCACCTGACAGTTGCGCTCGGCGAGTCTCCGCGCGAGGTGACTACCAGCTAGGCCCGCACCGAGCACAAGACATGACTTTGGCTCTTGGGTGTAGGAGGGTTGATCCCAGGCTGTAGGTCTTGCGGGCGCTGTGTGCTCGTCAGTTGATGCCCGAGAAAGTTCGAAAATGCCATGTAAGCACTCCCGCTTTCGACCGAAGCCAGATCGCTTTGACACCCTGAAGCCAATACGCTCGAGCGAGCGACGTACTTCGCCTGAGGCGGTAAAGGTGGCTACGTTGGCTGAATCGCGACTCAGGTTTGCCACGTCGCGCAGCACCTCCGCTTTCCACATCGCTTCATTTCTTGAGGGTGTGAACCCGTCGAGAAACCACACATCGATCCAGCGGCTTCCATACGACTCGAGATCACCCAGAGCATCCGATACGTCTTCCCACCAAAAATCGACGGTTAAGCCATCAATCAAATCAGGTCTTCGGTGACAGCCGGGAATCGGCGACGGCCAGCGCTGGTGAATAGTTTCGAACTCCCGACTCAGCGACGTCCATCGAGCGCTGGCCGCGCGGAGCTGAGAAATTGAAAGCGGATGTTTTTCAATGGTAATGACATGGCAGCGCGCGCCCGCAGGCCCATGCTCCGACCAAGCCTGCAGGATGAGCGCCAGATTGAGTGCGGTTCCTAGGCCCAGTTCACCGATTATGAGTGTTTCTCCAGCTTGCAGGGCCTGCATGCGGTTGATCACGTCGCCACCCTCAATGAAGACATAGGTGCTTTCAGTTAGACCGTCATCGGGAGAATAATAATCATCATCGAATTCGCAAGATCGGGGGGTCTCATCAATGAAACTGAGATGCGGGCGAGACATTAAGCGCCAATCCTTGTTGCCACGCTCGATCATACTGCTAAGCTCTCACTTCGGGGCAGCACCCATACTCCCGTGAGAAAATTATAAGAAAGCGGTGCGTCTAGACTGTTCATTGTTCGATCAATTTGTTGGGAAGTAATCATGGCCTTGGGTAATTCTACGATGACATACGACCAGTTGGGCCAGCTAACGGCTCACTTGTTGAATAAAGCATTCTTCGAGACGACTCGGACGGTCTCCAAAGGCGTGTTTCGCCGTCTTGTCGATGGCGAGGTGGTGCCCATCACCCAGCTAGAATTTGAGGGTGACGAAACAGTTCAGCTCAACATGAAGCTGCATATGTCTGCCTACCGAGGTGATATTAACTACACCCGTTTCAGAGACGGTTTGGTAGCGCTGCTTCAGGAACTCATGACAGCCCTGAGTAAAGAGGGTGCGCTCAAAACCTTCACGGCAAATGATGCAGACGGAGTTGCAACCAATACGCGGCTTTTAGGTGCTTCGGGACCCACCCAACACGGCGAAGACATCAACGTCCTCATGGTCGCCATGACGCCCTCGCAGAGTGAGCCCAAGATTGTTGTTGAGTTGATGTATATGGATCCCGATCAGTTTGTGTCAGCCAAGCGCGGCGAGTCGTGATCTAACAGTTCAACCGAGGGTGGCGGCACGATCGTCACGGTTTTCTTCTCGGTCGGTGCAATCACGCGCGATTCACCTCGACACACTTCTTTCCCATCCTGATTCTTGACGGAAAGAGCCATAGTGACCCATGGCTTGCGCGCGTGCTTGTCGGTTACGGTTAAGCCAATGCTTAGGGTGTCACCCAGAAAAATGGGCGATCGAAACTCGAGGTTCTGACCCAGATAGACGGTACCCGGCCCCATGAACTCAAGTCCAATGACCGCGCTCACAAAGGCACCAATCAACATGCCATGACCAATACACTCGCCAAACTGCGTGGTAGCCGCGTATTCCGGATCGAGGTGTAATGGGTTGTGATCGCCAGACACGACGGCAAAAAGTTCGACATCTCGCGCTGTGACTAGGCGACTAACTTCGATACCATCTCCAATCGCGAGATCGTCAAACGTTATGTTGGTAATGTCCATGGGGTCGCCTCGCGAAAACGGCTATAGAGTCGTCCCAAAAATACCATAATCAAAAAATGGGGTTAACAGAATGCAAATCGATATCTCAGCGGCTATTGCTGCGCGCTACGACGAACTCAATATTGACTGGAATGTTGACGTGACGGCGTATCCTTCGATTGTTGCATTGTTCGAGGAAGCAATGACCGACTTCGCGGATATGCCAGCGTGTTCGAGCGTTGGGCATGCGCTGTCCTACGCTGAGCTAGATACCTTATCGGCTAATTTTGCGAGCTGGCTGCAACATGAATCAGGGTTGACCCGAGGTGATCGTGTCGCGATTCAGATGCCGAACCTAATTCAGTATTTGGTGGCATGCCTGGGAACCCTTCGCGCGGGTATGGTCGTGGTGAATACCAACCCGCTTTACACGGAACGCGAACTAGAGCATCAGCTGAATGACTCGGGCGCTCGTGCCCTCGTGGTCCAGGCGAACGTGGCAGAAACGGCTGCCAACGTCGTTGCTGAAACAGGCATTGAGAAAATCGTGCTGACCGAAATCGCGGATCTTCACCCGGCGCCCAAGCGCTGGCTGTTAAATGCTGCTGTTAAGTACATCAAAAAAATGGTTCCCAAGGTCAGCTTACCCAACGTCATCAAGTTCAATGACGCATTAAAGCAAGGTGCTCAGAAACAGTTCAATCCCGTAGAGCTAAGCCTCGGTGATTTGGCGATGTTGCAGTACACAGGTGGGACAACTGGGGTCGCGAAGGGGGCCATGCTGTCTCACGGCAACATCGTCGCCAACGTTATGCAGATTGACGGATTTTTTGAGACCTTTGGCATCGATGCCAAGGGCAGTGTGTTTATGCAGCCGCTGCCGGTTTATCATATCTATGCCTTCACCGTGTCGATGTACTCGCTTCGTAAGGGGGCGCACACACTGTTCATCCCCAATCCTCGTGATTTGGGCTCGGTGGTAGACGCATTCGAGAAATATCAGCCCACCGTGTTCGCTGGTCTCAATACTTTATTCGTAGCGCTGTGTAACGATGAGCGATTTAGAAACATCACCTTTACAAATCTGCAACTGACGATGTCGGGTGGCATGGCGCTAACTCAAGCGGCTGCCGAGCGATGGGCAGACGTCACGGGTTGCAATGTTTATGAGGGTTATGGATTGACCGAGACCTCGCCAACGGCCACAACTAATCCTGGTAATGGTCGGCAGTTGGGCACGATTGGGATTCCTGTGCCTCAGACTTACGTCAAAACGGTGAGCGACACGGGCGAAACGCTGGGTTTTGGTGAAGCCGGTGAGCTCTGCATCAAGGGTCCCCAGGTGATGCAGGGTTATTGGAAACGCCCTGAGGCGACAGCGGATGTGCTTGACTCTGAGGGTTGGTTTTCGACAGGCGATGTTGCGCTGATTCAGCCCGATGGCTACATAAAGATTGTCGATCGCATCAAGGACATGATCATTGTCTCCGGATTCAATGTGTATCCCAATGAGCTTGAGGACGTCTGCGCCAAGCATCCGGGCGTACTCGAATGCGCCGCGATTGGCCTGCCATCAGAGGCGACAGGAGAAGCAATTCGCCTCTATGTTGTGAAGGCTGATGATGCACTTTCTGAGGATGAGGTGATTGCGTACATGCGCGAGCAGGTAACCGCCTACAAAGTGCCAAAGTCAATTGTTTTTAAGGATGATCTGCCCAAAACCAATGTGGGTAAAATTCTCAGACGGGAGTTGAGAGACCTCGCTACCCAAGGTTGATATCAAACGTGTGTTGAATTGAGGAACGCGTGAGTAAAAGTCATGAGGGCCGCGGCGAGCGGCTAGTTCCTCACCATATTTCATACCCCGAGCAACTTCCGGTCGTTGCGCGTAAAGACGAAATAATGCGCGCTATCGCCGAGAGTCAGGTCATCGTAATTGCGGGTGAGACAGGCTCGGGCAAGACCACGCAACTGCCTAAAATGTGCCTTGAGCTCGGCCGCGGCCGTGAGAAGAGAATAGGACACACCCAGCCACGCCGAATCGCTGCCCGCGCGGTTGCTAGCCGCATCGCTGAAGAGCTGAACACCACCGTGGGCGGCCTGGTCGGTTATCAGGTGCGCTTCAATGACGATGTCACAGAGCAAACCGCCGTAAAAGTTATGACTGACGGTATTTTGCTGACGGAGCTATCGCGAGATCGTAAGCTTCAGGCTTATGACACGCTGATCATTGATGAGGCGCACGAGCGCAGTCTTAATATCGACTTTATTCTCGGGTATTTGAAGCGATTACTGCCAAAACGTCCTGATCTAAAAGTCATTATCACGTCGGCAACGATCGATGTAGAGCGATTCAGCCAGCACTTTAATGATGCCCCCGTTATCGAGGTCTCGGGACGTACGTATCCGGTGGATGTCCATTATCTCGACAGTGTGGAGGATCGCGACCGAGGATTACAGCGGCAGGTCTCGCAGCTTGTCGATGAAATTGAGGCTGAGTGTTACGGTCCACGTGGCGATGTGCTCGTTTTTTGTCCGGGTGAGCGACAAATACGTGATCTTGCTAAAGAACTCCGGGGTCGTGATCGGATTCAGGTATTACCTCTCTACGCTCGCCTCAGTAATGCGGAGCAGAACCGTGTCTTTAACCGTACTGGTGCAGGTATGCGCGTCGTCCTTGCAACCAACGTGGCAGAAACATCGCTGACGGTGCCTGGCATCCGCTATGTCATAGACCCCGGGGACGCGCGCATCAGTCGGTACAGTCATCGGTCTGGCCTTCAGCGTCTGCCGATTGAATCTGTCTCGCAGGCAAGTGCCAACCAGCGTAAGGGCCGCTGCGGTCGGGTAGCCGAGGGTGTGTGTTTCAGGTTGTACTCTGAGCAGGACTTCGTTTCGCGCCCTGAGTTCACTGACGCCGAGATTCTGCGAACCAATCTTGCGTCGGTGATTCTTAGAATGCTGGAGCTGGGCTTGGGGGACGTGCGGCAGTTTCCTTTTGTCGATCCGCCTGACACCAAAATGGTCAGAGATGGTTTTCGACTGCTGACGGAGTTGGGCGCCGTCGATGGTAATGCCAAGCTCACGTCTTTGGGTCAGGCTATGGCGAAGCTACCGGTCGACCCAAAATTGAGCCGTATTTTGTTGGATGCAGCGAGCCGTGATTGTCTGAGTGAGGCACTGATCATCATCAGTGCGCTCTCGGTCCAGGACCCACGCGAACGACCTCAAGAAAAGCGGTCGCAGTCTGATCAACTTCACGCAAGATTCAACAGTCCCCAGTCCGATTTCATTGCCTGGCTCAATCTATGGCAATACCTAGAAGAACAGCGGCAGGCCTTAAGCCAGAATCAGTTTCGTAAGCTGTGCGATCGGGAGTTTCTTTCTTATTTGCGCATCAGGGAGTGGCGGGAGGTTCACTACCAGCTCGTGGTTTCGTGTCGTCAGATGAAGTTTCGGGTAACCGAACTGAAATCCTACGAGGATAAATACGAGGCCATCCACCGTGCGTTGTTGTCTGGCTTATTAGGCAATATCGCTCAGCAAGATGAGGGCCGGCGATTCAACGCCGCCCGCAACCGAAAGGCTCAGGTGTTCCCGGCGTCTGGACAGTACAAGAAGCCGCCTAAATGGTTGGTTGCAGCCGAACTGGTGGAGACCTCGCAGGTCTTCGCTCGACAGTGTGCTGCCATCGAGCCTAGCTGGCTTCTAGACACCAATCCAGCGCTGCTCAAGCGCCATCACTATGAGCCAACTTGGAACGCACGCTCGAGCCGTGTCATGGCCAGAGAGCGGATCTCGCTGTTTGGTTTGACGATCAGTGACGGGCAAAGGGTGCATTACGCGGGCATCGATCCGAAAACCTCCAGATCAGTCATGATCCGTGACGGTCTGGTAGCTGGAAATTACCGCCAGCCACCGGATTTCTTGAAGCACAATTTGAAACTCGTTAACGATGTAATGGAGCTTGAGTCGAGGACTCGGCGGCGTGACCTCTTGGTCGATGAAGAGTCGATGGTCCGTTTCTACGATGAGCGACTCCCACCAGATTGCGCGAGTGGGGTAGCACTTGATAAGTGGTTGCGTCGTGATGAGACAGCTGAAAAAAGCCTCAGGATGAACCGAGAGCAAGTGATGACGCGTGACCTTGGTCGTGAGGTTGAGGCGCAGTTTCCAAAGAAGCTTACAGTGGGAGACATTAGCTTTCAGTTGACTTATCAGTTCGAGCCCGGTGGTAATCGTGACGGTGTCACAGTCACTGTTCCGCGCGCGCTGATGAACCGTGTGCCGCGGTACCGCTTTGAGTGGTTAGTGCCAGGGCTCCTGAGGGACAAATTGATCGCCATGATCAAAGGTCTGCCCAAACAGTTGCGCAAGCAACTTGTGCCCGCACCGGACGTCGCGGATGGGTTGCTGGAACGCCTTACGGCTACCGATGAACCACTGTCTCAGGCGCTAACTCGAGAAATTAAGGCCCTTCGCTCCGTAACTATTGCGACTAGCGATTGGGCGCAGGTAGATATAGCGTCGTTCTATTTGATGAACATTAGAGTAGTTGATGATCGTAAAAAGCTACTCGGAGAGAGTCGTGACTTGGCTGCGCTTGTATCCGAGTTTCGCAGCAATTCACCTGTGGAGGTGGTCACCACTCGAAATAACGTCGAGCGCGTCAATGTAACGCGCTGGGATTTTGATCATTTACCAAGCGAGTGGCGCGGCAAGTCCGCGGGCGCTGAAGTGTTGGCCTACCCCGCAGTCGTTAAGGAAGGGTCTGGCCAGTTGTCCGTTCGTCTCCTCGATTACCCCGCAGAAGCAGACCGCCAGCATCGCCTTGGCGTGACTGGGCTGCTGCTTCAAAGTGATCTAAAGACCGCTAAATATCTTAAAAAGCAGCTATTTGTTGATAACATGTCAAAGCTATCTCTTGCTGGTGCCCGGCTGGAGAGAGAGCCTCTGGTGGATGCCATTACCGAGGGTGGTTTATGGCAGTTACTCGATGGCGTTAAATTACCACGATCACAAGACGAGTTTGCCTCGGTTCAACGTGACGTCAAAGCACAGTGGGTGCCGCATGTCCTTGAGGTGGGAAATCACTTAGCGCAAGCGATTAAGGTCGCGTCTGAAACGTGGGCCGTTCTCTCGCGTTATGGTGCGAATGAGTATACGGAGGCGCGGTCAGATATGGAGCAGCAATTGCAGATGCTCTTCAGCCCACAAAGCCTCATCGAGACCCCATCGGAGTGGATAACGTATTACCCGCGATACCTGAAAGCTATCGCAAATCGTGCCGAGCGCCTGCCAGCACAGGGTGGTAAGGACGATAAGTCCATGGGGATGTTGTCGCCGCAAGTGCAGCGATTTATTGATAGCAAGAAACGCTACCCTGGGCTAGACGTTCTGTGTCCAGAGGCAGTTCGCTTCCGCTGGATGTTAGAGGAGTTTCGAGTGTCTTTATTTGCTCAGCAGCTTGGCACCAAGCTACCCGTCTCGGCCAAGCGCCTCGATCAGCAGTGGCAATCTGTAGAGGCGTGGATGACAAATAATCCACGTTGATATTGATACTTTTTGTTAGAGTACTGCCACGGAAAAGAGAGAAGCACAGCGTGTCATCATCATCTAATCAAGTGATGTGGGTAGTCCTTGTGGTCTGGCTTGTAATTATGAAGACGCCTGCTCTAGCGAATGATGACCCCTTTCAATCACTCAATCGCGAGATCCTCGAATTCAATGATGCAGCTGATGCAGTAATCCTGAGGCCGATCGCGGTTGCCTACGACGAAACCGTCCCAAGGCCCATCCGGCGCGGATTAATGAACGCCTACGATAACCTGTCCGACGTGAATGCAGCGCTGAACGCCTTGCTTCAAGGTAGACCGGTCTATGCCGTGAGGAACACCGGGCGTGTGTTGCTAAATACAACATTTGGTCTGCTGGGCGTCATCGATGTCGCCAGCGATATTGGGATTGAACCCTACGAGACTGACTTTGGTCATACCCTTGCTCGCTGGGGGGCACCGGAGGGGCCGTATGTCATGGTTCCATTTTTGGGGCCTAGAACATTCCGGTCGGGTATTGGCGATATCACCGACAGCTTTATGTCAGCCAACGACTACGTATTTGACGATGATCTGATTACCTGGGGATCAAGAGGATGGCGGGTATTAGAATACCGGGTAGATCTGCTAGATGCTGAGGACCTCATTACGGGTGATCGCTATGTTTTCATTCGCGACGCTTACCTACAGAGCCGCGAGGCTTTGGTGAACGATGGCGTGGTTAAAGATACGTTTTCTGACTTTGAAGAAGACGAGTGGGACGAGGATTTTTAAGCGCTGCGGCGCGCGATTAGCGCCTCCGTAGCATCCACCGCTTCTTTGAAGAGCGTTGCATCCGCTCCCGGCTTATGCATACCTTCACTCAGTAGTCTGCGAAACAACTTTCCACCCGGTTGGCGCTGATACAGACCCAGTACATGACGAAGCACATGATTCACTCGGCCACCTTGTGCAAGAACAGTTTCCAGGTATGGCATCAATGCCAGCGCGACGTCATAGCGAGACATATCCCGCTCGCTATCAGAAAATAGCTGAGCGTCGACCTGAGATAGTAACCATGGATTTTGATAGGGCTCTCGCCCCAGCATGACGCCATCTACATGGTTGAGATGGGTCTGACAGTCATCAAGCGACGTAATGCCACCGTTCAGCACAATGGTGAGCTCGGGAAAGTCTCGTTTAAGCCGATATACCCACTCGTATTTAAGCGGTGGGACGTCTCTATTTTCTTTGGGCGATAGTCCCTGCAACCAGGCGTTGCGGGCATGCGCGATAAAGACCTCACAGCCGCCCTCAGCCACGGTACCAACAAAATCGCGGACCACGTCGTAGCTATTTTCATCATCGATGCCAAGCCTGTGTTTGACGGTTACCGGCAACTCGACGGCCTCATTCATTGCGGCAACGCAGTCACGAACGAGCTTGGGCTTACGCATCAAGTAGGCACCAAAGGCACCGTTCTGAACGCGATCTGACGGACATCCGCAGTTGAGGTTGATCTCATCGTAGCCATAGCCCGCACCCATTTTGGCTGCTGTGGCAAGGTCGGATGTCGTCGACCCACCTAATTGCAGTGCAACTGGATGTTCTTCCCCGTTGAACCTAAGGTGCCTATCGTTGTCACCATGAATCAAGGCACCTGTGGTGACCATTTCAGTGTAAACGCGGGTATGCCGAGTAAGGAGGCGCCAAAAATACCGGCAGTGTCGGTCGCTCCAGTCCATGCAGGGCGCCGTGCTAAAACGCCATGGGCTTTTTATATTTGGGTTGCTCGAAGCATTCATTCCGTTATTGTCGCACAGTGAGCGTTGAACGGATTACCCTCTTTACAAAGCAACGATAACGGAATAAATAATTCATCAACGCTTCGTCGGCGTCCTGAGACTTCGGCGATGCAATCAGAGAGTTTAATCATCATGAAGTTGGATCGAAGACAAATACTCAAAGGTCTTGGCTTGGGTGCCGGCGCCTTAAGTGTGCGGAACGTGGCGGCTGAAGTCGGTTCCAAAACAGGTTTCACTCACGGCGTGGCGTCAGGAGATCCACTGTCTGATCGCGTGATTATCTGGTCAAGGTATGTTCCTTCGGCTGGTAGTGACCAAGTCGACAATATTATTTGGCAGGTGGCCTATGACCGCTTATTTGGGGACCTAGCTGCAAGTGGTGTTACACAAACGTCTGCGGAGCGAGACTTCACAATTAAGATCGATGCCACAGGTCTGAAGCCGGGTCGACGCTTCTTTTATCGCTTTGTTGTCAATGGGCAAGGCTCTGACATTGGGAGCACCAAAACCTTACCAAAAGACGCTGTTGGGCGATTCCGCATGGGAGTCGCGTCATGCTCAAACTACCCACAAGGTTATTTTCATGCCTACAACGATATCGCAAAGAGCGAACTTGACTTGGTGCTTCACCTCGGTGACTACCTTTACGAATATGCTCGAGGGACGTACGTCAACCCGATTGCAGAAGAGACGCTCGGGCGCGCAGTAATGCCAATCAATGAGGTCGTTTCACTAGCCGACTACCGAGAGCGATATGCTCTCTACCGATCCGATAGGGACTTACAAGCGGCTCACGCAGCGCATCCATGGATTTGTGTATGGGATGACCATGAACTTACAAATGACACTTGGAAGGAAGGCGCTGAAAACCATAACGATGGTGAGGGTGATTTTCATGAGCGCATTGCGATAGCGCGAAAGGTCTACCACGAGTGGATGCCGATTCGAACGGCAGCTCAAACCGATCAGGCTCCAATCTATCGCTCTTTTGAAATAGGTCAGCTAGCCGATCTCATTATGTTGGACACGCGGCTGCAGGGTCGCGATGAGCAGTTAAGTTATGAGCGTGATATGGAAGAGTTGGGTGGTCCCAAGACATTCGTTGAGGAACACCTTTGGGATCCCGATCGCACGATTTTAGGTGCTGATCAGGAAAATTGGTTTGGCTCGCAACTGGCCGCAAGCCATGACCGAAAATCCACATGGCAGGTCATCGGTCAGCAGGTGTTGATGGGAAAACTCACCACGCCCCTGATCTCGGAGGATGTTATTGCCGGAATCGAGCTACCCGAGCTCGTAAGAGAACGGCTTAGGGACCGCAGGCTAATGGCAGAAGCCAAGCTTCCTATGAACCTCGACGCCTGGGATGGTTACCCCGCCTGCCGCGAACGCGTTCACGGCTTGTTTGCACAATTTGCCAAAAATCCTATCGTTCTCGCTGGCGATACTCATAATGCTTGGGCTTTCAATATGCGAAGTGGCACTGGAGACGCCATAGGTGTCGAAATTGGTACTCCAGGAGTGACAAGCCCGGGTTTAGAGACGTATGTCCCCATACCGTTAGATATCATGCGCGACGCTTTATTTAGCAGCAGTGCAGAACTATACGATCTTGACATCTCGCGACGCGGTTGGACGTTGGTCGAGTTAACGCCCGAGCGGATGACCTCCACCTGGCGTTTTGTCTCAACCATTCTGGAGAGTCGGTATTCAGTGGCAGAGAGTAGGCCTATCGTGTGTAAGGCAGGAGATAGAGCATTCAGCTGAGCTTGCGTTGATTAGTGAGTTAGCACACCTGTTTGTCGGCAGGATGATCAAAGGTCATCTACAGCTTGGGCTAACCAATCCATCCGAGTGTCGAGCCACTCAACCAAATGCTCAACTTCCTCCTCATACGTGTCGTAGACAACCGGGTTTGGCCATACATAGGTGCCAATCGTTTGCCATATTGAGTCATTTTCTGCCTGAGACAGGCTCAGATGTTCCGCCCATGCGGTGATGTCGGCCTTGATCTCGGGACGCTGAGCGTCGATATCTGCGTAGCGCTCTTTGACCCGCTGCGCGAAGTAGGGATCCTCAAGCATCCGATCGATCCAGGTATTCCAACGAACCCACCAGCCCTC
>Ga0163111_10002630_pt1 | contig 11453 bp, 7 predicted proteins | sample CRUFie1St18metaG_FD_109645 | JGI IMG/M metagenome (GOLD analysis project Ga0163111, IMG submission 109645) | Marine microbial communities from the Costa Rica Dome - CRUD Field 142mm St18 metaG | ecosystem: Environmental > Aquatic > Marine > Oceanic > Photic zone | place: Costa Rica: the Eastern... | reverse complement strand
GTACCAACAACCTTAAATCCTGCAGGGTGTGCTGCAAACTTGAGTGGATTCTTCCAATCTGTGATGTTTATAGGTGATGATATATCATAAGAGAATTCTTGGAACCTGTTACTATCATATACACGTTGTTCGTTAAGATCTAGGAATCCAGTGGTCTTCTCCCAGTTTGCTGCAGATGTACTAATAGGTGAAACTACAAATTCGGCATCTGCTCTATCGAACGCATGTATTTGACCAAACGCTGCTGATTCTTCACCAAATACAGGTTGACCTACTACAAAGTCACCTTCTACAAGTTCTACACTAACAACACGACCAGATGCGTCCCAATCCTTGATAAATCCAAATGCAGTAAAGGATGTAGTAGATGCACCTTGATATATCCTTTCTCCGATAGCAAAAGTAGCGGGTTTGGTATATGCAATAATATTGTCACCTAAGTCTGTTGTCTCAACTGTAAAGTATGTTTGACCAGTTACAGGATCGCCTATAGGAGCACTTGTAAATGTTATTGTAGTCTCAGTGTTAGCATTGGCAAGACTAGTTGCTAGTTTTATCTGACTATCTGCTAAACCATTAGCAGTTGTTGCTGCAACAGCAAAGTAAGTTGTTTCTGTCTGTAATGGTGAAGGAAGTAATCCCGATGTCTCTACAAGTGTTACTTTTGTTCCTGTTGGTATTTTTGCATTATATGGGAAGTTTATTGTACTGCTTGACTGTAATGCTACAAATGTGTGACTGACCTTTGCTCTTACCGTTGGTGATGACGTAAATCCTCTACCCGCATTTTCTACATTAACTGCCTGTATAATTTCGTTTTGGACTATTGGTTTTAAGTCAAATAATGAACCTTGACCACCCTCTAGTATAATCTCAGGTGTAGATACAAAGTTTGCACCACCATTTACTACATCAAGGTAATCAATGATCTGAGTTCTGATTAATTGTAAATTATAAGTTGTATTTAACTTAGGTTTAAGTGTTCTATCGTGACTATAGTTAAATGTAATGTTCTCACCACCAATCTTAAGTATCTCTCCCATATTTGATGATTTGAGAAGTATAGATGCACCAGTTCCAAGTCTTTGTTCAACATTAATAATTGGAGGACTTTGATATTGTTGTCCTGCTGCCAATATGTTGATTGATACTACACCTTCATTCAATATTAGTGCATTCAATGATGCATTGATACCATTACCACCTTGTGCTGTAATATTAGGTGCAGAGAGGTAACCAGATCCTTGGTTAGTAACAGTAACAGAGTCTATTGATGCATCTAACAATGTTTCTGTTGTTGCTACATCTGTAAATGTCATTGTCGCAGGTTTTAGAACTGCGTCGTCTGCTCCATCGGATCCACCTAGGTCAGCACCAGAGATTGTAATTTCGTCAGCGATATTATATGATGTGCCACCATCTGTTACTGTTACAGACTCAATAGTTCCGTTACCATCAGTTACCACAGTGAATACTGCACCACTAGCACTAGTTCCTGCTATTGATTTTTGTTGAACACCTGTATATGTTTGAGATGATCCGTAGTTTGTTGAAGATTGAGTCTTAACTGAGACAGTTGAGATTATACCGTAGTATGGGTCATCAAACAATATTTGAGGAGCAGCTCTATAGTTTGTTCCTGCACCTGTAACATTAACCTCTGATACTTTACCCGCACCAGATACTGCTGCAGCGACTGTTGCCTGTGATCCACTTATATTCTCAATAGTTGCTACAGAGTTTCCACCTGTGTAAACTAAAGAGCGAATATTAAATGACTGTGTGCCAGTTCCAGAATTGGTTATGGTGATTGCCGTACCCACCTCTGCTAACTGTGGTGTAAGTGCTAACTTCACACGTCCTGCATCACCTATGTTGATTACATAGTAAGTTTCTCCAACAACCATATTACTGATTGGGTTAGTCTCAGCTGAGACATATTTGACTGGATCTCCTGTTTTTGCATCATGGACTGCAAACTCAAACTGATCATCGTATCCTACTGCGTCAATTTGTGATGGGTTTATATTGTATGTCTTACCCGCATTAAACATGATATATCCTTTCTGACCCGCACCTGTTCTAGTGTTCTGTAATGGTTGTAATCTTAATATTGATGTAATTGGGTTCCAGTTAATAACTTTACCTCTAGCAGTGTTATTATCTTGGATTGCCTTACCAATGATGATTTCGTCTGGTAAGAAGTTACCTAATACGTTTCCTAGAGTCAAATCTACAAAATCAGGCATTGTAACAACACAAGTGGGCAATGCTGCAGGATTATATCCAGATCCATTGTTTGTTATTGATACATTAGATAATCCACCAGAAATAGTCGCTATGGCAGTAGCACCTGATCCAGATCTAGTAGAACCGCTTAATTTAGGTAATGATTGGTAGTTTCTTCCACTATCACCAATTGTTATGGTTGCAATACCTCCAGTTGGGTATACTGAGTTTGTAGAGTAAGTTAATCCGACACTATAACCAGTTTCGGGTGCTGCAGCAAGTTTATAGGTAAATGAAGTGTCAGTTTTCGATATAACTGTATGTGTCCCTAATATTGGGTCATTAATGATTGTAAAATACCTACTATTGGTTACATCACTCTTAATTGTGATTGCGTTGCCCATATAAGCGTGGTTTTGACAAACATAGTGTAATGTGTCAGGAGAAGTGACTGAAGGTGTAATAGAAACGCTTCTAGTAGTCGCACTTCCAAAATTAGAATTATAATCATCCCAAGAAACCACATCTCCGTTAATTCTGTAAACAACTCCTACCTCATACCTAAGAACACCACCATATGCGTCCTCACTCTCAGAGAAGTAGATAGCATGTGTAGCATTTGATACATTACTTTGATCAAATGTATAAGTCAATCCACGAGACATTGTGATTGATGGAGATTGCTCAAGAGAACCATACTTATCACCTGTCATCCAATATCCGTTACCAGATCCTTGACCGAATAGAGGATGATCTGTTGTTTTAGGTTGAACTGAAACTGTAAATGCGTTTGGTGCAGTAATTTGATGTTTTACATCGTGATAGTAGAAAATGCCAGGTAATTCTGTTATTTTTGTTGTAATTGAATTTTGTTCGTTAGTTATAGGGTCTCTAGACTCTTCAATAATGTTTTTGTAAGTAAAGATATCTGTATTTGCAGGATCAAGTGTAAATGACAATACTTTACCAGTATTACTTGCATCAGATGTGTCAAACACATATGAGTGACCATCTATTACTGATAGATTTGGTTCTTTGACGAAAACGTCTGCAGGATTGCCACCATTACCTGTCGTAACATTTGCTGAAGTGGTAGAAGCAAAGTTTCTCTTGACAATAAACCTATTGAGTGAGTCTATCCTATCTACGATGTAATTTGCCTTATTATAAGACACAGGTGAGACACCTGAGATATTGACTAGAGATCCTACACCTAGTTGATGAGCATTATTTGTCTTACACTCTACCTCTCTTACAACTTGTGTCAATGTGATGAGGAATCCTGCACCACTTGGGTTGTTTCCTACGTTAAGATTGTCAACACTAATCTGATCTCCAACATCATACCCATATCCAAAGTCTGTAATTGTAATTGCTTGGACAGCACCACTACCAATAACTATGGTTGCTTTAGCATCCTTACCATCTCCTGTTGATGATACTAATGGAACGTTTGAGTAAGTTCCGTCTAGGTAATTAGATCCTCCTGAGTTTGTAGTCCACCCATTTTGATATAAGTTACCATCTGTACGTATTCTTACAAACTCCCATTGCATTGCTCCGTCAGATGCTACTCCTGATGTATGTGTAGGTGCATTCGTTCCAGATGTTCCTGCAGGATGCACTGCTCTATACACTCTATTTGCAACATGTACTAGATCTCCAGTAGTATATGAAGAAGTGGTTGCGTATGGGTCTAACAACTTCATACTTACTAGATTAAAGTATTTGAAGTGATAGTTACCATTGATAACTTTACTTGTTAAAGATCTAGTATTGGAATTATCAGTTGCGGATATATTAATAATATCTCCCGCTTGTAGTAAATGTGCCTCAGCAGTAGTGACAGCTCCGTAGTATAAGTCTAAACCTTCTACAGATACTGAAGCGTACACACTAGCAAGACTACTTACAGTTGTTCCTTCTACTTGTGCTACGACAGCACTAACACCTTCTCCGCCAGTTCCTGTATTGTCAAACTGCAATCGGTCATTTACCTTATATCCTTTACCGCCACCCTCTACAAGGTATTGATCAATATTTGCGGATGAAAACTTATTTGTGGATGAAACAACTAGAGAATCCGCAGAACCACCTCTAATAAACGGATAGTAACTGAAGTATCCAATACCATCCTCAATATATGTCAACGTCTCACCAGTCTCCATGACAATAAGAGTTGTACTATCTTCTAATGCAAGGAAGAAGTCAATCTTGTTGTCTAATACTTTTCTTCTTGCAACAATATTGTCTACACCGATAAATGGTGCTCTGTAACGTATTGCATCTTCTGTAAAGTTTTTCTGCAATCCATTACCATCCCAGTTCACTTGATCCGCTTCACCATAAAACTCTGATCCAATAAAGTATGGGAATGCGGGATTACCAGTTGTACCTGTAATAGTTGTAAAATACGCATAGACTCCATTTGGATATTCTGGAGTAACGCAGAATCTACCATTATAACGGTCTAAGTCACCTAGACCTTCCACATATTCATAATCCTCAAGATAAGTGCCTAGAGGGTCACTGAGACCGCTTAGAAGAGCATCTCTGGTAGTCTTTACTCTGTAACTACTTCTAATACGTTTGTACTCATTAAATGGTGCACTATTCTCAGGATCTACAAATCCGTAAGGTCCGTATATCGGATGTCCGTCATACGCCCAACCAATAATAGGTGAGTGCACTGTAGGAGGTAATTCCTGTAAAGTTCCGTTATTATCTAAACCAATACTATCCTTAAGTAAGAATCTTAGTTGCTTAGGATTATATAAGTATCCATACTCTCCTCCGTAGATCAAGAAGTTCTCTCCTTGGAAACACGCACCACCAAAAACGTCCGTAGTCTTAGGTGATACAAATGTACTACTACCTAGTTCTAATCCTGTTGCTGCTTCGTTTACGGATAGTTCCGTCAATCTAGTTTGGAATCGTGCACCTGAGCCAGGATATACGATGTCAACTCTTGTAGCACCCGCAGTATACCCAATACCTTTACTTGATACAGTAATACCTGTAACGATGTTTGTGGTTAGGTCAACAGTAGCAAACGCAGTTGCACCTACACCGTCACCAGTAATGATAACGTCTGGAGGACCGAAGTATGCACTACCACCGAATGTTACGATTATACTCTCTATCTTTCCATTCAGTATTGATGGATACGCAACAGCTCCGCTTCCACTTATTAGATTGATGGTTGGTTCGTATGTATACTGCGATCCTGCGTTTGTTATGTTAATAGTTTCTACAGGACCTCGACAAACTGCTACTGCAGTAGCACCAACTCCGCCTCCTCCTGATATTGTTATGGTAGGAATACTTGTATATCCCGCACCACCGTTTACAATAGTAATACCTGTTACGGTACCATCCGTAATTTGTGCGGTAGCATACGCCTGATTTCCGCTTATCGCTCCTCCACCTACAATAGAAACGATTGGTTGCGTCTTATATCCCGCACCTCCACTCGTAACGTTGATTGCAGTTACGGAACCTGTAATGATAACCGCAGCTTCTGCACTCTGTCCTTCATACTCCCAATCAATCAATCCTACAGTTTGTATCCCTGCAGTGTGTAATGGATACAGTGTTGCGGAAGATTTAGCAGGATTAAGTGCCTTATACCTTCTTCCCTGATATGTTACTCTAGTTCCAGACGCATATGTTGTGCTAAGTTTATATTCTGCCTCAAACTCTACAGTAGGAGGGTTTGTAATATCATATCCGCTTCCACCGTCAATTCTTTCAATATTCTTTAATCCACCATACTTTTTCTTAGTTTCAGACTTAAATGAGAATAATGGGACACCATTAGTACCAATACCAACTTGACCAACAGGAGTTGGTGTTTTTGATGATTTAATACTTGGTTTTAGAGGAATACGTTTCAAATACCTCTGATTGCCAGGATCTAGGTCTGTAGGAGCAAAAGGTCCTACTTTATGTGTTGGTACACCTGTACTAGCGACTATTGCATGAGTATCAGACTGATATGTGTTCTGCACATCACCAGTAGTATCTTTTATAGCAATATTGATAGAATTATCATCACTAGTACCAAATGCAAATTCTCTGGCAATAAAGAACTCAAATCCACTAATACCTTGTGCAGGAGATGATGAGAATACAAACTCAAACGTAAACTCATCAACAACACCTACAACAGTGTGATTATTGTTGTAAATGTCTTCTGGAGCATTTAATATTCTAACAGTGTCATTTCTGACCAATCTATGCTTCTCTTTAGTGATTATGGTACATCTAACTGATCCATCGCTTGCGGGTGCTTCTAGCGTCGCTGAGACGCCTCTGAGAGCACGTCGTACGTTGTATATAAAACTATCCCATATAGGATCTATGCTATCAAAACCTGGTGCAGCAGGAGTAGTGACTTTTGAGTCTGGTAAGTAGTATCTTCCACCATTATTGAGTATTACACCTCTAGTGCCACCAAATATCTTTAATTGTATCTCAGAACCGTCTACATTGGAATTACCGTAGATTCTAAACGCAGCAATGACGTCTTGACCCGCATCATGTGCTACATTGCTTGAATTCTCTCTTGCACGGTTGCAACCAAGGAATTGTGTAACTGTTTTATCGGTATAACTGATTATTTCGTCTTCTATCCTAAATTTACCGTTTGTTTCAGGCCATCCTAGTGTAGAGTCAACTGTAACAACAGTATCGGTCAAATTAGCACCTAAATCTTGTGCTAGAGTTGTTTTATACGGAGTTGCAAAGGTTCCGAGTGAATTATTGGTGTCTACGTCAATTTCGTAGATTGTTCCGTTCTCTGTAAAGACTTCTACGACTCCTTTGACGTAAATTCTCGCAAATCCGATATTTGAGTCGTTTGGATCCGCATCTTGGTACAATACTTCGCCTACAAGTTCTATTGGGTTGCCTTTTATAGGAACTGCACGGATAATTTCTCTAGAAGTGTAAAATGCATCACTAGGTTTAAATATTCGCTCTCTAGGATACGATACTTCCGACTCTACGCCAAAAAGTGACCTTAACACAAACTGGAACGACCTACTTGTGCCTTTTGACGAGTAGAAGTCCTTAATACGTTTAATTACGGTGCTTTCTGTAACACCATCTGCAAAATTCTTCGGAAATGTGTTTAGGAACTGTTCTTTGAACTTCCCAAGCATGTAAAGTGGGAAAATATTGTTCAAGTTAACAACTTCAGCACCTAGAGCGTGACTTGCAGCGACTGTAGACTCAAATTTGTAGTCTTCTCGTAATCCAACTGCTTTTACAGCGTTAAATCCACGTGCACAGTCTTGAAACAACGTAGATCCTTTGCTCTGGTAGTAAATTATCTCATCATCTATTAATAATAGTCCTTCTGCAGGAAAATCACGAGTAGATTCAACGTCAACCGATGTAGAAGACGTTGTAAGTGTAGAAATTAGAGTTGTAGTGGTAACTAATTCGCCATAATTATCAATATTGTAATAATCCGACCAGTTCTGTATTATATCGAAGCAATATCCCTTTAATTCTTGTGATTTATAATATTCTTTGACAAAATCTATAAACGTAGGAAACTCTTCCCGTATAAACTGCGGAAATTGCCCTGATATGCTTGTCGATATTTTTGATCTGGATTCTGGACTGACCTCAGACGGTACAGGTGGTTGTGTGACCGTTGTTGTGGGTGTTGTCCACGATCCAACTCTCCATGAACTATTTGTCATATTGGATTAATAGCTAGATTCTGGAATTACTCCTGTTCCAGAAAGATTTGAACCACTACTGATAGTATCTTCTATTACAGTAATTACTGAGTTATCTATACCCATAGTAATATAAGTTTCTCGCAGAGAAACCAAGTCATTTGACTTAGGTGTAGCTTTTATCTGCAATGTATCATTTGCTACACTAGTAGATTGTATTATCAAGTCATTAATTACAATCTCTCCCATATCATAATCCACAGATCCCCATAATCCATCAATATACTCAAACTCACCAGTTCCTTTGACGTAGTATAGTCTTAATGTGCCTGTACCATCGTCATTTAAGAAGTAAGTATTAACATCATCACCTACAATCTTGAATCCGCTTGATAATACAGCGGGATCTGTAGATGTTTGCTTGTTAATTCTGTTACCATAGCAAATTTTGTAGTTAACACGAGTGTTTAGATCAACTGTAACGTTCTTTCTCATTGTTACACGAGTAATATTAGACGTAATTGATCTTTCTGCAGCGTCAATGATGTTTTGAACCTTAGAATATTTGAATTTACCACCGAACTTGTTAAATTCACCACTTGCATTAAGTGCAGTTAGGGTAGTAATCACTAAATTCTTAATTTCAGCGGGTTCTCTACGTGTATTATTGGGGTTATAGTACACAAAACTCACTAAATCTATGAAAAGAATGGACGGATCAATGATTGTTGGTTGAATTGCAGCAACAGAAAACTCTCTGAGTTTCTTTAGAACAGAATTTTTCTCAGAAAGTGATAATTTATCTGCATTTTTAGGTTTGATTGCTAAAAATACCTTACCAAATTCGGGAGGTTCCGCTTCTTCTCCACCATAACATGCAATAGATGCGACGTTTGGATAGATTTGTGGTATAATTGCCTCGTAATCCCGCGTAGAAACTGCTCTACCAAACGCAGAATAGAATTTTGGTGCACTAAATTTGATAGATTCCGTAGATTCTGGTTCTGCACCTCCGTCTGGGAACTGAACTGCAGAGATAGAAATGCCAGAAGTTATCGCATTGTTCAAATTATCACGATAAGTTCCGATATTTTCAAAAACTTTTAGACCATTTGCTCCTCTTCCTGCAGAAGTTGTATATTTTACAGTTACAACATCTCCATTTTCTAGAGATTTACCTATCACACCGTCTCCAAATAGGATTTCTGGTATCTGATACTCACTCTCTTCTAAGAAAAATACCTTAGATGTAGAATCTATTTTAGTAATATCGGTTGCTTGTAAATATTTTTCTGTAATTGTACCAGAAGTTACCTCTACAATCATGCTTGTAGTGTCAACTCTCTCGTTAGTAAGTATAAATCTCTGTCTTTGTGTAGTATCTTTTACAAAAGTATCGGTTAAGAACAATCCCTCAAACAAAACTGTATTGTTAAATGACGCAATACCTGTCAAACTATCTACAGATTGCGAAATATCAGTCGGAACTGAGAATACAAAGTTATTATTATCTAATCCTGTAAAGTTTAGAACCAGTCCTGCAGCGATTGTGACTGATTTAGGGTAAGGGAATGCTGTTTGTACAGCAATGTCAACTATGGTACGTGCTGATTTTGCAGAACTAGGTGTGTAACCAATCATTCTTGCAAGTTTTACAACGTTTTCTCTTAAAACTGCTGTTTCTAGGAACCCCTCATTGACTGCAAGGTTAGCATTTACACTTGTGTAATATGTGTTGTATGCTAATGTATCAATTAATACAGTAAGAGACGATCCCTCGAAGTCATAATCACTAAATTGCGACTGTGCCTTCAAATATTCTTTTATTTGTGCCTTGATCTGGTTGAACTCAAGGGCATTGACTTGATTAAATGCCATTATGGTTTAAATACTACACTAACATCATCAAATTTCGGTTTTAGACCAATTATCAGATAATTAATAGAACAATTTAATGCATTTCGATCTTCTTCAAAGTCTACAGAGACAGTAACACCTGTTACTCTTGGTTCATGTATCTCTATTGCCTCTTCAATCCTATTTTTGACCTCTAATTCTAATCCAGAAGTAGAATTCTCAAATAATAGACCAATGATATTGCCACCGAAGAACGGATCAAAAGGTTTTTCGTAAAAATTATATAAAACTATATTTTTTACTGATTCTTTGATAGCAGCTTCGTTTTTTAGAGACAAGATATCATTAGTCACTGCATTCTTCTCGAACGTTAGTGAAAAATCTCTAAAAGATTTTGATATCAAGGACATTGCGAACGTACTATACCTTCATCAATGTATTTATACTCGTTTTTCGTAATATTTTTTAAGGTATGCATCTGACCTTGGATCAGTAATCAAATATCTACAATACTCATTACCATTATCATAGAAGTCATCTGACATATCTACAGGTACGTTTGCATTCCTTCCACCATCTACGATTCTATTTGCCTTGCCCACGATACCTCTTCTTTGCTCTGTTTCTAGAGGTTGCACCATACCTTGTATGCTTACCTCTACCTTGTGATGTCTTTTTGGGTTTTGTTTCTACCCCTACTTTACCCATGCTGTATTGTGTTGCCATAATTAACCTCCTGCAAAAACGTTTGATGATCCTGCTGCAACTGATGTGCAACCTGATATTCCATCCCCTACTCTACCACATCCTTTGCCATTTACAAATACGGTTGTACTCCCTGTTGCAATTGGTGCTGAATGGCCAGGACAAGGGGAACCTGGCAATAGATGTCCAGTATTGTTATCGCCCTGACGAGAGATACCTATGCCATTACAAAAGACGTTAGACGAACCCTGTGCTCTGGTCATACCAGAACAATGAGTTACATCTGCATCTCCTATTCTTGTTACAGCGGGCATTACTTTCTCTCCCTTGATACTAGTTCTTGTAAGTATTGTGTATATTTGCTCATCTCATGATGTTGTTCCTCTGTATGAGGAGGTTCGGGTGATATAGGAGCAAACTCAATCAAGTGATCAAACTCGTCGGGAAGGTCACCACATCTATCGTATTCGAGGATCTTACCCTCGTCCTTTATTACGAACTTTCCTTCCAGATCATCAATCATAATACTTTTTAGTTATTTAGAGACCTACGCGGGGTTAACGCGGTTATCCGAAGGTTCCGACATTGTGTGCTTTACGCATAGGTGGGTACTTAAACTTCAGTCGGACTGGAATCGGTCTCTTAGTTACCTGTAAATAGATTCGCAATAGTGTATCAGTATCTACCAATTGACATCACCATCGCTCATTTCTATAAGTTGCGTAATACATTTATCGTGGTCACATACAACATCAACAAGTTTCTCATATTTACTTTCTGGTTGTCTCTTCATATAAAGGTTGTAGTTAGATAGTTTCTCTTCCAACTCTCCTACCTTATCTGTGAGCATGTCTATTGCTTTCCACGCTGCAGACTGTCTCATAATTAACTCTTCATATTTCCTATCAACATGTGAGAAGTAATCACCTGACATTAAATTTCCTCCTTGAATACTAACTGTTCATTATT
>Ga0163111_10002629_pt1 | contig 11454 bp, 24 predicted proteins | sample CRUFie1St18metaG_FD_109645 | JGI IMG/M metagenome (GOLD analysis project Ga0163111, IMG submission 109645) | Marine microbial communities from the Costa Rica Dome - CRUD Field 142mm St18 metaG | ecosystem: Environmental > Aquatic > Marine > Oceanic > Photic zone | place: Costa Rica: the Eastern... | reverse complement strand
TCTGCGAATGCTGAGGTTGTTGTAAATGCACCCAATAGTGCAACTGTGGCTAGTAAACGATTCATATTCTTCTCCTTCTATTTTGCCAAAAAAAATGACAAGAACCCTGTTGTGTTCTCGTCAAAAGTATTTAACTAATAAAAGTAAAACCACAGTAAACATTTATGTCTACTGTGGCATGTTTACCTAATGTGTGTTGTTTATGTTACACATGTTCTCCGCCTGGATCGTTGTCGTCCAGTTTAACTTTTTGACCATTATCCCACATATGCTGTCTGGTTCTACTCAGAGTATGATAACCATTTTTGATTTGAAATGCAGTTTCATTGAATTGTTCTGGTCTTTTATCTGCTTCGTTGAATACCATAGCAGTGATAAAAAATCCACTAATAACAACAATGTGTGCTACTGCACTAACACCAAACGTCATAATACTATCCATGATAGCAATGCCAAAAATTGCACTCCACATAAAACCAAGAATAGTAAACACCATGTGTCCTACTCTCGGGTCAAGTTTACGCAATGGCGAGTGTTCAATTGTCATAATACTGTTCCACATATCTTTAAGCACTACGAAGATTGCGTAGGGTGGAAATGCTTTAAAACTATTTTTATTGTCCATCGAGTTTTCTCCAAAAAAAAAGTGCAACTGTTCTGTTCCTAGGTCAGTTGCCAACCCGACAGCATTATGCCGCTAAGGCGTAATCTGAAGGTGCAAAGTTATCGTTTGCGTTTAGTTTTGTTGACCTATTACGCAGTCATCCGGCAAACTCCACTCCACTTTCATATCTGTCGATCCTAGTTCGGCCCCATCATAAGCACACTTTAAAGTTTCTGCCACACGTTTATTTCTTGTTATAAGTAGGATTTGTTGTTTTTTCCTATCATATACAAAATACTTAATTAGTGCCATTGGCCTTCAATGTGTTTATGGTGGAGCCGCCGGGTACCGCCCCCGGGTCCAGTCTATGTCCATGTTGCTTCAACATTTACAAAGTATATTTATACACGATATTTGTGTTGTTGTCAAGCAGAAATGCTATCTTTTGGTTTGCATTTGTATTCAATACTTTTCCAAGTGCCGTCTATTGGCAGTTGTTCATGCATTATTTTATGATACATGCATCTATCTTTTGCAGTAGTTTCCAATACCTGTTGCGTGATGCATTGTTGTGTACTGCAAACACTCAACATCAACACCCATACTATTTCAATCATTTGTACCTCTAATTCCGTCCCATGTGTTTAGGGCCGTAGTCTCTGCTGAGCCAATCTAAGAAACTATAAAATTTTCTACGCATGATAAGGATCCATATCTATATATTTTCCCCATTCACTGTAGTAGTGTCGCATACCAACTTCATCATGTATTGTGTGATTTTCATGTCTACCATGCAGTATGTGTCTATCTTCTGTACCTACACGCATTGTAACACCTTGTCCTGTTACGCCTATTAGGTCTTCATGCAAGTTACGTCCGAAAGGTCCCCAAATAGTATTATGATGTTTGATACGAGTTTGTCTTTCTTCTAGTGTGTCTTTCTTTAGTCCGTAACCTCTAAATTCAATTAGCACACTGTTAGGTCCTAACGGAGTTACTGCATCACTGCGATACGCACTGCCACGCAAGTTAAAGTTAAAGCCTGGAAACAAGTCTACCATATACCATTGATTTGGTGGCAAGTTAGGAAAGCTAAGTTCTCCTCTATCACCTTCTTTATCAAACTCGGTATAGTTTACAGTAAAGCTACTAACGTTCACATGCCCATTATCAAATGCAATATTCTTACGAGCAAAATATTCGTCATTGAATCCTGTTACACGATTGAAGTAGTGCATAAAGTCATGATAGAATTCACTGTTAGTATCATGCCACAGTTTGTAGTTGGTAGGTATTACTGCTTTGTGATAGTGAAATACTTCTAGTTCTTCTGTGTCGATAGCATCTGCTATACAATCAAATGCACCTGCTGTCCATTCCTCTACACTCTTGGTTGGATTAGGATCTAGTGTGACCCAAATCATACCGCCATGTTTTACTTCACAGTGTAATGGTTTTTCTGTAGTAGCAAAGTCCCAAGTGTATGTGCCACTTGGCTTCCTTATGTCTATATCATTTGTGTTGTAATATGCTTGAACATTATTACCATCTACGTTTATAGCTATGACTCTTTTGTTTGCTATTTGCGTTGTTCTAAAGTCGCCCTTGTTTCTCATCTCACTGATATGACACATGGGAATCCAAACCTTGCTAAAGATTTGTTCTATTTCCATATCAAAGATTACTTGATTGTTGTAGCATTTGCTACTAATAGCTTGAACTTTTGGTTTTGCTAACCAATTTTTGTGATTGCGTGGTGGCATGATAATGCTCTCCTTGTGTATGTATTTAATTTATTGTAACACAATAAATTCACACAATCTAATACAAAGATAGTATTAACAAATAGTCAATACCTATTTCCATTTCTTTTTGCTTTCTTCTAGTATGAAAGCACCTTCAGGACTATTGATTGCCGCAATAAGTTCTAGCCATTGCTTGTTACTAATCCTGATGTTAGTATCTTCATTCAGTGTACTGTTCCACTGTGAAATATAAACACCGTTATCTTCGATTTCAATTCTTAGATCGTCGTCATAACCTTTGTCGTCTAGTATTACTATTTCAATAGTGTCGTGTTCATATTCCACAGTGAACATTTTAAATCCTTACTTTTTTAGTTTGAAACAAACAATCTCTTCGCCTGTTGCTTCATTGATTGCTGGAATATAAAAAGTACCACTGGTTGGTGCTCTACACCCTCCGTCGATAGTACTCCAAGTATATCCTGCTTGTGTTTGCTCATGAGCTGTTGCAAAAAAATCTTTGTTATCGCCATAAAACAATCCTCCAATTATAATCGTCATTACTGTCAGCATTGCTCTCTCCTTTCTTCTTTTTATTATTATATTAACGTATAAAAGATGACACTCCTAATCCCCGCCATACTTTTCTACTTTTTTTGGCACCGGTTGAAGGAATCGAACCCCCGCCTTCAGTTTTGGAGACTGCCGTGCTACCACTAACACCAAACCGATCCATAAACATTTGAGCTATTTCACCATGTTGTTTCTTATCCATATGCATAAGATCCCTAGCTCTGTGCTTATAACTTTGATTGAATACAAACTTGTCATTCAGTTCCTCTGTCCAACATAACTGTGAAAGTTTGCTATCCATCATTTCTGCTATCATCTCTCCTACTAGAAACGCATCATTTTGTCTTGCATTCCATAAATTTGGGTTATCTTTTTCCCACAACTTCCATGCTTTTACTTGTGTAAGATTATACCCAAATGCTTTCTGCGTCAAGTCATAATCTCCAAATACACACAAATTATTTGTTATATCGTTTTCTCCTACTTGTATTTCTATACGATACATATTGGGCCATAAAATTGCAATGTGCTTGGGTCTTGGCATGTCGCTGTGCATGTATGCCAACAACATATTTCTAACATAATTAGGACCCATACTAGGCACACCCAAGTTACAAATATTATCATGTTCTATATTCATTAGATCAGCTAGTTGATGATGCCATACATGTTCATGTGGTAACCCAACTCCAAATGTATGACTACAACCAATAACCAACAGATCAACATTTTTGTAATCTTCAAAAGGTCTGCACCTATATATTTTATCAACTAAATTGTAAACTACGTCCTCTTTTTTGTAGTGTGTATAGGCTCCTTCAATTAATCTAGGTGCATCTTGTCCTCTATAATTTTTGTACATATCCTCTTCACCTGCATTATAAAAATGCAGTTCGTCATCAGGTATATTGTACCTTATCTTATAATGATGCGTAATTCTGTGTATAGATTCCATTAGAAGTTCAAATAGCTCTTGGTCATCATTGTTGCAACTTTTTTAATACCATAGTCCCATTGTTGTGGAGGAGCGGTATCCCACATAAGTTCTCTAGTGTAAGGTAAAATATTCCACATGCTTTTACCTTCAGTTCTACTGCCTAGTAGTTCACTTTCTAATTGACCAGGTCCCCAAGTACAGTTACCTATCATCACACGCCAAAAATTTGGGAACTCGTTATTGTTTAACATTTTGATCATCATTTTATCTCTGGTCATGCATAGGTTTTCATTCAAGTGTACTGTATGGTCTGCAATTTGTTTATCAGCAGAATGTAATATATAAACCTGTGTTACGTCAACTGGCCCACCATAATAAATTGGACATACTATTCCTAGTTGTATTGTCTTTCTTAGTTTGCTTGCTACTCGGTTATCTAGTTCTTTGTTTATTACCCAGCCGTTTGCTCCATCACCGCTATGTTCTTGTATATAAACAATGCTGTTCCTAAAGTTGTTGTCGTGCATAGTTGGCAAACTCAACAAGAAACTAGCATTTGTGTTTAATTCATTTTTTTCCAAATTCTTTTTCCAAATCAATTTCACTTTTTGCAATCATTAGTGCTAGATATTTTATATCATCGATTAATATTTTACAGGCTAGCTTATCATAGTCACCTGTTTTTTTGTATCTTTCTCTGTGTAATTCAAGAGCTCTTGTGTGTAAAAATTCAATTTTACGATAATAATCTTCAACATTGTGCATAGTTACATCCTATATAGTGAACATTGTAACTGTATTTAATTGGTTTGTCAATAAATACTTTTACGGAGAGAGTGAATGGAAGCAGAAATAATGAGTGCCTCAGGCGTAGGTTTAGAAATTACCAATCTATTAATGCCATTTATAAGTGCATTATTAATTCTTGTCATTACATTATGGTTCAAAGACTTTGCAACTAAAATTGCAAAAGGTATGGCTTTTAAAATGAACAAAAGTTTTAACGAAGGCGATACTGTAATCTTAGACGGACAAGATGCACTTATAGTAAAAATTGGTTTGAGTGAAACTGTATTTGGTGTATACAGCGAGAAAGGTTATACCTGGAGGTATGTGCCCAATGAGCGTATTCCAATGTTGAAACTTGAAAAGGTTATAAACAAAGATCTCCATTTAGATACTGATGAAGAAAAAGCCGCAAAGCTACAATCATTGATTGATAGTGTGCAGGATACAAAAATTAGTGCAAACAAAGAAGCAATAGAGGAGATCAAAAATGGGAATGGAAGACGTAAAAAAAGGGTTTAGTTATAGCAACGCATTACACTTTGCTGAACTTAGTAATCTAGCATATCAAGAAGAAAAAGAATTCAAAAAAACTGCCTCTGCTATGGGATATAAGAATGTCAAATACTTTAATGTAGACGGTGCCCAAGCATATGGTATGAGCAAAGACGATTACATTGTGTTAGCGTTCAGGGGTACGGAACCAACACAGTTCAATGATATTAAAGCAGATTTAAATGCACTTCATGTACGCAATGAACTTGGCAAAGGTCGTGTACACAAAGGATTCAAACGTGAAGTTGATGATATTTGGGATCAAATAGAAGCATGGATAGCCAAACGCAAATACACACAAGCCTATACTTGCGGACACAGTTTGGGAGGTGCTATGAGTACTATTGCTTGTAGTAGGTTACCATGGGGATCAATTTGCTATAACTATGGATCACCTAGAGTTGGTACACCCGGCTGGGCCAAAGAGTTTAACAACAAGTTTACGTTGTACAGATTTGTCAACAACAATGATATAGTTCCTAGAGTTCCATTTGCACTTATGTGGTACAAACATGCAGGCGAACTTCATTACATCAATACATATGGAAACATAAGAGATGCAAGTTTTTATCAAAGATTAAAAGATAGATTCAGAGGTTATTGGAACGCATGGAAAAAACGCATGTGGTTCGACAGCATTTATGACCATGCTATGCCCAAGTATATCAAACGTATACATGACTTTCCATTCTATACAAATGATATGAAAAAGTAATTACTTCTCTACTTTTAAATTACTAGGATTGTATTGCTCACCGTTGTATTGTGAACCTGTTTTACTTGGACCATCTTCAACTCCGAAGTTACAACTAGCTACAGCCAAAAGACCAGCTATTATTACCCAGGTGCCTTTTTTGCACCAACCTAAAAATCTAACATAAGTTTCTTTTGCTTCTTGTTCAGCCGCTTCTCTTGGTGTCATAAAATCTCTCCTTGAGTTTGTTTTTGTTATACAATGCAGGTGCTAACACCCAATCATATAACATATTTCCAAATTGATATATTACAGGTTTCTTTGCAATTTTTGCAAGTGTTGAATACTTTGGCATGTCTTCCCAAAGTTGTATAAATGCATCTACACCGCTATATGTTTGTCCATTTTTTTGTACATGCATACGTCTTTGTGCTTGATCTTTATCCACACCCCAAGACTTTAGATCAGTGTCATTTAGATCCTCAAAGCCAATGTCAATGCACTGTTGTTTTGTATAAGTTTTGTAATGTTCTATTTCAAAATTACAGACGGCACACTGTTTGTTGTATAAGACTTTGGTCATTAACTGCCCCAGCCAGCAAACTCAATATTAACTCTTACATGTCTGGTTGGCAAAGTGTATTCTGTTACACCTAAATTTTCAAAATTAGGATTTGCTTCTAACCATTTATCTAGCTTTGCAACTGAATCAAAAAACATTTCATGTACAGATGCTTGCCCTCTGTTTAAAATAGTATATGTCATTCACCTACTCCAAAACACAGAAGCACAGGAGTCATCTTACAATAACGTGCATAGTCCTTGTGTCCGACACTTGCATAAGTCATAGCCATTGGTACAAATAAAATAAAGCCTACTAGTATTAAGGTAGCCCACCCTAATCCTCTTGTTGTACAATAGTTTTCACTCATAACCATATCCATTCTACTTTACTAACATAATGAGCATCTAACGTATCTCTGAAGTCGATAGCATCAAACTCATTATCAAACACACGCCTTACTATGCGATCTTTAAAATAACCAATAATTTCGATCATGTACGATTGCCTCTTAGAGCAAAGAACAACCCACCTACCCATAACAGTACATGTAGATTGTCATATAAAATTACATCCATAAAGCTATCAGGTTGACCTACCCATATAACACCTGTCATAATACTACAAATTGTAATACCACAAAAACGTGTAAGTAGATCACCATAGTCTCGGAGCCATGCCCAAGAAGCCATTACTCCTGCTACTAACAATCCAATGCCTGATAGTAACTCTCCATATGAAGCAAACCACCAGACAATGTAGGGAAGATCAAAACTTTCAGCCCCTTCAACAGTGACTGGAAATTTGCTTAGACCTTGTTGTATGAACACAATGGCTAGCGGGATTCGCAGTAGCCAGTGGCTCATACAGAACTCAGGTATCCTATTAACTACACGACTAAGCATTATAGATCCGCTATTAGTGCTTTAAGTTTCTTTTTTGATTTGCCTCTTGCTTTAAAACCTGCAATGGCATCAAGATTAGATGTGTCATCACCTACAACTACAAGAGCAATCATACCCATGCTAGCATGTGGTGTACACTGATACAAATAAACGCCTGGTGTATCAAATGTTATGCTTACTTCTTTGTTGTTTTTTGATTTGTTTGGCAATTCCCAACCGTCGGGACCTGCTATAAAATGGACATTATGTCCTTTTGATTTTGGCAACCAAGTTATTGTATCACCTACATCAATTCGAGCAATGTCTTCGCTATAGACCATTTTTGCTCCGTCATCTCTTTTGTTTAACATGTCGATGCTCATGTCATCAGCCCTTGCGGCTTGAAGAAATATTGTGGTAAAAAATGCAAATACCGCTGTAAGTACTATAGATTTGTTCATTTAAGGTTCCTTTTCTTTTTCTTACATACTATACTATATAGTACAGGTTGACCCAAAAGTCAACCCGTTAAGGTGTGTTATTTTGTAGCAGGCTTGCTTAAAAAGTCTGCTTCTTCATCTGTATAGGGCCACATTATTTTCCTACCCTTTTACGATATGAATGATCTGGATCTAACATTATTTTTCGCCTTTGAGATTTTTAATTTCTAACATCAGCTTCTTAGCTTCTGCATGATAACCTAATCGGGTCAATTCCGTTGCGGCTCTGGCTCTGCCTGCGACTTCAAAAGTAATCCTGAATCCGTTTGCAAAATCTGTTAAAAATTGTCCTAGTGGACTTAATACATATTCCATAGCTAATGCCGTCATTACACCCATCCTCTCAAATTATCGTTGGCTTCTGTTTTTGCGTCCATTCTTTTACTGTGAAAAGTACCTCTCGCAATACTTTCAATATCACTGCGACCAATGCCTAGATCTTTTAGTTCATGGTCTGTAAGTTGTGAAAGTTCGTTTCTTGTTTGTCTGATCATTTGCCTGTGTCTTGCCTTTGCTCTCATATCATGTACAAGGTCAAATAGTCCTTGAAATGCTTCTGAGAAAATGTTACCTACTGTTATAATTGCCTGTGTCATCTTACTTGTAAACTCCTTGTTTCGGTCCGTTGCCGTATTGTTTAATGTGATTGTAAGCGAATTCCCAATCGTTTGGATATTCTACTCTTGCCCATGTGCGTATGTCTGAATCATTGAGCTTCTTACGCTCAAACATGCTCACAAGGCTTCCTAATAGCATTCTTGCCATCTTGGTCTCCTTTGTTAATTTTGTGATGCTTGAGGGAAGCAATACCCCGGTCTGTTTCCGGCGTCACTTGTCTTTCCAAGTGCCACTCATTTTTTCTGAGCTGAGGTCGCTCTTAGTACAACTATATTTATGTAAGGATCACTGTCCTAAGTTATGCGTTTAGCACATAACGTCTGCGTAAAATTTACACACCTCTACTTACGAGTTGGATTTGGTTGAAAAAATACTTCAGGTGCTTGTGATGGTATCAAACTAGGAATACCTGAGTACAATGCACCAGCTTGTCTTAATTTATTTAAGCCTGCACCACTCGATACAGTAATCATTGATCCTGTACCAACTGCCAAACTACACATTATTTGCCATGCACCGCCCATGTCTGGATTTGCTTTGTACCATTCAAAGTTGGCGGCAATATAAGCATCTAATACTGCTTTAGGGTTTGCATTAGGATTTTGAAAAACTTGTACAATAGGTGCTGAAAACTTTTGAAACACTTGTCCAAATACTGCATCACCTACTGCTTTTCTTCTGCCTGGTTCAAACTCCATTTTATTACACATATCAACAAATATTTCCAAGTTCATAGTTTTTGGTGGAGCACCTCTTTTGCCTGGTGTACCAAAGTAACCTCCCAATGGCTCTTCAAATTCTTGGAACTTACTGAGTACATCTAATACTCTTTCTTTGCTTACACCGCCTTCGCCCATTCTACCACTACCAGCACCAACTTTCATACTGCTGGCAACTTTAAGTTCGACTGGTGTACCACTAACATCAATATCACCTGTGCCTTTTTGTGATATATCTGTACTGAGTATTGCAAGTGCATGTTCACCTTTACCTGCACGTTGTAGTCCTGCTCCAAAGTCCATAAACTCTAAAAACATTTGTTCTACAATAGGTCCGTTGAATATTTCACTTATACTGTAATGACCATCATTTAAAAATGTTCTTGTATTGACACATTTGTTAGCTTGTAGTAAATCTAAGAAATCATTCTTTTGTTGAATGTTAAGTCTGTCACTAGCAACAATTTTTTCTGCTATACTTTTTATAGCCGCATCATTGTATTCACCTTGTAGCTTGCTATCTACTACAGGTAAGAATCTATCCATCACACCATTCTTTTGAACAATGCTGTATACTCTATCAATTATTTTTGCTTGTTCTTCATCATTAGGATCGTAATTACCAACAGTCGATAAAATTTCCTGTTTGGCTTGTGCTGGATCTTGATACTCTCTTAAAAACTGATTTGCTCTCATGTAATTATTTATCAGTTGCCAGTGGTAGTTGATTCGTATGTTTTGTTGAACTGATTGTTGACTCTGATAAAGGTTGCACACTTACTAAGTTGTTTTAGTTTTATAGCACCCACATAAGTTAATGTACTTCTTACTCCGCCTAGTACATTTTGTAATGTTACTACAACAGGTCCTCTATAAGGAACAAGCACTGTACGTCCTTCACTGCTACGATAATCTTTAAGTCCTTCAAAGTGTTTGTCATTTGCTGTTTTACTACTCATTCCATAGAACTGTACAAACTTTTTTTCTTCACTTACGAAGTTTATATTGTCATGTGTAAGTTCATTTGTTCTATAAGTTTTGGTAATAACTTCACCGCCGCCTTCGTCATGTCCAGCAAGCATGCCTCCAAGCATTACAAAATCAGCTCCGCCTGCAAAAGCCTTAGCCACATCACCAGGGCAAGTACAACCGCCGTCAGCAATGATATGTCCACCCAATCCATGCGCCGCATCGGCACACTCAATAACCGCACTAAGTTGGGGATAGCCCACCCCAGTCTGTATGCGAGTCGTACAAACCGACCCTGGTCCGATTCCGACTTTGACGATGTCTGCTCCATTTAGTATTAACTCCTGTGTTTGGTCAGCGGTAACAACATTACCTGCAATAATAACTAGATTTGGATAGTTTTGTCTGAACTGTTTTACATATTCTATAAAACGTTGACTGTATCCATTTGCTACATCAATACAAACATATTTTAGTTTATCACCTACTTGTTCATAAACATTCCTAAATTTTTGTTCATCTTCATCTTTGACTCCTATACTCATAGCAACATAATCATGTCTCCATGAAGGAACATCTTGTTCATCGAAATATCCTACTAGTTCTCCTACAGTGTAGGTTTTAACCAGGCATGTGAATATATTCAATTCACCTAGTCTATCAGCCATTTCAAATGTACCAACACCATCCATGTTGCTAGCCATAATAGGAATGCCTTCATAATCTATATCTTTTGTATTGGAATGTCTAAATTCAAATTTGCGTTCCATCCGCACTTGTTTACGACTACCTAGTGTACTTCGCTTGGGTCTAATCAAGACATCACTATAGTCTAGTTTAACTTCGTCTTCTATTCTCATTGGGAACCTCTATATGTCTATAGTTCTTCTAGATCCAAAGCCAGTGGATATCCTGCTCCACGACTTATTGTAATACTTTCTGCAATTTTTTGTTCTGCAATTTCGTAATAGTAAACTCCAGCAACACCTTTGCCTTCGTCATGTACTTTAAGCATAATTTCATTCGCAGTATCATCAGTATGATTAAAAATTTCTTTTAACAATTCAACTACAAATTCCATTGGCGTACTTTCATCATTAAAAAGAATGACGCTATATTTCTTTGGCTTTGAAATATCCAACTTGTCTGTTTGTTTTATTTCGACTTCAGTATCCATACTAGTATTTACCCGAATCAGAGGGGGGATTTCTCCCCCCACTTTACTTTATTTGATAGCGATTGTTTTTGGTTTCTTTTCCTCTGGAATGATTCGCTCTAGTTCAATATAAAGCATACCATTCTCCATTC
>Ga0163111_10002627_pt1 | contig 11457 bp, 13 predicted proteins | sample CRUFie1St18metaG_FD_109645 | JGI IMG/M metagenome (GOLD analysis project Ga0163111, IMG submission 109645) | Marine microbial communities from the Costa Rica Dome - CRUD Field 142mm St18 metaG | ecosystem: Environmental > Aquatic > Marine > Oceanic > Photic zone | place: Costa Rica: the Eastern... | reverse complement strand
TAGTCTAATTTTATACCATAAATACCTACAAATAATTTAATTAAATACCACGAACGTTGATCGAATCTATGATTAGTCATGTTTGATTTTTTAATCATTATAAATCTAAATAGAGATATATAATGATGATTTATTTCAATTTTATAAATAAAAAATGGCTAGTGCCTTGCCGTAAAGATAAATAGTGATTTAATATTTACTATTCAATATTCGTATTCTGAGTCTACCTCATCGTCGATGGAGAAATCGTCGTCATATTGTTGTTCAAAACAGTATTTTTCTTCATCTTCTACAGGTAATGAATATTTATTAGACAAATAGTCATAATAATATATATAACTATCTGAGTACTCTCGCCATATATATGGATATTCAGGTTCGTCATCTCCTATAAATCCGTTTATGATGTCTTGGATGTCGTGACTTAATATTCCGTTTAATAAAAAGTCTAGTTCGGTTTCGTTGCCGGTCAAAAGTCCGTTTTTTACGTCAAAGAAGAAAGAAGGTTGAATTGCTTGCGCCATTGTTTTGTGCGTGGGAGACGAGTTGTTCTTTTCCCGCGTGAGATATTTGGGAGTAGTTTTTGCGCGTATAGTTCAATTTTTATTTAAATATATTTTTTGTTAGAGTGAAATTTGTATTTTTTTTTAAATACAAAATACAATAAACGTGGTAAATGTAGATAAAAAATATATTAAAAATATGTTAAGAAATGAGTTAGAAAATTAATAAATGAGTTAGAAATTTTAATATTAGTTATAATCACTATCTTCGTCGCTTTCGTCGCTTCCATCGTCTTCATCGGAATCGCTGTATTCGCTCCATTCATCTTCTTCTTCTTCGTCGCTGTCTGTTTCATTCCCAACGGATTCTTCATCATTTTCATCAGCTACACACGGATTTTCTTCTTTGTCGTCATCCTCTTTCACGATGAATCCATCTTTGTAGTTATAATTATCTGTTGTATATGAGAATACTTTATCTGTATGCATTTCCACAGAATTGCCGTCAAATTCACGGTCGTATTGATCAGCGCCAACAAACCCGGAACCAGCAACATATTCTCGGTCGGTGTATTCGTTTTTCGGTGATTTGACTACCCGACCACTTTTTGTGATTGTTTTTTTCGTGTTGTTGGACGCCATTGTGAGATGTCGTTTTTCTTTTATGTATATATAATCAAATGGTCTGATTTCAATTTTTAATATATAAAAAATATATTAAGAAATGAGTTAGAAATTTAAGAAATGAGTTAGAAATTTAATATTCGTTTTGTACGATAAAATGCCCATATTCTTTTCTTATATAATTATTTGATTTGTCCCAGTCATGGACATCACTAATTACACGGGGTATATCTTCGATACCCCGCGCTTTTAAAACCCGCTCTATATGCCGCTTATCGTGTCTACAAGAACATTTACATCTGCGATCTTTCGCCAAATAAAGAACACTATTTATTCCAGTATAGTCCTGGTGGCGTTTACAACACGTGCATTCTCCTAACGCATTGTATGAAACAATCAATTCTTCCTCCACCATATAAAGATCGATGAACTCTTCCCAATCCCGAGTTGTCGACCGCCTCCACTGATAAATCAAGTTTTTAATAAAATATTTACATTTATTTAAATTAGTTCTATTTTTTAACTCATTTATGTTAATTCTATTAGATAGCGAATAGAACGCTATTAAAGTTATGATATCGTCAGGCATGTTATTAATAGTAGTTTTACCAATCCCACCCAATATAATAGAGACTTGTTTGATATCTCGGAAATCCATGATTTGTATATTTAATAAAATAAAAGGGGATATTTCAATTTTTAATAAAAAAAAAAAGGTGTATGACCTTGCCGTTTTTCTTGATTTTTGCTGCCTTTTTGCTGTCTTTTTGCTGCCTTATTTTATTCAATTACCAAGTTATGGTCCACCCCCCCACAAGAATATCTTCCATCGTGTAATGCCTGAATTCGCCTGTGTGGTTAGAGACGTTAAACCGCTCGCGCTGCTCCATATAAAGACGAAGGTCGATCTGCTTTACCAAAAATTGCCGTTGATGATTGGACCATTTTCGCACAACCAGTGTATGCGAGTTACTCATTAGGTCCCGTTGAAGAAGGTCATCTCGTGCTGGGACCTTTGACTCCACTACTTTACTCAACGGTACACATTTCAGCATACGATTGATGTGGTTGCGCGTGCGGTAATGAGCGTCTTGCTGATAGGGTTTTGACCCCATCTTCAATCCACACACACAGACGACCTTCGCAGGAGGGGCGAGCATTTTGGCGAGTGCCTCGTAAAACTGCCTGTTTTTGTAGCCCTGTGCTGCACGCTTTAGGATTGTAGCCTTCCACTCCTTAGCAGTCTGGGATTTAGTGGCCTCGAGTTGCTTGAACGCTTCCTTACCCCACGTCGAGTTTCCAGAAGCGTCAAAGTTAACGGACCACGAAACCTGAACGGTAATGAGCGGCAGTTTACCCTCCTTGAAGTAGGCGTCAGAGAGCTTATCGCGCGATAGATTCTTGATTTTGGCGTAGTTCAACTTCACTCCATAGATTCCGGCAAACTCCCTGATCACGCGCCATGACGCCTGATCGAACGTATGGGAGAGAGAGGAGGCCATGGCGAAACTCTTGGGAGTTACAGCGAAGGTTTTAAAACGTGAGAAATATGCCTAGAGGCAGGTATGTTATCGCCAGAATCTCGTAAAATGGTTCAATTTTTATTTTAAGGAGATCTAAATAAAAAATAGGTATTTTAAGGGGATCTAAATAAAAAATGGGTATTTTAAGGGGATCTAAATAAAAAATGGGTATTTTAAGGGGATCTAAATAAAAAATGGGTATTTTAAGGGGATCTAAATAAAAAATGGGTATTTTAAGGGGATCTAAATAAAAAATAGGTTAATACCTTGCCTTTTTGCTGCCTTATTTAATTTTTATTTAGTTTTTACGGGTTTTCTTATTTTTGTGGTTTTTTAGAGTTTTCTTATTTATGTGTTACTAATTACTCCCCGCTGAGGAGTGCCTGGATATCAACCCCAGCATTGAACTTTGGGGTCGAACTTACAGGGTCCCAGGTTCCTACTGGTTCAACATCGTCATCCAAATCCAAATAGAGCGTGTTTTCTTCATCCCGAAGATACTTTACTCCTTCATAAGTAAGGCGTTCAAAGTCCTCATCTTCTTCATCTTCGGAATCCTCATTGTTCGCGTCTGACTCTTTTGCCTCTTCAACTGGCGAAACTTCAACTATCGGGGTTTCCTCGACAAGTTCCTCTTCATCATCGCTGGAAACTTCTACCAAATCCTCCGTCTTTTTCGGAGACAATTTCTTGGATTTCTTCGTCAATTTTTTTGGCGAAACCTTTTTCGGCGATGATTTTTCCTTAGCGACTAGTTCATCAGCAGCAACGGATACTTCTTCTGCCTCAGTAGAAGCAGCGGATACTTCTTCTGCCTCAGAGGCGGTCTTTTCGGAAGCGTCATTAGCAGTCACATCTTCAACTACCTTAACCACCTTCTTAGGGCGTCCGCGCTTTTTCTTAGGAGCATCATGGTCACAAGGTTCGTCGGCACTAGACGAAGCGGAAGATTTAATAGAGCGAGATGCCTTGGTCTTATCAACTGACCACTGCTCTTCTGGTAGCGTTAGTCCGTTGTATAGATCAGAGATCTGCTGTTCAATAGTATCCCTCGGAATTCCGCGCTTAGCGCAGTAAGTACCGAAAGAGATCTCCTTCTTACCTTTTGGGTCCTGATAGCACATAATAGATGTGCTTAGACGATCACTAACCGTGCCGTATTTCATGCCTGCCTTAGAGCAGGTTTTGCAATAAGACGAACCCTTAGAAGGTCGGGTCAAGCATGGGGACAATAGTCCACCGTTGACCTTTAATGCTAGGCAGGTTTCACTATAGTCAACGCAGCACAAATAGGGAAGGTCTACCGCCTTAGTAACCTCTTCTTGCTTACCTTCATCGTTAATAACGGTGGAGACGAACGTGAGAGGCATAGACTTCAACAGAGTGGAACTGATACTAACAGCAACAGGTTTCGCGTCTGAAGTAATCACCAAGGGTTCTTCTTGAGCACGGGGTGTCTCTACCGGGCATGTACCCGAAAGAGACGGCGTGAACGCATCTTTGGTTTCTTTAAAGTCTTGATGGTAGATCAGTGCTTGAACTTCAGCCAACAACTCTTGTCCGTTAGTAGGAGCGCTTGAGTTTTTGGCGATAACCTCATCGTAGTAGCCGCAGAACATCGCCAAAGCCACGTCGTTAAACGCGCGCATCTGAGGAGTAATGGTGGCCATTATAGAAGAGATTCGAAGTAGAACTGTTTCTGAGAGTGAGGAGGTGCTGGACCAACCGCAAGTACACTTATCGTTATAACCGCAACTTTGGTTCAATTTTATAGAGTAGTTGCGATTTGTACACTTTTTATCAATAAATATGTATATTTAGTCGTTTATTCAGTAAATTGATAAGTAAAAACTCGTCAATTTGCCTAATTGATGAGTAATATATACATAAAAAGAGGGGATAAATACTTTACTCATCAATTAGGCAAATTGACGAGTTTTTACTCATTTATTGACGCAATTGATGAGTAACCAATAAAATTGAACCATAACAGAAATTATAATACAAATCAACGCCTTTAGGCACTACCATACAGTTTTACTCGTTTACCATGTCTTCCACTTCGCAGAACTTTCCTAGAACGTTCTACAAGTTGTCGGGCGCCTGGGACGCCAAGACTGGAACCAGGACTTTCAAGGACTCCATTTGGAGCATCACTTCAAGCGCAAAAAATGATCCAATCAGCATGATTCCTGCGATGATGACCGACAAGTTGGGCAAGATGCCTGATATGATGGCGGCATTTGAGCAAGTCGGGTTGATGGAGAGACGCAATGACCAAGTTTGGATCTACGACATGCGGCAAAGCGACGTTTTGCCCAAGTCTACTTCCGACCTTGAGCGCCTCTATTCATTTGCGCTGTCGGCTATTCGCGTCTGGTTTAACCGGACCGATGCTGACTATTTGACGAAACACTCGCATATCTCCACGTGCTTCATCGTGTGGTACTTCACCAAACCAAACTTCTTCTTTAAGGATAAGGTTATGAAGCAAACCACGCGTAACGGCATTCAGCGGATATGGACACCATTCTTCATTGCTAAGCAAACGAAAGTAGTCTCGCAGACGCCGACGCCTCGCGCTGACTCTAAGCGATCCGTCATCACTACAACGGATGCAATGCTGCCGAAGCAACAAGTCGAACAAGAAAAGATACGGACAAGCATCGCCAAAATCTTCAAAGACGCGGGAGGTAAACTGTTTGCGTGGGATGACCCATTGAATGTTCATCGGAACATTTCGGGCGCTATCGCAAACAACGACAGAATCTTCTCGATAAAACAAACAAAAAAACTACAAAATCTCTACAACGAATACACAAAGATCACATCGAAAATTGACGAAACGATGCGAAAGCGGGCGAAAGCAGATTTCGTCAACACTCGGATCATGAACCGGACACAGTCTCCGGGGGGGGAACCCGCTCTATCGCCAACCAGCAGTGGCGCGGCAGAAGAGACAGTTGAATCGGGTGTAGGCGATAAACCCGTTGAGGCAGTTTCACCGTGCCTTCAAAACCTCGAGGAGGAGGTAGTCGATTCGTGGGAAGATCTATAAAAAATAAATAAAAAACAGTAAATAGGGAATAGGCAGGCAGCAAAAGGCAGGCAGCAAAAGGCAGGGATTTTATCCCATTTTTTATTTTTAAAATTGAACTTTGTCTGATTCTTACAATTGAAACAACACATTATGAACTCTTCTGTTCCTTCTGTCCGTTACCACGTCGGATATGTCTACATCAGAAAACCCGCCGCAAAACCAAAACCCACCCCTACTTAACGAATATAGGTTCTACAACATCCCAACGGAAACACTCGAGACGTTTACATTTGACCAACTGAAACAAAGAAGAACACTATTATATAACACAACTCTTTCAAAAGAAAAAAAAATAAGAGACAAAATGTATGAAGAATTAGGGATTATTGAAATCCTTATTCGAGAAATAGAGGTTAATGTGGTACAAAATATTGACCTTATCACACAAAAATGTATTTAAACTGTAGAATCTTTATAAATAATTTATATTAACAAAAACATCTAATCGGCAGGGATTTATCCCATTTTTTATTTATTTTTATATTAGAAATGAGTTAGAAAATTAAGAAATGAGTTGGAAAAAAATTGAAGTTAAACCGGGCGTTTTTATATAACAAAAACATAATGGAACCTTGTAGACCTGGAATGCCCGCAAAGACCTACAGGTGGTGCCGATGCATGAGTTCATGTGGATTCGTTGAAGACAAATACTGGATTTACTCGAAGGGCGCCATAAACGGACTTCACCTTATCCGCGAACTATATGATGACGAGGTTCTTCATATTAGTCAACGCAGGTGGTTCCTCACTGAAAAAATATACAAAAAAGAAAGAGAAGAATTGTTGATTCCTCAACAACCGTAATAAGATACATTTAAAAAAGAGACAAAAATAAATACAAAAAGGTAGTTTTAAGGCAAGGATTCTATCCTATTTTTAATTTTAAAATTGATTTATTATTTATTTTTGTCTAATTATTAAAACACGCAGTTACAATTCGGTATGAGTTCACAAAAGGAACATGATGATTGGGAGGAGCAATACGAAAGAGAAAGGCAAGCATCTATAAATAAGATGATTAATTCTAGGTGCGTTTGTTGTAGAATAAAATGTAAAGATGTTAATGACTATACCATGGGAGAAACATATCAAAATAAATGGTATTGTTTCGAACATACAGAAAAGTTATTTAATATGTTGAAAGTTTCCAATAATTCTGAGTTTTGGGACAAGACTGGGCGATACAGGTAAAATAATTAATTAATTCATACTTTTATAATATTTTTTATTTTATTCAAAATTGAAACACCGATTTTGTATTTTATAGAAAAATTGAACCCATTTACCAAACATAATCATTTGTATACTCGGACTTAGGTTCATCCAACTTTCTCTTTATAACAAGCATTTCATTCACAAAAACATGGCTTCCAACGCTAATATTGTGATTCCGTCGCTCTGCCTTCCGCGCATCTACCACAAGTTTGACGAAAATTACGTTGAACAAGTGTTTATTCAGATGTTTGGATACGACGCAAACGGCGACTCCTGTATCGACCGCATTGATCTTGTCGGTCGGGATGATCGCCGAACGGGGGAACCTTTCTGGCTCGCATTTGTCCACTTTACTGACTCCGGAGTTAAGGTTACGACCGAAACCGAGGATTTTGTGCGCCGGATTAATGAAGGTCGGGAGGTAAACATTCAATATTGTTACCCAAAAACGTGGTTTTGGAAGGCGCGCAAGAACAATGCGGTTGCTAAGAAGAAGACTCAAGAAGATGCGCCACGACCGCGGATCATGCCCATTGAAGACCAGGAGGAAATCGAGCAAAAGAAGATCGACATCAAGAAGGATATCGGAGAAATCGAAGAAATTAAGATCTCGGAACCAATAAAGAACTGGGCGGACGATGAAGAAAAAAACGAATAAATAAAAAAGAGAGTGGGGGGGGGATGCTTTAGATTTTAAGTAGCAAAATATTTTTTATTATCATTCTCGGTTTAAATCTGTTTTACAAATGTTTTATAGGAAAATTGATTTAAAGATAACGTGTTATATAATAGTATAACTGTGATAGAAGTATATGCCCTCGTGGCGCAATGGATAGCGCGCGCGACTTCTAATCGCGAGGTTGTGGGTTCGAGTCCCACCTAGGGCTCATTGCTCCATTAGCTCAGTTGGTTAGAGCGTGCGACTGTTAATCGCGAGGCCATTGGTTCGATCCCAATATGGAGCGCTAGCACTGATGCCCGAGTGGTCTAAGGGGGCAGACTTAAGATCTGCTGTATACGTACGCGTGGGTTCGAACCCCACTCAGTGCACTTCCGCATTAGTCCAGGTGGTTAGGATCCCTCGCTTTCACCGAGGTGACCCGGGTTCGAGTCCCGGATGCGGAATCATAAATATTTTAATACGCGATTATTTTCACGTTCCTATAGCTCAGTTGGTTAGAGCACCAGTCTTATGAGCTGGGGGTCGAGGGTTCAAACCCCTCTAGGAACACTTCGCATTGATGCCCGAGTGGTCTAAGGGGGCAGACTTAAGATCTGCTGTATACGTACGCGTGGGTTCGAACCCCACTCAATGCACTTACTCGGTTAGCTCAGTCGGTAGAGCGCAAGACTTTTAATCTTGTGGTCGAGGGTTCGAACCCCTCATCGAGTGCCTGGTCCTATAGCTCAGTTGGTTAGAGCACCAGTCTTATGAGCTGGGGGTCGAGGGTTCAAGTCCCTCTAGGACCATTTTTTTATTATTCATTTTGTTTAAATACTTATAACGCAATAAAAAATATGTTTATAGAAATGAGTTAGAAAACAGAGAAATGAGTTTAAATTATATTATGCTGTGGTACTTCGTTTTAATACTGGTTTTGGTAAATTTTCTTCGCACAAACCATTCGTTATCAAGTCTTTCAGGATACTCTGATTGTTCTTTGTGATGTAGTCTACATTCAAAACTCCTAGGGGGCAATCTATGCTATTTACTAGAAAATATTTAAAACGATTCAACATATCGGTTAGTTGGTGTTCATTATATGTATTAAAATTAAACAACAACTTATTACTTAGGTCCGGGTTTGTTTTTTCTAACTTTTTTCCGATTTCGCATACCGCATGAAACAACGACACATCGCTCAGTTGAAGATCGCTCTTTGTGTAAACCATCGCATTTATAATTATATTTACTAGATTACTTATTACAGTTCAATTTTTTTTTATAATATTATACAGAAAGAGACGACAATAAAATGTATTCTTGTCCGTCACTCATTATTTCATAACCTTTTTGTAGGTAACTTATCAATTCTAACGAATTATATTTTATTATACGAGGATCTGGATTTATTTTTAATTTTTTTAGATACATTATATCTTCTCTTCCCCAGAAATTCCATCTCCATTTAAACGGATTATAACCATCTATTGGGTTCGGCACCGATCCTGATTCCATATATGATACACATTTATTATAAAATCCTATATCATAACAATCACAATTGTACGATTGAGGGATCGTCAAATACTCTTCTGTTATTTTTTTTCCTAATATACACCCGTAACTTTTTCCGTACTTTTTTATCATTAGATCTATTATGATTTTCGCACGATATTTCAAATACTTTATGTTTTTATATATTTTATACACTTCACGTATATCCACAGTACGAGTTTTGTAGTATCTTCTTATATTTTCGTGTTCTTGATAGGCAGCCTCTCTTATGGGATCTCGCGAGCTACGACGAAGCTCCGGCGGCTCATGATTTTTTATCGTTTCCTGGATATCGATTGCGCTTCTTATCATTTTGAAGTTACATGACATTTTTTTTATAGTTACATTTCAATTTTTATAAAATTGACCTTTTTTTTACATTTTTAATTATTTATACGAATGATACACTTCTTCACAATACGATGAAACTTTCACAGAAAGTAAGAGACAAACTTATTTATTTGAGATTGAAAAAAAATAATGTTAAGGTTGTGAAACCTTCCGACAACAATAAGCGTACTTTATTTCACTATAAAAATTGGTCTATCGACTCTGACTTTCTACAATTTTACAATTTAAATACTTTTCAAAACCAAAAAAATTTTGGTGAAAATATTTTCAAATCTTTTATGAATTTGAATTTACTCACGGTTTTTGCTGTTGCGCCAACACAGTCCGGTAAAACAGGTTCCATGCTTTCTACCATTCAACACTTTTACAATTCGCCACATCATCATGTTCCATTAAATAATATATTTATTTTCACTACACATTCTTCTAGAGAATGGCTCATACAGACTAAACAGAGATTTCCTAAAAAATTTGAAAATAATATTTTCCACCGCAATCAGATAAAGACTTTTATCCGAAATATCCGCGGGAAAAAAAATTGCCTTATTATTTTCGATGAATCGCATATCGCTTCTTCGCAGTTTCAGACTATGTTTCGGATTTATAATGCACTCGGGTTTTATGATTCTAAACATATGTTTGATAATAATATTAAAATTGTTCATTTTACTGCTACTCCCAAAAATATTATACATGATGCACATGCTTATTGGGGCAATTCTTTTATAACTTTGAACATGAATGTTCCGGATTCGTATGTTTCACTACAGAATTATATGGACAATAACCAAATTTTACAAGCAAAGGATTTGCGTACCATTGAGAATGTTATTGATTTTAAACAATATGTTTCCGAAGACAAACCTGGGTACCACATTATTCGGACTTCTAGGGGCAAATACCATCTACAAACAATTGATCATTTTAAAAACGTTTTCTCTTCTTTTAATAATCCGGTTTTTATTTCCGAACCTCTCGACAAATCGTTTAATTTTGATGTTATACTCAAAATTAAACCTAAAGTACATACTTTCATTTTCATTATTGATAAAATTCGCTGCGCCAAGACAATACATATTCAATTTGTACATAATTTATATGAAAGGGTTTCCGACAATTCTGAATTTTCTACCATTATACAAGGCCTGGCCGGCAGAGCTACTGGTTATCACAAACATGTACTACACATACGGATTTTCTCTCATTTTAAACATATTTCACAGTTTATTTATAAAACACATCCTATTAATTATAAGCGCTCTTTTGTGTTATAATTTTCACATTATTATTTTTATAAAATTGAAACTATATTTTGTATTATTTATACATGTATAAAATAAACAACATGAATCACGAAAACAATATTCGCAACCTAAGGATGAATCAATTCGACAACATCCAGATTCATAACAAGTTTGAAACTAAATATCTTAAATATAAACAGAATCATTTTAATAATAAACATTTCAATATTAAACATCGCAATCTTAAACAATTTGATCGCACTAAAAAAACACTTCATAAACGCACACTTCGCTGGTAAAGTTAAGTTAAGTTAAGTTAAGTTAAGTACACTTTTATCATTTATTATTTTATATTCGGATTCATTTTAATATTTTTTATCTATATATATACATTATGCTATTAAATCTTTATAAATTATTAAATTTGATTTCTATAATATTATTTTTTATTACGCCAAAGAAAAAATATTTTCCAGAATCATGGTATTATAAAAGTTTTTTAGTTATACTTATAACATTTTTTATATTAAATTTGTCTAATAATAAAATTACAAATATATATATTATTCCACTTTTAATATTTTTAAATATTATATTTTTGCTTTATATTCAATATACTATAGATAAAAATAATTATATATCTTATTTTTTGATATTATGCCTACTATTTACATTTCCT
>Ga0163111_10002626_pt1 | contig 11458 bp, 14 predicted proteins | sample CRUFie1St18metaG_FD_109645 | JGI IMG/M metagenome (GOLD analysis project Ga0163111, IMG submission 109645) | Marine microbial communities from the Costa Rica Dome - CRUD Field 142mm St18 metaG | ecosystem: Environmental > Aquatic > Marine > Oceanic > Photic zone | place: Costa Rica: the Eastern... | reverse complement strand
CAAATACAAATACAAATATAAATACAAATATAAGTACACATACAAATACAAATGCAAATAAAAATAGAATAGACAATTACTATAATATAAATGATTTGAATAATAAAATGATATATTTGAATAACATGATAATAAAATCAATAAAAGAAATAAATAATTATACAAATAATAATTGATTATATAAATAAATAATTATACATAAAAATTATGTAATAGAAATAAATTTTTTGATTTTTTTTTTTTTTTTGATTTTATTATCTTTATAATTATAAAAATTGTCTAAATATTTTTCAACAATATTATCTAATTCATTATATAAAAGATTTTTTATAAATTCATAAATATAACAAATAATATAATCATCACCTTTACCAACAATTAATATACTACCAGTTCTAAATATCATAAATGAAATTTTCAAAAATTTGTCAGTTTTATTATCAATATAACCTAATTGTTGTTCAGAATTCAATTTATAATAAAATTCACATTGAATACCAGGATATGAACAAGGGTCATAACACGAGTTAATATTATATTTATGTCTAAGTATATCAAACAATTTGTCTCTATTAATACAAAATTTACAATAAAAATTTGAATTAATTAAAACAGTTTCAACATGTCTGGGATTGAATGCAAGGTTATTATCAATATACTGTTTGAATAAAGAAATAAATTTATTCATTATAAAAACAAAATATTCATCACATGGAACACCTGGAATTTCAAATTTTCCAGTATTGAATATTTTAATATGAATTTCTTTATATTCATTATTATGAAACAATCTAAGAGTTAAAACAAAACAATTATAAAAAGCACTTTTACTAGTTTTTTTTTTAGTATTAAGTAAATCTTTTTTAGATAGACCAATTGTAACAATTTTTATATTTTTGAATTTAATTCTACCATTTGGATTATCAATATCAACCAACTGTTTAGAATTATAATAAGAATAATTTTTTAATTTATTATTACACTCTTCAACTTCTTCTTTATTGTAAAAAGACATTTTGATTTGTTTTTTTACAAAACCTTCTTTTAATTCATGATAATTCAATAGATGTATTTTCCAAAATACATCATATATATTTATTTCTTGATCAAGATAACCTATTTTAGTTTTAGTAGATATATAAATATTAGAAAATATATCATGTTTAGATAAATTATTGTGATTATTTATACTATTAGATACAATATTCATCTGATAATCATTAAGACTAGTGTTATTGGAATTATTATTATTATTATTATAATTATGATTACCATTGTTATTATCATTAATATTATCATCATTATCATTATCATTATCATTATCATTATCAAAATCAGCATTCAAATATTTTAACCAATCAGAATCTATTTTGTCATCATTAGAATTATAATCATTATTATAATTATTGTTATAATTATTAATTATCATAAAAGTTTAAAGATAATATATATTTAATCAAAATATATCAATTATTATTTAAATAATAATTATATAATTTTTATTTAATTTTTAATTTTTAATTTTTAATTTTTATATTATTAATATTTAATAACAATGAACACACAAGTGGAAGTTGTAGATAGTAAAATAAACAATAATGATACAATATTGAATAATTTTAATTTTTACTATTCTTTGAAAAAGAATGATATAATTTTCAAAGATTTATTAGATATTTCTATTATTACTCTAAAAAATATTAATATTAATGATATTAATAATGATATTAATAATGATATAAATGATGATAATGATGATAATAATGATGATAATAATAATGAGAATAATTTAAATAGTAGATTTTTAAATGAAAATAGATTAAACAATAATATATGTCATATATATAATCCAAAAAAAAATAACAATAATTTATGGTTAAATAGATTATCAAACAGAATAAATAATTTTGTAATATAAATATCAGATTATTTAAATACATTAAAATAATAAAAAAATTTCAATTTAATGTATTTAAATAATTATTATATATTGTGTGATATACATAAGTCATCAATATATTATTATTGTTTTCAATTTCATGAAAAAATAATTGAATGTTGTTAACAATATTAGTATAATCAATTATATTATTATTGATTAAATATATGAAATAATTTTTTAATAAATTTTTAACAGTAATTTCATAATTATTTGAAATATTATTAATTTTATCTATATATTTAGTAATATTATTATTAATATTAATATCATAAATATTATTCAAAGTAATATTGTTTAATAACATAAACTTTTTATTATAATTTATTTGTAAATAATTTATCATACTTCTAATATCACTATCAAAAAAATCAGAAATTGATTTCAATTGATATTTAGTCACCTTGATATTTTCCTTTTTTTTTATAATATTTAGTAAATCTAAAATATTTTTTTGTGGAATATTATTGAATCTTATTTTCAAAAATTCATTTTTTAAACAATTTTCTATTTTACTTATATAATTGCATATCAAACAATATTTAACATTAGCACATGAATTTTGAATCAATACTTTTAAAGCATATTGTGCAGGTTTAGTCATACAATCAACTTCGTCTAATATTATAAATTTTGTACCTTCACAAAATAAATTATTAGTTTTTACAAATATATTAATATTATTACGAATAATTTCAATACCTCTATCATCAGATGCATTTAAATGTAATATTAATGATTTATTTACTTGATTATATTTAGATTGATATAAATTAATAAGATTAATTATAGTAGTTGTTTTACCAGTACCAGGTGGTCCATAAAATAATAAATTAGGAAAAATATTATAGTTTACCATATTTTTAAATATTGTTTTATTGTAGTCATTTAATATTATATTATTGAAATCATTAGGTCTATATTTTTCAACCCATGGTATATTATTATTCATAACATATTATATTTGATTTAATATATTTTATTAATTTTAAATCAAAAATTGATATTATATTATATAATATAATTAAATTGTAATATATAATATAATTCAAATTATCAAACAAAATGATTGATAAATCATTATCTATTATAATTGGTCCAATGTACAGTGGTAAAACTTCAAAATTATTCGAAAATTATAATTATATTAATAAATATAATGAAAAACAATTAATTATAGATCACACATTTTTAAAAAATGAATTGTTACAAGTCACAAATTTGTACAATCATGATAAAAACTATTTATCATGTATAAAATTTAATAGTAGATTATTAAAAAATTTTAATTATTATAATTATAAATATATACATATAAATGAAGCACAATTTTTTCCAAATTTAAAAGAAATAATATTATTTATATTAGAAAAATATAATGTTCATATTTATTGTTATGGATTAGATAGTGATTATAAAAAAGAAAAATTTGGAGAATTAATAGATTTAATTCCACATTGTGATAATATAGTCAAATTATCGGGCAGATGCAACAATCCAAATATTATATGTAATAATAAATCTATTTTTAGTCATAGAATAGATAAAAATTTATTACAAAAAATTTTATTAACAAATTCAACAGATACTAATTATATAAGTTTATGTAGAAAGTGTTATGGTATTTTTAACAAATAATCAATTAGTCTTTATGTTAATTTAATATATATATTTTTTTAATATATATATTAAATTAACTTAAATTTTATTGATATATAATTAAATATTATATATCATGGATATTTCTGCTGATACTGTTCCTAAAAAAAAAAAGGGTAGAAAACCTAAAAATTATTATCTTAATCTATCACAAGATGGATCTGGAACAAATATAGTAAGCAATATTAAAAACAATAATATCGATAGTTCAGGTGTTAAAATTCCAAAAAAAAGAGGTCGTAAACCAAAAGGAGGAAAATTAATAAACATAAAGAATATTTACACAACAGATAATATATCACAAAATGTTATATTACATTTAAATTGTAAAAAAAATGATTTGAATTATTCATATAAATATGATCCAAATATAAAATCTATAGAAAATTATGATTTTAATAAAATAAATTTTTCTTCAATATATTTTGATTCGTCCAATAATAATCATGTATTAAATAATAAATCAAATATTTATAATTTTAAAGTTGATAATAACAATAATAACAATAATAACAATAATAACAATGATAACAATAACAATAACAATAATAATAATACTATAACAACCGATCTGTTTTTCAATAATAATAATAATGTTAACAATAATAATATTAACAATAATAACAATCTAAATACAAAAGATAGTAATAACAACAATAATACAAAAGATAATAAGAATTTGCATAAAAAAATAACAATATTAGAACATAATTTGAATAAAGGTATATCTAAAAAAGGGTCTTGCTTTTGGTGTACATGTGATTTTAATAATGAATCAATTTTTATACCGAAAAATTGTATAAATGATACATATTATGTATATGGTAATTTTTGTTCACCTGCTTGCGCATGTGGATATTTATTCAATGAAAATATAGATAATAGTTGTAAATTTGAAAGATATTTTTTGTTAAATAATTTATATAATAATAACGATAGTAATAATAAAAATATAGTTCCTGCTCCAGAGCCATATTATATATTAGATAAATTTAATGGTAATCTCACTATTGATGAATATAGAAAACTTAATGATAATAATAAATATATATTACTAATAAAAAAACCGATATCTAAAGTCTTACCCGAATTATTTGAAGATAATTATGAATTTAAAACAGCTAATAAATATTTATTTAATAATTAAAAAAAAAATTGTTTTTATAATTATTTTAAACTATTTTAAAAGATATTATATAATATTTATTAATGAACAAAACTAATAACATTGAAAAAGTTTTTACAAAAATAACAACTAATATCACAAATTCATTAAATGATAATTTGGGTGTAATTAAAAATTATTTAAATAATCATAACGACAAAATTGAACTATTAAATTCAATTTTATTGAATATGCCAGAATACAAAGAATTAAATAAAAAATATAATGGATTAATTATTAAAACATTTATTATTAATAATTATTATAAAAAAAAACTCAACAATAACAACAATAATAACAATAATAACAATAATTTTAAAAAAGTTAATTTATATAATAATAATAATAATAATGAAGTAGAAGATACAAAATATTCTTGTATTGTTAAAACAGAAAATAACGACAAAAAAGAAGAAAAAAAATTAAATAAACCTAAGAATAAAAAACAAAAATCAGAACTTAACAAATATGAAGAAATAAAAGAAGTAAATAAGAAAAAAGAAGAAGAATATGAATTCTATCTAATAAATTCAGAAGTAGAAGAAAAGGAAAAAGAGGAAGAAGAGGAAGAAGTAGAAGAAGTAGAAGAAGAGGAAGAGGTAGAAGAAGAGGAAGAGGAAGAGGAAGAAGTAGAGGAAGAGGAAGAAGAGGAAGAAGAGGAAGAAGAAGCAGGAGAGGAAGAAGAAGCAGGAGAGGAAGAAGAAGCAGGAGAGGAAGAAGAAGCAGGAGAGGAAGAGGAAGAGGAAGAAGAGGAAGAAGAAGAGGAAGAAGAGGTAGAAGAAGAGGAAGAGGAAGAAGAAGCAGAAGAGGAAGAGGAAGAAGGAGAAGAAGAGGTAGAAGAAGATGATGAATATGAGGAAGTAGAAGAAGATGAAGAAGTAGTAGAAGCAGAAAATGTAAAAGTAGAAGACAAAAAGACAGAGGAAGAGGAAGAGGAAGAGGAAGAGGAAGAGGAAGAAGAAGATAAAGATAAAGATAAAGATGAAGATGAAGATGAATATGAATATGAATACGAATAAATAAATAAATATATATATATATATATTATGAAATATTTTTGGATATTAGCTTCTTTATTAGCAATGTTAGTATCAGGTACAGGATGTATTTTATTAAAATTAATAGATCAAAGTAAATACGATAACAATATTATATTAGCAATGACATTTGTAATAATGGGTATATTATCATTTTTTTATTTGTTATATAATGGTAAACAAAAAGTATTGAATAATTGTTCAAAATTAGTTATATTATTTGTAATATTTTTTGCTATTTTGTTAATATCTGGTAATTTGATAGTGCAATATGCATACAAAATAAGTCCAAATATAGGTTATAGTCATATAATAATAAATTTGAACATAATATTGATATTATTAGCTGGATTATATTTGTTTAAACAAAAATTAAATTATAAATGTGTATTAGGTATATTTATAAGTTTATTTGGTATAGGATTGATATCTGTAAACCAATAAATTCTAGATTATATATATATATAATTTAATATAAACTATATATATAATGAACTTATGGATATTATTATCATTTTTAGGTACAATAACAACATCATCTAGAATAGTTGCATATAAATATTTATCAAATACAAATTATGACAACATAACAATACTATTATTTTCATTTGTAATTATGGGTATAATATCATTATTATTGTTATTATATAACAAAAAAAATTATTCAAAAAATGATTTAATAAATATTTTAACAAATAAAAAATCAATAATATTTATTACAGTATTTTCAATAATATCATTATCAAATGTAGTAATAATACAAACAGCAATAAAATTAACACCAAATATATCATATACATTTGCAATAATAAATTTAAATATAATATTAGTATTGTTAGGAAGTTGCTTATTTTTTAATCAAGAAATAAATTATAAAAGTTTATTAGGAATAATATTAAGTTTATCAGGTGTATTATTAATAACATTAAATTCTTAATCAAAGAAAGTGTTGAGAGATTTCATCAATAGAAATATTCAATTTTGTAGCAATTATATCCAAAGATTGATCAATTTCATTATAAATAATAGACTCATGATAACCACACGAGTATTGTTCATTACAAAGACTAGTATTAATAGAATAAAAGACCCAATTCAAAAAATGTCTATAATTATAATACATACCTTTTTTAGAAATAATTTTTGAAGTAAATTTTAAAAGTTTGGAAGTCGTAGGAGTAATCAAAGATGGTTCATAATTATACCAATCAGCTAATCCCCATGCGTCTGGATCATCATTTTCAAAATCATACCACAATTTCATAGCGGTTTTTTGTATATTAGTGTATTTTAGCCAACCCTTTTGAATAACTTTGGCATTATCATCATAAATATTATGAAGCTGTTCAAAAATCTTGAAACGAATTTCGATAGGAAGGTCAGTGTATGACATTTTTGACAAATTATGTATTAGTTAAGATATACAATTGATATATTATAAAAAACATATCAATTTTATATAGAATAAACACAATAGATTATACACTTTTTGTTCTTAAATTTTTAATAAATATTATCTAATAATTTATCATGATATTTTGAATAATATATATATATATATATATATATGTATTAATATGTTTATTTTTATAAGAAGGGTTTAAATGGGTTATTGATTTCATGAATAGAAATATTCAATTTTTTAGTAATTGTATGCAAATATTGCTGAATTTCATTATAAATAACACAATCATAATTACCACTAGAGTATTTATATTTACAAAGACTTTCATAAATAGAATAAAACACCCAATTCAAAAAATACTTATACTTATGACAAATATCTTTTTGAGATATAACTTTTGAAGTAAATTTTAAAAGTTTAGAGGTGACAGGGATAATCAAATGTGATGTTGGTGAGCACCATGAATCAGGATCATTATCTATAAAGATATTCCACAATATATATATAGTTTTTTGTGGATTAATGTATTTTTGCCAGCACCTTTGAATAAGTTTGGCATTGTCATCATAAATATTATGAAGCTGTTCAAAAATGTTGAAACGAATTTCGATAGGAAGGTCAGTGTATGACATTTTTGACAAATTATGTATTAGTTAAGATATACAATTGATATATTATAAAAAACATATCAATTTTATATAGAATAAACATAATAGATTATACACTTTTTGTTCTTAAATTTTTAATAAATATTATCTAATAATTTATCATGATATTTTGAATAATAATTAGCGATAGTAATATGCATATAATATAATCCATTAAAATATGTAATAAATGTAATCCAAATAACAGAGAATAGTTCAATATATGATAATTGATTATATATATTTAAAAACCCAAGTTGTAAAGTAGAACAGGCGACACAACCAGAAGACCTAATATAAATAGAAATAATAACATAAATTTTTTTTTCAACAATAGAGTTTAAATATCCCATTTTAACTAACCAAAGTAAAAAATAATCAATCATACCGGGTAAACCAGACATAAAAAAAATAGCAACAACAGCAGTATGATAACGATGATAAAAAATAATTAAAGGAGTAGAAAGTAAAGCAGTTGATATATGATGAATAATATCAGTATAATTTAATTTAAAAAACATAGTATGATATAAATGTAAAGAAGTAGTTAAAGCATATATAATATCACCAGTAAACCATTCATTAGTAGAACATGTAGATAAATTAAATATACAATATTTGATATCATCAAAAGTTAAAATAGAAATAAAAAAATTAAAAATAAAATGTATAAAAAACCATCTATAAGAATTAGTAGTGATTTTATTTTTAGAAAATATAACTAATTTGTTAGCAATAGCATCGAAAAGAATACAAGATAAATTACCAACAAAAAAATATTTAAAAAATAATAAATTATAATAAATAGATAGATTCATAGAAAATAAATTGATAAGAAAATAATAGCTTGCATATGATAATTTATTGAACATAAAAATACATAAATATATTAATATATATCTTTATATATTTTTAAAAAAATAAAAATTGAAAAAATTTAAAAGTAATTAGATAATAATATACATAAATGAAAGTCTATAATTTGTATATATATGTAGATGTAGAAAATATGTTATGTAATGATATTTATAATAAGTACAAAGAGGCAGCAGAAAAACATAATAAAAAAATAGATGAATATATATATTATACAAATAGTGGAGAAAAAAATGGTTTATTAGAAGCATCGTATGATGCAGGATTTGATTTATTTTGTCCGCATGATTTAATAATAAGTGAATATACACATATGTACGAAGTGAATCATAAGATAGTAACAGCAATGAAATTAGATAATAGATATGTAAGCTATTATTTATATTCAAGATCAAGCACACCAAAAAAAACAAGTTTACGACTAGCAAATAATGTAGGTATAATTGATTCAGGTTATCGTGGACATATAATAGCAAATTTTGATAATATGAAATATTATACAGCAGATGATAATAATTTATTAAATAAAAAGGTAAGTGCAGGTGAACGCTTAGTACAAATTTGTCCACCAAATATAGAATATCCAATGAAAATTTATTTGGTAAATGATAAAAATAAATTAGGAAAGACAGAGCGTGATACAGGTGGTTTTGGTTCAACAGGTAAATAAATATATCATATAGAAGTTTCATGTGTTTCAGAATCATAATTAATATAATTATCAAAATTAACATTGTTTTCATTATCAACAATTTTATAGTTATCTAGAGAATTAATAAATTTGTACAATCTATTAATATCAAGTTTATTAATATCATATATATATAAAATATTTATAATTTCATCAATAGTGTAATTATTTTTTAAATGAATAAAAAATACAAATACATCATTTTTATCCATCATCAAATTCAAAGAAAGATTATTTAAATATACAGTATTATTATATTCGTTGCTATATTTAGTTAAAATTTTAGTAAATATAATTTTATTCAAATCAATATGTTTTAATATTTTATATTTATATAAAATGAAATTGTTATAAAATATTTTATTAATATAATTAATATCATTTAATTGCCATATTTGTTTTTGAAAAATAATTCGATCAATATAGTCAGAAAATTTAAAATTATTTAATATTTTGTAATATATATTAATTTTTTTATCAAAAGGTAATTCATTTAATAAAGTAATTATATTTTCATGAAATATTAATGATATAACAGTTCTATTGGTTTCATTGATCAAATAATGATTATTAAAATCAAAATGATTTTTCAATAAATTATGTGTAATATGTTTAATATTAGATAGATTATCATTATCATTATCATTATCATTATAATAATTATTATTATTAATACTAGAATAATTAGTAAGATTATTCTTATTTAAAAATTTTAATTCTAATAAATTGAATTTTTTATAATTTAAAATATTTTTTATTTTATTTAAATTATTATCAACATAATTCAAAATATTTTTTTGTAAAATATTCATATTATTGATATCAATATTGTTAGGAAATATATCAGGAATTAAATGTTTAAAAATAACAATAATTTCTTCTAATTTGGGTTTTTTTAAATTGAAAACAGAACATACATTCATTAATTCTAGTATTTTTTTATCATTTTGATTGTTATTAATACATATAACAGGACAATTAGAATAACTTTCAAGCTTTTGTTTTTTAGTTTTTTTAATTCTTAATATTTTAATCAAATAATTAAGAGACATTTTGTCACCAAAATTAATACCATCAATTTCATCTAATACAATAACAATTTTTTTATTTTTCTTTGTAAATAAACTAACGATATTATTATTGGATAAATTATTATATGTAATATTTTCAATTAATTGTTTGTTTCTAATAATACTATTATCATAATATATTATATCAAAATAATTATTTTTCAATAAATTTATAACAAAATTAGTTTTACCACAACCGGCAGGTCCACATATATATATACCAGCGCGAGTTGTATTATTATTATTATTATTATTATTATTATTATTATTATTATTATTATTATTATTATTATTATTATTATTATTATTATTATTGTTATTATTATTATAAAAATTGTTGATAATATTAATAATATCATTACCTAGTTTTTTTCTATTTAATATGGTATTAATATCAAGTTTATCCATAATAATTATTTAATTAAAAAACTTTATATATTTTTTTTATGTTTTTATAAATTTATATTCAATAAATTTATAAAAATACAAAAATACAAAATTCAAACACATTTTTTGTCTAATAGAGAATTATTAGTTATACCATTCCAAGATATATTATGTAATTTAGCAAATTTATATCGATCGCATGTGTAACTTAAACTGTTACTATAATGTTCGTTTAATAAATTAAAAGAAGATTTATTGTAATCACTTATGACATTTTCATATAAAGAAAACTCATTTTTATCATAAGAACCTATATTTTTTTTATTTTTGTTAGTACATATAATATCATTTTGATTGTAATCATTATTATAAGATGTAACCCATCCTTCAGGGCATGTATTTACAATAGGTGGATTAATTAAATTCTTAACATAGAACTTTTTAACAATATATATATAGAAAATAGACATGATTGTAAAAACTAAAAAAAAAATTATTACAGTATAAATATTAAATTTTGATAAATTTAACATTAGAATATTGTATATATAAATATATAATAATTTATATTTTTATGAAAAT
>Ga0163111_10002625_pt1 | contig 11459 bp, 12 predicted proteins | sample CRUFie1St18metaG_FD_109645 | JGI IMG/M metagenome (GOLD analysis project Ga0163111, IMG submission 109645) | Marine microbial communities from the Costa Rica Dome - CRUD Field 142mm St18 metaG | ecosystem: Environmental > Aquatic > Marine > Oceanic > Photic zone | place: Costa Rica: the Eastern... | reverse complement strand
GGTCTCTTACCTCTTTAGCAAATATCTTTAATCAATTTGAAGCAAAAATAGTAAAGTGTGAAAAAATTGATACTCATGGGGGGTCAATTAGAATATTTGTTAAAAAAGGTGAAAAAATCAAAATTGAAAATAGCGTTACAAAAACTTTAAAGGAAGAGGAAAAATTTGGTATTAAAAAATTTAAAACTTATAAAAATTTTGGTGATAAAGTTTACCAAATTAGAGATAACGTGAGAAAAAATATAAAAAAATTGAAAGATAAAAATAAGCTTATTATTGGATATGGTGCACCAGCGAAAGCAACAACAGCCCTAAATTTTTTTGGAATTTCAAAAGAAATTAAATATATTATTGAAGATAACAAATTGAAACACGGCAGGTATGTTCCAGGAGTTTGTATACCTATTAAAAATAAGATGGGTATTAAAAATAAAGATAATGTTCTTATTGTTTTAGCTTGGAATTTTTATCAAGATATTAAGAAAAATAATTCTAATCTTTCAAATAATATTATTAATATAAAAGATCTAGAGTCTAACTAGCAACTAGATTTTTCCAAATTTCAAACATATTTTTCATACTTTCGAAAAAGTAGTTTAAGTAAAATTCAGTAATAGGAAAATTATTAATTAAAAATTCTTGTGAAAAATATAATATACGAGAAAAAGAAATTATTAAAACTATGTATAAAATTAAAGAATTGTAAAAACCAAAAGAAACCTTTTCTTTTTTGTTCTTAATAAAAGTTTTTTCTGATTTAGTATCAGAAATTTTGATACCGTGTTTTTTTGCCAAATATTCTGGAGAATATAAACTTATTTCTCTTGGCTTCTTTGTATTATTTTTTTTAATTTTTTTTGTTTTTTGCGATATTGGTTTAATTGATTGAGCTTTTGGAACTAATTTTTGAGGTTTAGATACAGGTTGATTTTTTTTTGTTCTATCTAAAGGAAATTGTTTCCATTTATTACCACATGAACCGCATTGAACCATTCTCCCAGAGGATGTTATTGCATTGTCTGGGACTACGAATTTCTTGTTACAAGAATTACAATTTAAAATCATATTTATTCAATAATACTGCTATTTATATAAATTACACTAGAATTTAAATACTTTTTTACTTTATAAAGTTTTTATTGTATATCTCGGTTTTATTTAATAGGGGCGGTTAGCTCAGTTGGTAGAGCATCTCGTTTACACCGAGAGGGTCATAGGTTCGAGTCCTTTACCGCCCACCATTGAGTAGGGGGTGTAGCTCAGCTTGGTTAGAGCGCCTGCCTGTCACGCAGGAGGTCGCGGGTTCGAGTCCCGTCACTCCCGCCACTACTTGATAATGATTTTCATCTAGGAGAGATATAAATCAACAATTATAGATCAACAAAATGCTTCCTTCTGTCCTGTACTCTTTACCAATAAATGTTATAAACACAAATAGCTAATATAAGAATCCTTAAACTACGGTATTGAGGTAGATATTAGAAAAAAAAATGATTTATAATTTTCTTTCAGATTACTTATCTATAATAATTTTTTTATTTATTGCTCTATTTTTGAGTATCGGGTTTATTGTTGCAAATTTTTTAGCCTCACCGTCAAATCCTGACCCTGAAAAATTATCTGCTTACGAATGTGGATTTGAAGCATTTGACGATTCAAGGATGGAGTTTGATGTAAGATTTTATCTAGTTGCTATTTTATTCATAATATTTGATTTGGAAATCGCATTTCTTTTTCCCTGGGCGATATCTTTAGGGAACTTAGGTGCGCTTGGTTTTTGGTCCATGATGGTTTTCTTAGGTATTTTAACAATTGGATTCATTTATGAGTGGAAAAAGGGAGCTTTAGAATGGGAATAAAATTTGGCTTTAATACTGAAAAGCAAAAGCAAATTCCAGAAGAGTTTAAAGATTTAGCAAAAGATTTTGCTGAAAAAGGTTTTATTACGACTTCATCAGAAAATTTAATTAATTGGGCTAGAACAGGATCTTTACATTGGATGACTTTTGGACTTGCCTGCTGTGCAGTGGAGATGATGCAAACTTCTATGCCAAGATATGATTTAGAAAGATTTGGAGCCGCTCCAAGAGCATCACCAAGGCAATCTGACGTAATGATTGTGGCTGGAACTTTAACTAACAAAATGGCTCCAGCCCTTAGAAAAGTTTACGACCAAATGCCAGAACCAAGATACGTCGTGTCTATGGGAAGCTGTGCAAACGGCGGTGGATACTATCACTATTCTTATTCAGTAGTAAGAGGTTGTGATAAAATTGTTCCAGTTGATATTTATATCCCAGGCTGCCCTCCATCCGCTGAATCACTCCTATATGGTATTTTGCAATTACAAAAAAAAATCAGAAGAGAAGGAAATTTACAAAGATAATTATGTTAGAAGATTTAAAAAAATTAGAAAAATTAATCAATTCAGAATTGTCAAGCAAAATTCAAAATTCTATAATTGAAAATAGAGAGTTATTAATCGAAATTAATGAAAAAGATCTTATAGATGTTATACAATTTTTAAAATCAAATGAAAAATGTAAATTTAGACAATTGATTGATATAGCAGGAGCTGATTTTCCACAAGAAGAAAGACGCTTTAAACTTATTTATCTTTTTTTATCTCACGAATTTAATAATAGAATTAAACTTTCAATAAATTTTGAGTCAAACCAAACAATACAATCAATTACAAAAATTTTTCCATCAGCTAATTGGATGGAGCGAGAAGTTTTTGATATGTATGGAATAAAATTTAAAAATCATCCAGATTTAAGAAGAATACTTACAGACTATGGATTTAAAGGACATCCCTTAAGAAAAGACTTTCCACTTACAGGTTTTAATGAAGTTAGATACAGCGAGAAAGAAAAAAAAGTAATTTACGAACCAGTGAAACTTGAACAAAACTACAGAAATTTTGATTTTGAAAGTCCCTGGGAAGGTACTGATTATATAAAAGAGATAAAAAAAAAAGAAAACGATGGTAAAAAAAACTAAATCACTAAATCTAAATTTTGGCCCTCAACATCCAGCAGCACATGGTGTTTTAAGACTTATATTAGAATTGGATGGCGAAGTGGTAGAAAAAGCTGACCCACATATAGGTTTATTGCACAGGGGAACTGAAAAATTAATAGAGCAAAAAACTTATACTCAGGCCTTACCTTACTTTGATAGATTAGATTATGTTGCGCCTATGAATCAAGAGCATGCTTTTGCTTTAGCGGCTGAAAAATTACTGAAAATAGAGGTTCCCATTCGTGCAAAGTATATAAGGGTAATTTTTTGTGAAATTGGAAGAATTTTGAGTCACATCTTAAATGTTACAACTCAAGCTCTTGATGTTGGAGCCTTGACTCCATCTTTATGGGGCTTCGAAGAGAGGGAAACTTTGATGACCTTTTACGAGAGAGCGTCAGGGTCACGGTTACATGCCAATTATTTTAGAACGGGAGGAGTTCATCAGGATATTCCTTTAAAACTAGTAGATGATATAGAAAAATTTTGTAAATCATTTCCTAAAATAATCGACGATTTAGAAAGTTTATTGACTGATAACCGTATCTTTAAACAACGTAATGTAGAGATAGGAATAGTGACTAAGCAAGAGGCGCTAGATCATAGTTTTTCAGGAGTAATGCTTAGAGGTTCTGGTATCCCGTGGGATTTAAGAAGATCTCAGCCTTATGAAATATATCAAGAATTGGAATTTAAAATTCCTGTAGGAAAAAATGGTGATTGTTACGATCGTTATCTTTGCAGAATTGAGGAAATGAGAGAAAGTGTAAAAATTATTCTTCAATGTATTGAAAAACTTCCTAAAGGACCAATAAAATCAATCGATGGCAAAATATCACCTCCTAAAAGAGGTGACTTAAAACAATCAATGGAAGCTTTAATCCATCATTTTAAATTATTTACAGAGGGTTACAGAGTGCCTAAAGGGGACGTGTATACTGCAGTAGAAGCACCTAAAGGTGAATTTGGAGTTTATTTAATTTCTGATGGAAGCAATAAACCATACAGATGCAAAATTAGAGCTCCGGGCTTCTCGCATCTTCAGGCAATGGATTACTTGATACGAGGCCATATGTTAGCCGATGTTCCGGCTGTACTAGGTTCTTTAGATATAGTGTTCGGGGAGGTTGATCGATGAGTTTAAAAAAAGTTCACGATGATCAACCTAACGATTTTAAATTTTCAAGTGAAAATTTGAAAAAAGCAGAAGAAATTTTAAAAAGATATCCGAAAGAAAATCAAAAAAGTGCTGTAATGCCGTTTCTTTATTTAGCCCAAAAGCAAAATGATAATTGGATACCACTCTCAGCTATGAAATATATAGCAAACTATTTATCTATGCCCTACATATCGGTTTATGAGGTAGCAACATTTTATTCAATGTATAATTTAGCTCCTGTTGGAAAACATTTCATACAAGTATGCACAACAACTCCATGTTTGCTACGGGGTGCTGATAAAATTGTAAAACTTTGTAAAGATAAAATATCACCGAAAGAAAATGAAATTTCTAGCAAGGGAAATTGCTCATGGATGGAAGTAGAATGTTTAGGTGCTTGTGTAAGTGCTCCAATGATACAAATAAACGATGACTATTATGAAGATCTTGACGAAAAGAGCGCAAAAGAAATTTTAGAATCATTAATAAAAGACAAACCTCTTAAACCTGGTTCATACAGAGGACGTAAAAATACTTCACCGGAAAACAAACAATCTATTAATGGAGAAAATCATGCTTAAACCAGAAAATAAAATATTTAAAAATCTTTATAATGAATTTGGTTGGGAAATAGAGAGCGCGATTAGAAGAGAAGACTGGAAAGATACAAAAAATCTAATTTCAAAAGGTAGAGAGTGGATAATAAATGAGGTAAAAATTTCTGAATTAAGAGGAAGAGGAGGCGCAGGTTTCTCTACAGGTCTTAAATGGTCTTTTGCTCCTAAAGAAGTTGGTTCAAGACCACATTATCTAGTGATTAACGCAGACGAGTCCGAACCAGGTACTTGTAAGGATAGAGATATATTGAGATTTGAACCTCAAAAATTAATTGAAGGATGTCTTATAGCTGGTTATGCGGTAAGTGCTCATGTTTGTTATATTTATATTAGAGGTGAATATTTAAATGAGGGCAAGAGATTACAAGATGCTATAGACCAAGCCTACAAAAAAAATTATTTAGGTAAAAATGCTTGTGGCTCAGGGTGGGATTTTGATATTCATATTCATTATGGAGCTGGAGCATACATTTGCGGTGAGGAAACAGCGTTATTAGAAAGTATAGAGGGAAACAAAGGTCAACCTAGACTAAAACCTCCTTTTCCTGCTTTAGTAGGGTTGTATGGTTGTCCAACAATAGTTAATAATGTGGAAACTATTGCTGTAGTTCCAACAATCTTACGTAGGGGTGGAAAATGGTTTGCATCACTTGGAAAACCAAAAAATACTGGAACAAAAATATTTTGTGTTTCTGGTAATGTAAATTCACCTTGTAATGTTGAAGAAGAAATGGGAATTCCTTTAAAAGAATTAATCGAAAAACATGCGGGAGGAGTAGTTGGGGGATGGGAAAATCTTCAAGCTGTAATACCAGGCGGTTCATCAATGCCTTTATTAAATAAAAAAATTTGTGATACGATAACAATGGACTTTGACTCTTTAGTAGAAAATAAAAGTGGATTAGGAACTGCAGGCATAGTTGTTATAAACAAAGATCACGATATTGTTGAGTGTATGGCCAGGATAGCTAGGTTTTATAAACATGAAAGCTGTGGACAGTGCACCCCATGTAGAGAAGGAGCAGGGTGGATGTGGAGAATTTTAGACAGAGTGGTAAAAAGAAAAGCAACATTCAGTGATATTGATTTACTTTCAGATGTGACTAAGCAAATAGAAGGTCATACAATTTGTGCTTTTGGTGAAGGTTCTGCTTGGCCAGTGCAGGGTTTACTTAGACATTTCAGAAAAGAGATTGAAAGCAGATGTAGAGAAGAACCATTAATAAAAAAGAAAACAAATAATCCTTATTTAGTTGATCAACATCTTCTGGAGAATAAGAATGCCTAAAATTATAATTAATGGAAAAGAAATAGAATTTCAAAAAGGTATGACAGTTCTTCAAGCATGTGAACTTGCCGATGTAGAAATACCAAGGTTCTGTTATCACGAAAAACTATCGATAGCTGGTAATTGTAGGATGTGTCTCGTTGAAATGGAAAAATCAGCAAAGCCAATTGCTTCTTGTGCTATGCCTGCTGCAGAAGGAATGAATATTAAAACAAATACGCCTTTTGTTGAAAAAGCTAGAAAAGGTGTAATGGAGTTTTTACTTGCCAACCATCCTCTTGATTGTCCAGTTTGTGATCAAGGTGGAGAATGTGATTTACAAGATCAATCGATGTATTACGGAGTAGATAAGTCAAGATTTGTCGAAAACAAAAGACAAGTTAAAGAAAAATATATGGGTCCTTTAATAAAAACTCAAATGACAAGATGCATACATTGTACAAGATGCGTGAGATTTGCAACTGAGATTGCCGGAGTTCCTGAAATTGGAGCAATAGGCCGTGGAGAAAATATGGAAATCACGACTTACTTAGAGAAAGCGATGGAATCGGAACTTTCAGCAAATGTTATTGATTTGTGTCCAGTGGGAGCTCTTACTTCGAAGCCATATGCCTTTGAAGCTAGACCTTGGGAGTTGAAAAAGACTGAAAGTATAGATGTAATGGATGCCGTGGGATCAAATATTAGGGTTGATACTTATAACTGGGAAGTAAAAAGGATTTTACCAAGACTTAATAATGATATTAACGAAGAATGGATTTCTGACAAAACGCGATACTCATGCGACGGGTTACTTAAGCAAAGACTAGATGTTCCTTACATTAAAACAAATAATAAGCTTCAAAAATCCACATGGGATGAGGCTATTTCACTTTTAGCGAATAAAATAAAAACGTTTAATGGAGATGAAATAGCTGGCCATATTGGAGATATGGTAAATATGGAAAATGCGTTGAGTTTTAAAAAATTTTTTGCTGTATTAAAAAGCGCAAATCTAGAGTTTAGAGAACGTAAATTTTATATAAATTCATCGCAAAAAAGCAATTATTTATTCAACTCTTCAATCAAAGGTATTGAGAACTCTGATTTTATACTTTTAATTGGAACTAATCCTAGACATGAAGCCACAATGCTTAATGCTAGAATTAGAAAAGTTTTTGCTCAAAGAAAAATTCCGATTTTTTCAATTGGTGACCCTGGAAATCTGACTTATGATTATACAATAATTGGAAATACCACAGATGATTTAAAAAAGATTCTTAATAAAGAAGGAGATTGTTATAAAAAATTATCAAATTCAAAAAAACCAATAATTATTATTGGTGAATCAGCTTTAGAATTAAAAAGTGGCAAATATATTTTAGAAGAACTTAAAAGATTTTTAAAAGAAAATAATTTAATAACTAAAGAATGGAACGCATTAAATATTTTATCACAAAATGCTTCTACAGTAGGTTTAATTGATTTAAAGATTTTAACTAAAGAAGATGAGGAAAAAAATTCATTTTTTGATAAATTAAAAAATGAACAATTCAAGTTATTATACCTTCTTGGTTCAGATAATTTAGAGTTTAAAAAAAATAATGAATTTGTAGTTTATCAAGGAAGCCATGGAGACAGAGGAGCAGAAGTTGCAGATTTAGTGCTTCCCAGTTCAGCATTTACAGAGCAAAATGGTTTATATGAAAATTTAGAGGGTAGAGTGCAGGAGTGTAAAAAAGCATCATACCCAATCGGAGAGTCATTAGAAGATTGGAAGATTTTTAATTTAATATTGAGGAAACTTGGAAAAAATGAAAATTTAACAAATTTTGATCAATTAAGAAAAGAAGTTTTAAGTTTAATTCCAAATTTTACTCAAATGAATAATTTACCAGCTTTTGAAGAAAGCAAATTTGAAAGCACTTCTTCTTTCATAAGTGAAGTTATAAATGTAAAAGATTTAGATTATTTCTATACTAACTCAATCTCAAGAGCTTCAAAAACAATGAGTGAATGTCGACAAATTAAACAAAATTCAAAGAAAACTGGAACCAATAATATATGATAGAATATTTACAAATTTTAGGTCAAGAAGTTTATAAAATTATTTTTTTGCTTGTTCCAATTTTGGTCTCAGTAGCTATGATAGTTTGGCTAGATAGAAGAGTTTGGGGTTTAGTACAAAAAAGAAGAGGACCCAATGTTGTCGGGCCATTTGGACTTTTTCAAACTTTAGCTGATGCACTGAAATACATTTTTAAAGAAATTATTATTCCTGCAAGTGCCAATAAAGTAGTTTTTATCTTAGCACCAATCGTCACAATGACTTTGGCTTTAGTTGCTTGGGCTGTAATACCTATGAGTGAAGATATCGTTTTGGCGGATATTAATGTTGGAATTTTGTATTTATTTGCAGTTTCCTCGCTGGGTGTTTATGGAATTATAATGGGAGGATGGGCCTCCAATTCAAAATATCCATTCCTAGGAGCAATCAGGTCTGCAGCACAGATGGTTTCTTATGAAGTTTCAATAGGAATAATTATTATTAATGTTCTTTTATGCGTTGGTTCGCTAAATCTAAACGATATTGTAATTGCACAAAAAAACTTATGGTATGTAATACCGCTCTTTCCAATGTTTGTGATTTTTTTTATATCCTCTCTAGCGGAAACTAATAGACCACCTTTTGATTTACCTGAAGCAGAAGCAGAATTAGTTGCTGGTTACCAAACAGAATATTCAGGCATGATGTATGCAATGTTTTGGCTCGGAGAATATGCAAACATTCTTTTAATGTGTGCAATGGGCTCAATACTTTTTCTTGGAGGCTGGTTACCAATTATGGATATTTACCCATTAAATGTTATCCCTGCCCCGGTTTGGATGATATCAAAAATTTTATTTTTATTCTTATTGTTTGCTTTGATTAAAGCCATAGTCCCAAGATATAGGTATGATCAACTAATGAGGCTTGGCTGGAAAGTGTTTTTACCTTTTTCACTTATTTATTTAGTTTTAACATCAAGTTTTTTATTCTTTTTCGACAAGTTACCTAAGGTAAATTTTTAATGAATTTTAGTAGATTTTTAAAAACTGTATTTCTTGTAGAATTTATTTCTGGGTTATACATAGCTATAAAAGAACTTTTTAGAAAATCAAAAACTATCAATTATCCGTTTGAAAAAGGACCAATTAGCCCTCGTATGCGAGGTGAACATGCACTTAGAAGATACCCCAATGGTGAAGAGAGATGTATTGCTTGTAAATTATGTGAAGCTGTTTGTCCTGCTCAAGCTATTACGATTGAGTCTACTGAGAGATCAGACGGTAGCAGAAAAACAACCAGGTATGATATAGATATGCTTAAGTGTATATACTGTGGATTATGCCAAGAGTCCTGTCCCGTCGATGCTATTGTGCAAGGTCCAAATTTTGAGTTTGCTACAGAAACAAGAGAAGAGCTTTACTATAATAAAGAGAAACTTTTAGATAATGGTGACAGATGGGAGTCAGTTCTAGCAAAAAATATAAAGCTAGATAAGCCCTATAGATAAATGATAATTCATTCAATTTTTTTTTATTTTTTTTCAATAATCGCAATCTTTTCTTCTTTGATGGTAATAACATCAAGAAGCACAATTAATTCAGTTTTTTTTTTGATATTAGACTTTATCTCTGTGGGTTGTTTATTCATCATGGTTGGAGCCGAATTTTTGGGAATGATACTTTTAATTGTTTATGTTGGAGCTGTCGCAGTATTATTTTTATTTGTTGTAATGATGCTAAACGTTGCGGAACAAAAACAATCATGGTTTATAGGAAAAAAATCTACTCACATTCCAACTGGCCTAATAGTTAGTGTATTGATCTTATTAGAGTTGTTGGTTGTTGTTGGTGGATGGAAATATAAAGAGGACATAATGTCAAGTAGCACATTGGTGATCTCAGAAATTTCAAACACACATCAATTAGGCTTAGTGATGTACACTGATTATATTTTATATTTTCAATTAGCTGGAATAGTCCTTCTTCTTGCTATGATTGGCGCTATTCTTCTAACCTTCAGAGAAAGAGCAGGTGTTAAAAAGCAAAGTTATTTAAATCAAATTTCTAGAACTCCTTCAACAGCCGTGGAGCTTAAAGAAATCAAGTCAAATCAAGGAGTTAAGATAGATGATTGAGATTGGGCTAGGTCATTATTTATCATTAGGTGCTATAATTTTTTTCTTAGGAGTTATAGGAATTTTTTTAAATAGAAAAAACGTTATAGTAATTTTAATGTCTATTGAGCTAATTTTATTAGCCGTTAATATTAATTTGATTTCATTTTCTATATTCTCTGGAGATGTTATTGGCCAAATTTTTACAATGCTAATTTTAACTGTTGCAGCAGCTGAAGCAGCAATAGGTTTAGCAATAATTGTGGTTTATTACAGAAACAGAGGTTCTATAAGAGTAGAAGACATTCATGGTATGAAAGGCTAAATGGCATACGCAATATTATTTTTACCCTTAATAGGCTCTTTAGTTGGATACTTAGGTAGAAGATTAACAAGGTATTTTTCTGAAATTATTACAAGTTTTTTCGTAAGTGTCTCGGCAATTTTATCAATTTTAGTTTTTTTGGACGGTATCCAAAATGATGTTTATGGGAACCATATAATTTTCGAATGGGTAAGTTCTGGCAGTTTTTCAGCTAATTGGTCTATTAATGTTGATCCGTTAAGCTCTGTTATGCTGGTAGTTGTAACTTTTGTATCTGCATTGGTGCATATTTATTCTATTGGTTACATGAGTCATGATCCTCATAAACCGAGATTCATGTCTTACCTTTCTCTATTCACTTTCTCAATGCTAGCCTTAGTGGTATCGGATAATTTCTTACAGCTATTTTTTGGATGGGAGGGTGTTGGCTTGTGTTCTTATTTATTAATTGGTTTTTGGTATAAAAAAGAAACAGCAAATAATGCAGCAATCAAAGCCTTCATAGTTAATAGGATTGGCGATTTTGGTCTTGCAATTGCAATATTTTTAATATTTGTGTTTTTTGGCACCATTAATTTTGAAGAAGTTTTTAAAATTACATCTCAGTTTGCAGAAAAAAAAATAGGTTTTTTTGGTCTTGAAGCAAACTTGATAACTTTAATTTGCATTTTCTTATTTATTGGAGCAATGGGAAGATCTGCACAATTTTTACTTCATACGTGGTTACCTGATGCAATGGAAGGTCCTACACCCGTTTCAGCATTAATTCATGCAGCTACTATGGTTACAGCAGGGGTTTTTCTTGTGGTAAGATGTTCTCCAATTTTTGAGTATTCTCAAATTGTATTGAATTTAGTAGCAATTGTTGGAATGATAACAGCAGTATTTGCTGCATCAGTTGCTT
>Ga0163111_10002624_pt1 | contig 11459 bp, 3 predicted proteins | sample CRUFie1St18metaG_FD_109645 | JGI IMG/M metagenome (GOLD analysis project Ga0163111, IMG submission 109645) | Marine microbial communities from the Costa Rica Dome - CRUD Field 142mm St18 metaG | ecosystem: Environmental > Aquatic > Marine > Oceanic > Photic zone | place: Costa Rica: the Eastern... | reverse complement strand
TAAAAACTGAACAAAAATACATGACCGATTCATCGAACAGGCCTTGTAAGAAAAGAGCACTCTGTAGCGACAACGAAAATCTCTTTCACTATATCAGATCACAGTGGATTAGAACGCAGGAAGGGCGTCAGTGTGTCTGAGAAGAAAGATTGCCATCCATTTCTGTGTCCAATTGTCGCTCCACTAGCATCGATTGATTTTTGCTCACATGTCATCTGGAAGCGATCTATTCGCTGGATTATCTCTGGCACCATCTACGTCATTGAAGGATGACGAAATAAATGAGAAAAAGAATGAAGCATCTAGTAGCAGTGGCCAATCGTCGGGATATATCCCACCAGTTGAGCCTTTGATGAGCGAGAGCAATGGTCTTTCTGCTGCACCTCCTCCCCCCACAACGAGTAGTCCGATGACTAAACGACAGACACTCCAGCCACACACCTCTCCTGTAGTATCGACAGCAACGGATACAAATCAGCAACAGGTTCCAGCATCAACATTTCAAAATGCTCCTGTCACCGATAAACTGTTAAACTTGTTAGGCGAGTCTTCATCATCAATCCCAAACCGACCACCGCCATCGCCTACTAGAACAGTTTTGAAAACAACGAGTCCCAAAGCAACGGCGTCACCAAAACCCGTGACAATTGTAACTCCAAAGAATTCTGCTCCTTCACCGCCAGCGCCTCTAACAATGTCTCCAACTAATTTTGCACCTGCCACAAAAAAAGATGCCAAGGCGACGAAAAAACGAGCTGCTAAGGTCGCTATCGGAGCGCACAAGAATGATAAGGTGGCATCTCCAGTCTTTGCGAGACCAATGGTATCTGATACGAATGTAACTCCTTCCCTCTCATTACCAAATATTTCAACGAAAGAGACGATGAAGGATGAAAAAGCGGATGCTAATGCGCAAACTAATGCTGTTGCACAAACAACAATAGAAACAGGACCGACATTAAAATCAGCACCACTCGAAACGACCGACGAGAATAAAATTCGATTGCCTGAGGATAGAATTGACAAAAAAGAAGGAACTGCGGACACGTCCAATAAGGACACACCTGCTGCGCAAAACAAAATCGAGAACAGCAACAAAAAAACTGCAGTAGCTTCTACTGCAACTGCTACCGAAACACCCGACGACACTAATTCAGCTAAACCATCACTCCCTCGCGAAACCTCTGAAAAATCATCCGTTATTGTTGACGAAAGCTGTACAAAAGAACGAAGTTCATTGCGAGGCGTGGGCATAGTTAAGAGCGATACCCCGATACCTAATAGCAATATAGCTCTCAAAGTTTTCCGGAAATTTGCCCAGAAGACACAATCACATGTCCCCGAATCGCATGGTGGGACACAGCGTTTATCATTATGGACAAAATATGTTTCTGGAACACCAACAGAATATGATACACGGTTTGATGCATATCAACAATTTATGCAATCTATCGCGATGGAAACTGGTGATGATACACAAGAAAGTGATACTACTCAGGGAGAAACAGAGGACACTGAACAGAAGGCGCGAGCTGCCATGGCCAGCTTTTGCCACCTTTTGAGTGTCTGGGGCCACGCCAGCTCACGAATGTCAGAAATGCCTGAAAAGAAAGGCGCCGCATTTGAGACCTTCTGTGGAATGGTGGCCACCGGACTTGATACGGCAACCTCCCTGGTTTCACACGGATGTTTGGACGGTGTTATGATTGGACTAGGACCTAACAAGGATGAATACCACAAGGCTGCTGATGTAGTAGCCGAATCGGTTTTTTCGGGTGATCAATCCCAGCCTGCAAACGAATTGGCGGCCATGAAATTTCTTTTGTCAACTGGATGTCGCGTTGGTGAAGACGGAGAAGCAATGCTACGGGGGAGCCATTTGTTGCAAACCATAAGGGTTTTATATCATGTATTTCTCTCAACCCCCACAGAAGCCAACAAAACGACGGCTCGGGCTTCTCTGCAACAATTGGTGACATCCGTATTCATTCGAATGATTGCCATGCCGTCGAACCCTGCAGGAGTTAGTAATCGTGACGAGGATAACAATGATGGCAAAACTATTCAGACATCACTTTCTACCTTGACAGAAGGAATAGCCGATGATGACGGTCCCATATTTCCTTCCGAGAACCACCGGGATGCGTTTCTGGTGTTGAGATCACTGTGCAAATTAAGTATGCGCGTCCAACCTTCAGGAGATCGAAATTCACATAGTGGTTTACAAACGACTGGAAGCGATGTCGTGTGGGATTCCTCCAAAGATCCTACAGGCAGATCTCCAATCAATCCCGGCGAGTCTGGTCCTGATATCTTTGGGGGTGAAAATGGCAAGAGGGTAGAAGGATTACAGCAGATATACTCGCGAGCTATTCATCCAGCCCTCGAGTCGAAAATTCTAGCTTTGGACCTGCTGCTATACGTCTTAAAACGAACTGATATGAGTGGATCATTCTTACAAGACTGTGGACCGCAATTCCATTACGCTATTCGAAACTACTTGTGTTTTTCACTCCTCAAGAATTGCACTTCAGACGATACAACCGTTGTGAAGCTTTCTCTGCTCGTTTTCGTTCCTATTTTTCAAAACTTTCGGTCCATTTTGAAAGCTGAAATTGAAGCATTCGTCACAAATGTCTTTTTTGTGATTTTAGATTCAAAAAACTCTCCCATCGAGCACAAAAGTCTTGTTGTAACGTTGTTCAACGAGATATGCTCCGATCCAACTTCTCTCGCCGAAATATTTTTGAATTATGATTGCGATTTGAGCGCAGTTGACTTATTTCATCGAATTATCAACACACTTTCAAAGGTGGCGCGAATGACAGATGCCGATGCTGGCGACTCAGGTAGCAGCACGATGAGTAGTCTGATTTCAGGATCTGGGGGTGCTCGTATGGAACGTATACGTACTCAACATCGTGAGCTTCGTTTGACCGCCATGAAAGCGCTTAGGCAGGTACTTGCCAGTTTAAATGGTAGCATTGTCGAACCAATGAAGGTCAATGCCTCCCCATCTTCTGACGAAAACGAAAATGGTAGAAATGAACCGGTGCTAACTAAGACTGTCGAGAACGGGCATGGCAATGGTGCAGAAGCGAAGAAATCTCTCGTTGAAATTTACGACGATAAGAAGAAGCGTCGTGAAGAAGACTCAGAAATTGTGCTTCGATTTAATCAAAAACCTAAGGCTGGGATTGCTTATGCTGAGAAATGTGGTCATCTTGATAGCTCTGACCCAGCTGATGTAGCCAAGTTTTTATTGAAAAATAAAGACCGACTCGAAAAAACCCAAATTGGCGAATACTTAGGAAGAGAGCCAGACTACGACAACGGAATGCCACTGAAGGTACTGCACGAGTATGTTCATCAGATGGATTTTGATGGCCTTCAATTTGATAATGCAATTCGTCATTATTTAAGTGGTTTCCGGCTGCCGGGAGAAGCGCAAAAAATTGATCGCATATTGGAGAAATTCGCTGAGCGATATTCAGAGCAAAACCCCAATGCATTTCCTTCCGCTGATGTTGCTTTCATTCTTTCATTTTCTATCATAATGCTGAATACTGATCTTCACAACCCGTCCATCAAGGAAGAAAGAAAGATGACGAAAGATGGGTTTATTCGCAACAACCGGGGAATTAGTGATGGTCAAGACCTGCCAAAAGAAATGCTAATTGAAATTTTTGATCGAATAAAAGAAAACCCGATCAGTCTTAAAGAAGATGACGACGCACGGGAACGTGCTGCTGACCCTACAAATGCAAGCAACGTATTGAGCCCGGCCGTTTTTTTCACTAATCATTACGATGAAATGGACAAGACGAAGGAATCAAATTTCATGAAGGAACGCGACCACATTGTTAGAACAACTGAATCTTTATTGAAAAGGAGGCGCACTAGTCACCGAAAGAACCGCTCCAATAGTGTAGCTAGTAGGTCTTCAAACTTGCGGTATGTTAGGACCGATGACAGTGGATTGCGCGATGAGTATGTTGCACCTATGTTTGAAGTAACCTGGGGCCCAGCTCTTGCTGCTTTCTCTACTGCTATGGAATCGGCCAACGGGACTGTCGGAGCATTGCTTGCTATTGCCTCAGACGAGGAGTTAGAAGCAGCTGCTGCTAATGCGGCTGAAACCATCGAAGTGTGCTTGACTGGTTTCCGGTTCGCGATTTGCACTGCTGGTCTTGTAGGTAATGATGTCGCACGAGATTCTTTCATGTTTGCCTTGTCGCGGTTTTCACAGCTGGGAACTGGAGTACTACTGGAACCTCGTCACGTTCGTTGTATTCAAACAATGGTTGTATTAGCGAGATCTGATGGAGAACTTCTTGGTCGCAGCTGGGAGCATATCTTCAAAGCTTTGAGCGAAATCAATCGTTTCCACCAGCTTTTTCAACTGATGGCAAGAAATGATAGGGTTGTTGCTGCTGCGGCTGAAAGAAGAAAAGCGCGTCTTGCTTCCAGAGAAAGGCGAAAAGAGGAGAAAGAACGCCGCAGAGCTGAGAGAGAAGATAGCGAAAGCCTTGATGCAGCTTCGGTAGATAGTTCTGACGACTCAATCGACAGTTATTTATCCGACACATTGTTTGATGATTCCGATGAGTTTAGCTTTAATGAAGATATGGATGCAAAAGAAATCGACGAAGCAAACGCTCGGACAGTTTACGAGGCAGTTACCGAAGACATTATCGAGGCTATCTACGAACGTTCGTCTTCTATGTCAACTACAGCTGTAAAAGAATTTATTCTACAACTTTGTAGAGTTTCAAGAATGGAAATTTCTGATTTTGGTGGTCATGTCGGAAGTGATTCCAACGAAGTGAGCTTGACTTCAGTTAAATATCGTAGGAAGCATGAGCTTTTGGCTCAATCGACTGCGAGAGAGACCGAGGGATTTCACCACCAACAAACAAATATATATAATCTCCAAAAGCTAGTCGAGGTCACGCACTACAACATGGATTCCAGGCCGCGTTTGGTCTTCAATGACATATGGACAACTGTGTCAGCATCTTTGACAAGCACAGCGTTACACTCTAATCCTGCTGTCGCAATGTATGCAGTTGACTCATTTCGCCAGCTCTGTATACAGTATCTTCAGCGGGAGGAACTTGGTGTGTTCGAATTTCAGAGGAGATTTCTAAAGCCACTTGAGACAGTCATGGCACGAAGCGAAATTTCGGCAACCAAAGAACTTCTTTTGAGATGTGTCGAGAGGATAATTTTGATGTTTGGATCGCCACAAGAAGGGAACAGGGGCGGAATGCTTCGCAGTGGTTGGCGACCGGTATTGAAAGTACTTGGTCTTGAAGGTCGAGATTTAGACGAAGAGATTGCGAAATTAGGATTTGATATGTTAAATGCCCAGCTGGAGGTTTGTCTAAAACAATGCAAGGATAATGGAGAGAGTACGACCGGTCAAGGTATTTTGCTGGTCGAACGATTCGTTGATCTTGTTGACGCTCTTTTGACTTTTGTGGATGGCCCACATGAAGAGATGAGTCTGCAATCAATCAACGATCTCCTGAAGCTTTGTGACTTCCTGGCAGACGAGTCAACAGTTTCACCACTTCTGAGGAAACGCCACTGTAGTTCCTCACCTAAGAGTCAAGGTAATGCATCTGACAACGAAATATCTCGTAACGAAGTCTTAGAATTATGGTGGCCAATATTACTTGGTTTATCACGATCAGTTGGGGATACAAGGAAAAGAGTCAGACAAAAGAGCTTAGAATCACTTACGAAGATTGTATCGACTCACTTCTTCCCACCTCGAGAAAACCAAGAGCCACTAACAGAGGAAGCGATATCAAAATACATACAGACACTTCAGCTTGTTTATCGAGGAATATTCTCTCCGGTTCTTGAGTTTGGTGACGAAAACGCTTCTGATGCAAAGACCCCTTTGCTTCCTAGTGATATAGAGCGTTTCTTATCTTCTAAAAACTCAGGCGATTCTCGCACATCCAATGAAGCAGACTCTAATCGCTCTTGGGTTGATACCACATTCGATCGATTCATGGATGACTGTATTCATATTTGTCTTCGGTCACTGGAAGTGTTAAAAGATGACACATTGATTGAAGACATTTTGGCCATGTTTAATAGTTGCTTCATTTCTGATTCTGGGGCATTGGCTGTGAAGGGTCTACGGAGGCTTGAAATATTTATCACTAGTGATCTTCGAACTAGTTCAATATCTGACGACACTTGGGCTACTGTTAGTCATATGCTCCGACGTTGCCTCAGTGTGCGAGGCTTACCGAGGAGGTCGTCCATTGCGATCTCAAACGCAAACTCTTCTAGCTCATCTATAGATGATGCAAAACAGAAGAAATTATCAAACGACAATGATGACCTAGAAATTTCGAATCCTGAATTGGAATATAAAGGGATGATTAGCGAATTTATAGCCGAAGACTCGATGTTCCTTGATCGAAGGTATATTGGAAGCAATGCGGCATACGTTATTGGCAAACTTATGGAAACCGAACGTTTCAACAAATCGCTCTCTTTGAGATGGCGCCTTTTCCTCATTTCAGGATTGGGAAGAGCAATAAAGGACTGGGAGAATGCTGCCCGGATCATTGCAAACAATTCTAGCAGAAACAGTGATCCTTACATTTTAAACGCACCAAATTATCTCGAGACTGCCTATTATGGGCGCAAATGGATGAATAGATTTCTCTTACAGATGGCGGCGATGAAAGAAATCGAAGGGAAAGTAGATGAAGGAAGTAGACAGGCTGCGGCACAAGAGGCCGTCAAGGAGCAAACGCAAGCTTTGGTTTCGATCTTTCTAGAAAAAGAAGCTTTGGTTTCCGGAACTGGCAAAAAATCTGCCTTGGACGTGAAGTCTTTTGATCGATTGATGAATCTTGTGCAGGACATGTTGGCGGGATATTCCAAGCTCACAGATGAACATCTCAGTCAAATGTCATGGTTGAATCCTGTGTTGAGTTCCTGCATCCACACGAACAATGAGGATATTCGCCTATCAATCCAGAAACTAGTGGAGCGCCTGCATTAGAGAAAATGCAACTCCATGGCATCTTTTGTGGGAAAAACAGTAGAAGAAAGTAACATTCTATTTAATGTCATAATTTGGACCACAGTTACTGTCCTTGATCCCTGATGTTGTTTGGCCTTTTTTTTAGATTCTCATTTTCGATACCCGTATGACTCGATCGACTGCTGTTTCGTGATCTTTCGTGTGCAAAGGCCGGCTGGCTTCGTTGTTTAAATAGATTTTTTGCCAAAATTTTTCGATTTTAGTTCGTGTGTGTTTGAAATTCCTTGTTCGCAATTAAATGGTTCCAAGATTTGCACCCTTCAGGAGAAAAAGGAATTACGTTAGGGTTGAAAGGAGCAACAAGTTGCTTTATTGGTTGTTTTCTCCAGAAAGAAGAGAGGAAGAGAGAGACGAATTAAACATTCTCGAACCAAGGAACCAACTGTACTCGTAGTGGAAAGCGACAAGAGAAACACCAATTATTGCGATGAGGCGAGCGCCAAGAAAAAAACAAGACGCGTCATCGTCCAGAGAAGAAGCGAGGACCCCTCCTAGAGCTCCCGGGGTAGTGAGACGACAACAACCACCGCAAGAAATATTGCAACAGCAAAGAAAACGACACCAGGACGAAGTTGCTAATTTGACAACAAAGAACTATCGACTTGCCAAAGAGTTGGTGCGTTTTCTCGAGCGTGTTTTTGTCATGCAAACTAGGCATTATTTAATTTCTACTTTCTTCTGTGTACTCAACCTTTTGAATTTCTTCTTGTTTTCCCAGGCTGATCTCCGCCTTAAACATCGTGACGAATGCAAGCATGTAACGAGACTTACAATGGAAAATGTAAGTATGAAATGTGAGAAGCATAATTAAATTATTATCTGGTTTCTAACTGAAATTTCTGATTTTGGGATTTCATGTTATGCGTCGGATTTCTTACGTCGTAGATGAATCTAGCCTCTCGATGCCGTGAGGGTATAAGCCATATTGCCATGCTCAAGAAAGAGCTTGCCCTACAACAGAAGAGAACAGCTCAGGCTTTGGCGTCCCAAAGGGAGCAAACAAAAAGAATGGCAGATAACTTGACAAGTAGTTTCATAAGCTTCAGTTCTCAGGAGTCCGGGGAACCGAAAAATCAAAACAATAATAATGGAAATCATCACAACGTTGTAGATGAAGATGAAAGTGTATTGAGGTTAGTATCTTCCACACCCTCTCCCAATCGGGATGGTAGTTGTCAAAGTCGGAAGGGTACGGATGACACGAATTCCAATTCTCCTTTAGATAGATCGATGGCAACGACAACATCAGCATCTTCTCCAAATACGAGATCATCGGCTATTCTGGAACACTCACAAGACATTACTGCAACAACCGCAATACATAAATCAAAGAACGAACTAGATAGCTTTGCACTGGCATCTTCAACATTGAGTGAAAAACCTGGGGAGACTGAGAGCACACAAAAAACACCAGCTTTGTATTCCACACCAAAAAAGAACGGACGGGTTAAGCCTTCAACGTTTGACAGTAACAGTGACAACAACTTCGATGATACAGAAGCTGAAAAGTCAGGTTTCTTTCCATTTTCTGCCTCTCCAAAGGTATCCAATAAATCTAAGTTGACCCTAGACAACAAGTCTTACGATGAAGGATTTCCGTCGGATGCTGTGGATGGAATTCAAGTTAATAATATTGGAAATCATACCAAACCCAACCGAAAGTTGGATCTTTTGAACAGTATTGATGCTTTTGAACAATCGTTTTCTACAGACTTTCCCGACTCATTCACTCCAAAAGAAGGCAACAACAACGCTTCGTCGCCAGTATCTGGGTCGGGGCAAACTACATACAACCCATTCTTTCCCACACCAGAAAAACCAAAGTCTCCAGTAAACTCAATTGTACACGGTATACCGAAAGAAGAGAGCAATTCCAGAGAGACATCAGAAGCATCTCAAAAATTAGAATTCAAGACACCTCCGAAAAATGCAATTGATTTCTCATCGACAAATACTGATGAAAATGATAGAAACGGGGTGCGCCCAAAAAGGCCTGAGAAGACTATCCCGTCAACCGCCCGTGCGCGTTATGAGAAAGTGTTGGCCCCTCGCGCCAAAAGCTCCACTCAGATCAATGATTGTGTTCGAAACGAAGAGCAGAAAAACTCACCATCAGCTTGCAAGAGTACTGGTACTATCTTCGGGAGAAAATCTCAAAGGAGACAATTAGGCAAGAACCTAGATTCTACTGAGAATGATTCAAAAGCTAGAGACCCAATACTTGCTTCGCCATCGTCGCGACAGAAGCGGCAACCTCACGAAGCTATTCTGAACATTGTAGATACGTTTGAACAAACTATCCCTAGTGGCATCAGTAAAGAACAAAAAACGTCCACTCCACCTCGCTTTCAAGGACCCATCAAAAGCTTGCGACGGCGCAGCGTGAAGAAACCCATCTCCTACGCTGAGCCACCTCTCAACACAAAACTTCGAAGAGGGGACACATTCTTTCCTAAAACTAGTCCAAATATGACGAATGACGATGATTGCAATGGTCGTGGCGACCAAAATCAAGTTCCGAATCTGATTAAACCAGCAGCTGTTGTCTCGCCATAATATTTAGGGTATTAGGAAGAATGCTACAGTGCAATAATGTCACTCGATGGAGAATGCACTAATAATTCTCAATCGTTGTTACCAAAAACATTGGATTCCTATCCCTCATCATTCCAACGCGAGATTGTACTACTATTTACTATATAACCATTGTACTAAATATATTTAATTTAAGGGGTTGACATTAAATTCTAACCTCAAGCACATACCAAATATATTGAGAAAGTCACGTCGTACTCATTTCAAATAAAAGGCGTTAAATGTGCATCGTTCTATTAGAACAACGAAAAAGTAATTTGAATCAAAATAAAAAACCATTACTGAGTTTCGCGGGTATTTAATAATCTACTCTAGACTGTCAGCGGCAATCTTCACGATCGGGACTGTTGATCCTGGTTCTTCTGCATCACCCCAATCAAATCCTTGACCCTTTTCCCAGGCCTCTTGAAAAACTTTGAGGATCTCAGACTTTGCATCCTCGACAGAAATAACAGGGATTCGGAAACCGATTCGATATTCATCAGTCATCAACTTATTTCGTCTCGTTTCGTGTTGTCTTGTCACACGCACGTCCATCCCTAACCGATCGACGTTGGTCACTCGAATATCCTCAAGTTTCTCGACTTCTAACAAGTGTTGAGCCGTGCTCTCTAGATCATTCTTGAACTCCCGATTAAGTTTCTTGACAATTAAATTTGCCTCCTTCGACAAAATATCGGGAGCGGCCGCTTTATAGTCTTCCACGTCCACCCATTTCGCCATGACACCGAATCCGCCAACGTAATATATTTTCTCGGGAATTAATCTATAGAAAGCAAATTTTGGTGAATCCATGACCTGGTCTGCGTAGACATGCGTCAATGAGTATCGCATTCTGATAGCGTCCATGTCCTCTGCATCACGGGGGATCTTTTCGACCTTGCACGTGAATGAACAACGAGAAACATCTTGACTAACTTCTGCTGTTTCACTGGTAATTTGAGTAAATAAGGTGACGAGATCGGAAGCTCCATCACCCTCATTATTGAGGGCATTTCGTTCAATATTGATTGTGTGCATGGACATGTCGTTCATCAACAAGACAGGATTGCCGTCATCGTCTAAAACGTAATCAACAAAAGATCCAAATGGTGCACCTTCGATTCCATTGTGACCTGATACAGTACAAAGAGTTCCCGATGTGCAAACACTGGCTACCGTTCTAGCCTTTTCGTTGACATTCAATCGAAGTTCCCACAGATAATCCGATTCAGCTTGCGCGTTCTTTGCCTCCCCGTTGACCTCGTTCTTTGCCTCCCCATTGACCTCGTTCTTTGCCTGCCCGTTGACAGAAGCAGCAGTTGCACATTTCGGGATTGGATTGTTCTTTGTACCTACATATAAATTCAACGTTTTCAGACCATTTTGAACAATAACGAATTGAGCGAGAGATTTAAATTTAGAGGATATCGGTCGTTAGTCGCAATCGAGTCGAAAAGAAAAAATTGTTCCTCAATCGATTTTCAAATCTTACCGCTGGGTGATTGCAGATGGTGGCGGTTTGATGAGGACGAAGGTACGAAAGATTGAACCTGTGAAAGTATCCCGCATACAAGTAGTATTCCGAAAATAGTTCCCTTCGGTCTTTGCCTACGAATTCCAATGCAATGAGCCATGATTCGTGTGTTGATTATGTGAAATAACCGCGAAATATTTCAAATTGCAAAACTTTTATTCCAGCTATGGTCTTGATCACTAGTTTGCTTCTTCTTTCACTCTCTATGGTAGACACTAGGTTGGGCACAAGAAAGAACCAGTTATTCGATGCACTTTCTTTGTCGGAATG
>Ga0163111_10002623_pt1 | contig 11461 bp, 12 predicted proteins | sample CRUFie1St18metaG_FD_109645 | JGI IMG/M metagenome (GOLD analysis project Ga0163111, IMG submission 109645) | Marine microbial communities from the Costa Rica Dome - CRUD Field 142mm St18 metaG | ecosystem: Environmental > Aquatic > Marine > Oceanic > Photic zone | place: Costa Rica: the Eastern... | reverse complement strand
GTCGGGCTCATAACCCGAAGGTCGCAGGTTCGAGTCCTGCCCTCGCTACTAAAACAATAAAACGGTTATACTTTTATAAAAGTGTAACCGTTTTTTAATTCCTTAGATATCACCCTTTAAGCATCTTGTGAAAAAAGGGAAATCATCTGTGACAACATAGTAATAAATGCCTTCAGGGAAATCCGGGGTTACTCCAAATCGTCCATTACATTGATCTAAATCTCCAAGGCCTTCAACGTATTCATAATCCTGTGTAAATGCACCCATTGGGATTGGAGTATTAGGATTGGATGTACCCTGAACAGGCCCACCAATTAATGCAGTTAAAGTTGTAGGTCGATTAGCATCAGGATCAGATTTTAATCTATAACTCGGAGTTAGTGACTTGATTCTGCTATTAGAATTATTAGCGTCAGAATAACCATATCTTGCATATACTGGGAACCCATCTGAAGCCCATCCAACTATTGTCATCCCTTGATTATCGCCAAGAAAATCTACCAACAGTTCTGGTATTCCATGGTAATGATACTCACCATTAGGTTGGACATGAGCATGATTCATGTCATCTCCAAAGTCAAAAGTGTCATGCCCTAAGGCTTCAATATTCCAATTCCCCTGACCTTGTGCTAAACTACATTCGCCAGCATCATTACATCTCCCAGCTGTCGCAGGATCAAACTTGACACTGTTAAGTGCGTAGGCAATCGCTAAGGCGGGCCCTACAACCTCTAATCCACTTTCTGTAATTATTTCAGGACAAAGGGTAAATCTCTTGTTTACATTTTGTTCTCTTATTGTGTTAGGGTTATTGGGGTTTGGAAAGGTTCCTACTTCATGATTTGGTATTCCATTACCAATAAGAATTCTGTCTGAACCATCTGAAGACCATGAGTATCTACTGTAATTATTCACAGATTCATCATCATTATAAATTTCATCATTGATATCGACCAAAATTCCAGCAGTTGAGTAATCCCCAGAACAGTTTAAATCATTTTTATCTTGAGGTTCTTCATTTACGTTACACGAAAACAATAGGATTATTGTAAATAATTTAAATAGAATTCTCATGAAGGCACTTTTAATTTTAGATGGCAAATTATCTACTAGGTTTAATGAATACAATTAGAACGATTTTAATCAATTTTTTATATAATTAAAAATCAATATATTAGAGTAGTTAATTTAAAACTAAATAAAATGAAAAAAATATTTTTATTTACCTTCTTAATAATGTTTACATTTTCATGTAATCAGATGGTTGAAAAGCCAAAAACTAATATTAATCCTGAATATTCCAAAAATTTAAACACTGCTCAAACTTTTTTTGAATTGTTTTTTAGTGAAGATATTGAAGCGCAAAAACCTTTAATTTGTCCCGGAGTTACACATTATCCCCCATTTTATGGTTCTCAGCCAGGAAAATATGAAGCTTTTATGGCAGCTGGAAAAGCATGGATGGATACCTTTGATGAAATAACTTATAATGCTGAAGTTTGGCTTCCAGGAACAGACTCTCTTGGAAACCCTAATGGAAGTGTTAGAACTTATGGTGTCTGGACGGCAAAAAATCCAATGAATGGAAATATAATAACTACTAAAGCATATCATTCTTTTGAGTTTAACCCCAAAGGTCAAATACATGAATTAAGAGATTATTTTGATGCATCAGGTGCAATGGCAGCTGCAATGAAAAAATCAGAATAGATTTGATATGAAATCTTAATTTACCCTCCTAATGGAGGGTTTTTTATTTCCTACCTTTACGCTAATTGAATGCTTTTTGAAAGAAAACAAAAAACATAAATCTGGTTTCATTTCCATAATTGGAAATCCAAATGTTGGCAAATCAACATTATTAAATGCCTTGATAGGTACTAATCTGTCTATCATAACTTCAAAAGCTCAAACAACGAGACATCGGATTTTAGGGATTTTAAATGATAAAGATTATCAGATGGTTTTTTCTGATACACCAGGTGTTATTAAACCATTATATGAGATGCAAAATTCAATGATGAGTTTTGTAAAAGAATCACTAAATGATGCAGATATATTAATATTAGTGGTAACAGTAGATAACATAAAATTAAAAGAAGAAAAACTATTTGATAGAATAAAAAAAAGTAAAGCTCCTCTACTTGTTTTAATAAATAAAATAGATTTATCTAATCAAAATGAAATTGAAAAAAATGTAACACATTGGGAAGCTATTTTTCCTAAAGCAGGTATTTATCCAATTTCTGCCTTAAACGGATTCTTTATGAATGAACTTAAAAATATAATTTTATCATATTTACCTTACAGCCCTCCATTTTTTCCAAAAGATCAGTTAACCGATAAGCCAGAGCGTTTTTTTGTAAATGAAGCTATAAGAAAACAGATTCTTCTTAGATACGAAAAAGAAATACCTTACTCAGTTGAAGTTAATACAGAAGAATTTCATGAAAATCAGAAAATTATCAAAATCCGCTCTGTAATTTTAGTAGAACGTGATTCACAAAAGGGAATACTAATTGGGCATAAGGGAGAATCTTTAAAAAAAGTTGGAATTGGAGCAAGAATATCTTTGCAGGATTTTTTTGGTAAAAAAATTCATTTAGAACTATATGTAAAAGTTTCTAAAAATTGGCGTTCTAATAATTCTATGCTAAAGAGATTCGGATATAACAATTGATTAATATTTAATTATATTTAGAATATATATTATCTATAATGAGACTTAATTTTACAGCTCTTTTAATTTTTATTATAAGTACTTCTTGTGTAAGTCCAGAAAAAAATTTACCAAATATAATTTTCATTATGTCCGATGACCACGCATATCAGGCAATAAGTGCTTATGGTCATGGTTTAAATGAAACCCCTAATATTGACAGGATAGCTTCTGAAGGAGCTCTTTTTAATAATGCGTTTGTAACCAACTCAATCTGTGCTCCAAGTAGAGCAGTTATGTTAACTGGAAAGCATAGTTTTATAAATGGTAAAGTAGACAATATTCAAGACTTTAATTGGGACCAAGATAATTTTGCCAAACAACTTCAAAAAATTGGTTACCAGACAGCAATGGTGGGAAAAATTCACCTTCGTGGTCTCCCTCAGGGGTTTAATTATTCAGCAGTATTGCCAGGACAGGGTCACTATTACAATCCTGATTTTATAATCAATGGAATTAAAGAAAGAATCAATGGTTATGTTACTTCTATAACAACTGATTTAGCAATCAACTGGCTTAAAAATAAACGTAAAAAGGATAGTCCTTTTTTGCTGCTATATCATCAAAAAGCACCACACAGAAATTGGAAACCTGAAAAAAAATACTTCAACCTTTTTGACGATAAAACTTTTAGTTTACCACAAAACTTTTTCGACAACTATGAAAACAGAGGGACAGCTGCTAAAACACAAGAAATGCTTATCGCTGCGTCTGAAGAACAAATTAATTCTGCTCACGGAAATGGTGGACATGCTAGATGGGGTCATGATTTCAAAATGATTACTGACCCTTATGGAAAAAGAACGGGCTTTGAAGATGAACTAAAACGTTATACTCCAAAACAAAGAGAAGAATGGCTTAAAGCTTATACACCCAAGAATATTGATATGAAGACTAAAAATCTAAAGGGTGATTCTTTAGCTTTATGGAAGTTCAATAGATATATTAAAGATTATCTACGCACAATACAATCTGTTGACGACGGAGTTGGAGAAATATTAGATTATTTAGATAATGAAGGACTTGAAGAAAATACTATAGTGATTTACACGTCTGACCAAGGTTTTTATTTAGGTGAACATGGATGGTTTGATAAAAGGTTTATGTATGAAGAATCACTTCGTACACCACTAATAATGAAATATCCAAAAGAGATTAAACCAGGAATAAAAATTGATCAAATGATTCAAAATCTTGACTTTGCTCCAACACTATTAGATTATGCAAATATTAGTCCATCAGTAGAAATTCAGGGTCTTTCATTCAGAAATATTGTAAATCAAAATCAGTCTAATTGGAGAGATGCTATATATTATACATACTATGAATACCCATCAGTGCACATGGTTAAAAGACATTATGGGATAAGAACTGATAGATATAAACTTATTCATTTTTATTATGATATTGACGAATGGGAACTATATGATTTGAAAAAAGATCCCTCAGAAATGAATAATCTTTATAATGATCCTAAACATAAGAGTATTCAAAAATCACTTCACAAAAAACTAACTGAACTTAGAAAGTATTATGGAGATTCTGATTCACTAAACAAATTCCATATAAATAGCTATTTGTCAAAAATGAATAATTAGTAATTTTTTTAACTAATTTTATTATAACCTTTTAATTAAAAATAAATTAATACTATAAGTGTTGACCTTCACGGTCTAAGACATAAAGAGGCCCTTGAAAAAGTAAAAGAGGTCATTATTAATGCAAAAAAAAAGGGGGCCTTTTCATTAACAATAATAACTGGAAACTCTACTGAATTACAAAGACGCATTTTTGAAAATGTTTTAGCTGAAAGTAATTTTACATATTACATTCCAAGTTGGAATTTAGGTCAAATTATTGTAGAGTATATGGACTTAGATACTTATAAAGGAGATTGATTAAAGAGAATACGCCGATTTTAATAAGGAACTTCAATCATAAAGAATTACTCCTTTCGCAGTCAATGAATAGACTTCTTTTGGTTTTTTAATTGATTCAATAATTGTTTCTGAATCACCTCTGTCACGTGCATAATGTTTTAATTCCTCTATTGGTATAGTCCTTGTATAAGCTTCACCACTAACCATTACATCTTTACCTTTAATATCTTTGGGCACAAAAAATGCATAATCTTTAAAGCTCACCATAACCTCATTATTATTCCCTATGTCAAGCTTCATCCAACAACCCTTCATTTGACAAACATCTTTTACTTTTGCTTTAAATGAGGTAGTGAATTTTTCTTTTGATTTATATAAGGTTTCAATTTTTGAGTTGATTGTAATTTTCTCATTTGCTATATCATCTCCAAATTTTAATTTTTGAGCATTTATTGATACAGTAAAAATTAAGAAGAGTATATAAATTCTTTTCATTTGAATTGATTTATTGTTAATAATACCTCTAAGAGAATGGGGTGGATATCAAATCTGATCATCTTGAGGTTTAAAAAAATTTAACAAGAATGAGTACCCCAAAAAATTTTCTAGTCATTATCTTGATCTGGATATATTTCTTCACTTTTATTTCCATCAAGATGGACTTCTAATTCAATTTCAATTAAAAATCCTGGTAGGGCTAATTCATTAACACCCAACCATGAACCAGTTGGAAAGTTATTTTTGTAGATTTCATTTCTGTATGAGGAAACTTCTAAAAAAGCAGGCATATCTGTTGTAAAAATATTCTCAACAACGACATCCTCAAATGATGACCCATAATGATCTAAAATCTTTTTTAAGTCATTGTAACAGTTTATCATTTGTTGTTTCATATCACCTATCGCAGTTGGAGATCCAGTTTGATCCATGCTTACGGCACCTGAAACTTTAATTTGATTACAAATTTTTACTGCATGAGAGTATCCGTAAGCATTTTCAACTTCTGGTCTTAATAAAAAATAATCTGGTTCTTCATCACATTCATTTGATGTTTTTATTTCTCCGCATGAAACTAAAAGAAGTGTAACGGCAAAAAGTAATTTTTTCATTTTAATTTATTTATGATTTATAGATAATTGGTTTAAGATCATGTAACAATTGCATAATTAAAAGGATATAAGTAAAAATATATTTCTTCATATTACTTAATGATTAATTATTTAATTTATTAGCCACAAACAGCCAATCATATTTATGTAGGGTATTGCTAAGTTGTAATTATTTTTTGCTTTCATTCAGGTTTGATTAAAATATTTTATGTAAAAACATTTTTTTAAGTTTTTAATTTTTATAATCAATTTAAAGATATTGGTAACCCAAAATCTAAGGGAGAAATAAATTCTTTACAATTTGAACTTCCAATTAAAACTAATTCTCTAAGAGCATAAAGTTCATTTAAATCAAAAATTAAAACTAAATTCTGTTGACTTGTATTTATTGGGTATTTTCTTTTACGGTTTTTACTTATACACAGGTTATTCCAATACTCAATATCAATTTCTTTTACAACCAAATGAAATGCCTTTAGTTCTCTATGAGTAAGTTCTATCATTATGTTTGCAAATGATAAATGAAATAAACTATGTGATTCACAATAACATAGTTCCCCAAAAAAATTTTTTCTTACAACATTTACATCACCGCACATAATTATAATTTTCGTTTTATAAATATAATAAATTATTTATATTTAGTCTAAATAAATTTAATATGATTCGAAAACTATATATAAAGACAGTTTTAATTTTTTTACCATTTGTTGCGTTAAGTCAATCAAAACTTAACAAGGATAAAAATTCAATTTTAAAAATGTGTGGATGCTACGAGATAGAATTCAAATTTAGTGAAACATTTAATTACTCAGAAGATGAAAATTATGTGCCTTCAAAAAATTATAGATCTTTTGCATTAGAAGCAGCAATTCCAATAGTAAATGATAAGAAAAAAATTTCCATTCAACATTTATTAATTGTGGGTTATGGATCAGAAAAAACGATTGTCAAACATTGGAGACAGGACTGGATTTATGAAAACCGTGACTTTTATGAATATGTATCAAATAATAGATGGAACTACACAAAAATGAAAAGTTCTGATGTTAAAGGACAATGGTCACAAAAGGTTTATCAAGTAGACGATAGTCCAAGATATGAAGGAACAGGGACTTGGGTCCATTTAGGTAAAAATAGTTACTGGGAGAGTACAAGTCAAGCTCCGTTACCAAGAAGAGAGGCTTCAAAAAGGAGTGATTATAATCTAATGGTTAGAAATAATAGACATGAAATAAAAGAAAATGGCTGGGTTCACGACCAAGACAATAAAAAAATTTTAGTTGAGAATAATGATAATATTTTAATAGCTGAAGAAAAAGGATATAACACATATAAAAAAGTCGCAGAAAAAAAATGTTCGTTGGCCTTTGATTGGTGGAAAGAAAACTCAGCAAAATGGTCTTCTGTGAGGGCAGTTTGGAAAAAAATTTATGAAAAAAATGAAGATCTAACGTTAAAAGATAAAGTTGATAAAATGAAATTATATGAATATTTATTGTTTACTGATGATTATGATACACCTGAAAATATTGAAAATTTAATTAATTCATTTGTCATTTACTAAGTCCAATTTTTTAAAAATTCATATGTGTTTGTAGAGTATATGGACTTAGATACTTATAAGGGAGATTAAGTTCTAATAGCCCTATTTTAATGACATTACATTACTATTTAATTTGCTTAAGTTATATTTAGTTCCTAAATTAATGTCACTATAGTGTCACTTTGAGATATAATTGGTGTAAAAGAAAAAACCCTCCGCTTGGGAGGGTAATTACATCACTTTATAGGTGCATTAAATTGATACCAATTAATAAGTTTTCCATCATTAAATTGATACCATTCTATCGTATTAAATTTTTCAGATGTAAATTCTGCTAAAACCCACTCACCAATATCACCAGCCTTTGGATTATCGGTTGGAGTATTTTTTACTGAAAACGCATAATCTGTGGTCCAGCCCCACTCTATTCCATTATTTTTATTTTCCTCATATTCTTTCTTTATAAGACTAATCAAATCATTTGGTCCTACTCCTTTATCTCCATTAGCAAAACGTAAAGTAGCATTTTCATCTACTAAAGAACTAATTTTTTCGTAATCTCTTTCAAACCAAGCTTTATCAATTTCTTTAAAAAGATCTACTGAGCTACTTGAAGCAAGCATAACTTCTTGATTAGTATTTATAATGAATCCATTTGAATTGATTTCATCGTCACAAGGTTTATTATTTTGGTTACATGCGGATAGCATTAACACAAAAAGAAGTAATTTTTTCATTTTAATTGATTTATGATTAATAATGTCTCTAAGATATAGAGAATGGGTTGAAAAGAAAAACCCTCCACATGGATGGGAGGATATAATTATCTGAAATTTCCGAAAATCATCTATTTACTTTAATAATTGTATTTCTTTAAAATTAGGTTTGTTTCCTGTATCAATCCAGTTGATTAAGTCATCAAATGCCTTAGCAAATTGTTCATTAGATATATTGCAATGACCTTCATTATCTACATATTGCTGGGCGAAGAAATCAATAGACTCCTCTTTTTCTAAAGAAAATTTATAAATTTCATTAAATCCAGGAGGTAATAAGGGATCATAAGTTGTCATAACATTAAGAACAGGATCTGATAATTCCCCATCAAACTCTCTTATATTTTTAAATAATTCATTTACATTTTTATCAAAATCGTATCTACGAACCTCTTGATTTAATTTTTCGTTGAAACTATCAAAACCATCATACATAGTTAAACGATTTCCAATAGCTAAACCTCCATAATTTTCAATTGTTCTTTTTATAACCCACTGACTAAAACCAATTATTACAGGAATATCCTCTTCTTTTACTTTTAAGTATTCGGCAAAAATTTTGTTGAAAGATTTATTTTTTGATATTAACTTTTTAATTTCCTCGTCAGATACATATTCATTACTATTTACTATTTTACCATCATTAGCTCCATAAAAATAATCAAACAAAACAAGTCTGTCTAAGCAAATTTTAGAATGAATATTTGGAGATGGTAAAAAGCTGCACATGGGAAGCGCTCCATCATATTTATTCTTATAAGTTTCAATACTAGCTATAGAAATCATACCTCCCATAGAATGACCAGTTATCAGTGTTAATTCTGGCTGACCATATTTTTCTACAAAATAAGATCTTAAAACTTCTGTTTCTTCAAAGGCTTCGAAAAAAGAGTCTCCTTCTTTACTGAAAGCAGAATAGGCTAATGCATAACCTCTAGTTGTTATAATTTGATTGAATTGTTTCTTATTTTCATCTTCAATGAAACTCTCCAAAGGTCCACCTCCTCCTGCTCCTCGAACATACATTACTAGCCCATTATTCCAATTTTCAGGAATTATAATTTTAAATGGTGCATTATCAATTTTTCCTGTTTCAATTTTTTGTCCATATGATATCAAATAAAAGAAAAGTAAAACTAGAAAATGTATTCTCATTTTAATTGATTTATGATTAATAATGCCACTAATATATAGAGAATGGGTTAAAAAGAAAAACCCTCCACTTGGGAGGGTTATTTAATAAATTAAGAATCCATTAGTCTATTTAATCATATTGTTTTTTCATTTCTCCTTCAGCAGTTCTTGTGATTTTAAGATGAGATATTGATTTTTCCTTTTCAACATCATCATTTAAAACTCTAGTGTAATGTTTGCTTAATTCTGAAATTGGTTTTAAAAGATTAACAATTTCATTTAATAATTGTGTTTGTGTTTTATCGTCTTTCATATAATATAGTTTTATTTAAAATAAAGTTTCATGCTTAAAGTATGACTTTACTCTAAAATTCAATTTTCAATTGATGTAACGATTTTTCTGGATGCGTTTTCTCCACCCGCAACTATATTTTGTGCCCAGTTTGCACGGAACATTGTAAATATACAAATTTGTCCCTGAACTTAATGAAGAGGATATGCCGATGATTTAGAAATTAATTTAATTCCTCCCACTTAGTTTCATATCCTTTACTAAAGCTAACGATATTTGGATAGTAGAAAATAGGAAGATTATATGGTTCTAGATAATCTATTAAATCTTGCGATATTTTCCCAAAGGCGTCAACTTTATAAGGTTCAAAGTAATAGTTGTATTCAGCATAATCTTTTTGCAAAACTCCGCCCTCTGAAACATTTTTTGCGTGACTGATTATTGCATCTTCATTTTTAAATCTTTCAATAAAAAGTATATCATCTCCATATTCATAAAATCCATAACCATAAGATTGGGGTTCAACCAAAATTACTTTATCTACATAATTTTCTAAAAAATTGTAAATCTTTTTTTTACTACTGTTTTCGATTTTTAAATATGAAAGAATTATAACTTCATCGTCTCCTTTTTCAATTTCACTTAATGTTTTTGAATTACAACTGAGTAGTAACAGAGTTGTTATGAAAAATAATTTTTTCATTTAAATTGATTTATGGTTAATAATATCTCTAAGATATAGAGAAAGGGTTACATATCAAATCCGATCCCATTATTCCAATATAAAAATCTGTTAGTAAATTTATAGTTACAGGACATAATTATCTGAAATAAAAAATCTTATTTTTATTTAGAATAAATAAAAATAAGATTATCTTTGCATTTAATTGCTATTAATAATGAAATTCAAAAATGTTTTTTCGGTTGTATTCTTATTTATTTCTGCTAAGATTTTACCTCAAAATATTTCAAGTGATTCTTTAGGGTTAAATTTAAAAGAAGTAATTATTTCTGCAACACGAACCCCAAGAGAACTCTCTTCTCTTCCCCTTCCTGTAACTTTAGTGGACCAAGAGATTATAAGTTCATCTGGGGTAGTTCGTCTTGATGAAATTCTTATCGAACAGACTGGTGTAAATATTGTTGCTGACGAAAGTGGTTTCGAAGGTATACAAATGCAGGGAATTTCATCAGACTACATTCTTATTCTAATTGACGGTGTCCCCTTAATTGGAAGAAAAGCAGGGAATTTTGATTTAAGCAGAATGGCTATCGGGAATATAAAACAGATCGAAATTGTCAAGGGTCCTAGTAGTAGCCTATTTGGTTCTGAAGCCTTAGGTGGTGTTATAAATATTATTACCGAAGAACCAAAAACAAAAAAATTGAATGGGAATTTTTCTTATCGTTTTGGATCATTCAATCAACAAGATATCAATACTAATATAAAACAAAACTCAGGAAAATTTAAATTTAATTTTTTCTTTAATCGTTTATCTAGTGACGGTTATCAAGTTGATTCAGAATCTGATCCGCGAACATTTTATCCATTTAAGAATTACACATTACATGGTAAAATATCAAATGATTTTTCAAAAAAATTGACAGGATTATTTTCTTTTCGATTTTATGATAATGAGCAATTATCTATGCTTATACTGAATGAAGAAGATTTTGAAGGAGAAACTCAAGAAAATGATATGAATATTCATTTGAAATTCGACCAAAATGTAAGTAAAAAATTTAATATTGATTACGAACTGTATTTTACTTCTTATAATGCTGATGAATTAATTCAAAGCTTATTGACTGAGAACATTTTAAACGACAATTTCTTTAATCAAAAGTTATTACGTCCAGAAATAAGAGGAAATTTAAAACTCAAATCTAAATCAAACTTTTCTGGAGGGATTGGTTATCAATATGAAGAATTAAGTAGAACTTTCTTTGATGATAATATAAATTTTAGCTCTCAATATTTTTTTATTCAAGGTGATTTCTATCT
>Ga0163111_10002622_pt1 | contig 11462 bp, 12 predicted proteins | sample CRUFie1St18metaG_FD_109645 | JGI IMG/M metagenome (GOLD analysis project Ga0163111, IMG submission 109645) | Marine microbial communities from the Costa Rica Dome - CRUD Field 142mm St18 metaG | ecosystem: Environmental > Aquatic > Marine > Oceanic > Photic zone | place: Costa Rica: the Eastern... | reverse complement strand
TAATCTTTTTCAATTTTTGTAAGTAAGGTATCTTCTCCTAAAATTGCCATTTGTGCCATTGCTGCTAATGGAGATGGACATATTTCGGGCCAAAAACTTTGACAATCTTCATTCCAAGGAAAATTACCATCCTTGTCAGTGGCTATAATTAATATTAATTGATGATCATCTGTAGAAAATTCAGCAAAAATACCATCTCGTTCTAATTGTTTTGCCCAAACTCTTTCAATATCTGTTTGTGTTTCCTTTTCTAAAATATGCATAGCTAAAGGAAGGTCATAAATTTCTTTGTTATCCAAAATTTGATCATTGATTTCTATATTCCCTAATTGAACTTGCTCAATAATTCGATTAAAAATTGTTCCAATAATTGATAATCCTTTATTTTTTATTGGAAAAAAACTTAGTATTTCATATCCAGAAGTATGTGAATAACCAAAGGTATGAGCAAAAGGCCTTTCAAGGTTTCCTTCACCATCAACTGTTCCATTTGTTGTATGACCAAATTTTTCAACATTCTTTTTAATGTTGTCATAAGTTTTTTTAACATCTTCTTCAGTTATTTCTCTTTTAATTTGTTTGTAAAAATCATCCATAATTTATTGTTTATCATTTAAATATTTATTCAATCCAAAATCAATATTATCTGGTAAAGCATTCTTCGAAAAATATGCCCATCCGATATGTTCGGAATTGATGTGAGGTTTTAGTACTTCTGTTGATTTATAAAAATAAATGTGCAAAGTACTACCTGTCTTATTAGTTGTTTCATGTAAATAATCTGCTTTATTTGGCAATTCAATTTGAGTTTCTTCTTTTAACTCTCTGACCATACCCTCATAGTTTGATTCACCTTCTTTTACATGACCTTTTGGAATAGCCCATGTACCATTTGGACGTTGAAGTAATAGCATTTTTTCTTCATGCTCAATAATTATACCCACTGTAATTTTTGTATCATTATTTGAATTAATAAGACTATCAAATTTATCAAAAGTATTTTGATCTATATATGGATTATTGTTGATAAACTTCTTTTCAAAGCTATCCATTTTATCATGCAATCCTAAAAGAGATCTAATCTCATCGGACTGTCCTGAACTATTTTTGCGAATCATGACATCTATAACTACTCCAACAATCATATTAAGAAAAATAAACCCATTAATAACAATATAGAATACATAGAAAAACCAGGATCCTGGATATGCGGGAAGAGTATTATTCATAATTTCAATCCATCCATCAATTGTTGCTACCTTAAAAAGAGTTAACATTGAAACACCTATATTTTCCCAATGAACTGGATCAACATCACCAAAAAGAATGGAGCCTATAGCGGCAAAAATATATGATTCGATAAATATAAAAAGCAGTACATACCCCACTCGAGGAATTGCTTGAATCAAAGACTCAATCAAAACTCGAAACTGTGGAATGAAACTTATTATTCTCAATAACCTAAACACTCTTAACAACCTAGCAACAATAACCGCACTTAATAATTCAAGAGGGATTAAGCTTAAGGCAACAATAGTAAAATCAAAAATATTCCAATTCTTATTAAAAAATAATAAAGGTTTTTCATACGAAAACATTCTAATGATAATTTCAACTAAAAAGAAAATAGTGATCAAATAATCAAATAAAACAAGGGTTTGTAAAACGTTTGGATCAATATTATAGGTTCTTAATCCTACATTCAATGCAGATAAAATAATAATCGTAATAACAAAAAATTCAAAAAATTTATTTTGCCTAATGGTATAAAAAATTTCCCTTATTTTTGAAAAAATATTCATTGATAACATTATTTTAACCAATCAGGTTTTGTTTCTACATAAACATCTGGAATACCCATTCCTCCAGGATATTCAAACTCGTATTTTTTCCCATCAAAAATAAATCCTAAAATAAAATCGCCATAGTCATGCCCGTATCCCATTTCATCAGTAGACTCAATTATAAAACCAAACTCTAAATTATTTATGAACAACCTACCATCATTATCATCCGATGGCAGTTCCAAACTAAAACCTTTCGTGCTACTATCAAAAACGGCTGAAGTTTCAGCGTGAAGATTTTCTGAAGTCATTGCTGAAATTAAAACATGTTTATTACGAACTTCATTGTCTCCAGTAGCCATGACACCATGATTGGACGAAGAAATATTGGAGGTACATTCATCATTATTTTCAAAAATTGACCAATAATCTCCAGACCAAATCTCTTTCTCATCTATCATAATTTTTATTTGTGCATTATCAACAGTAATACCTGTCATATGAGATATATTATTGATTTCCCAATATCCATCTAACCCTAATTCTTGAATACAATAATCATGCCAGCTTAATCCAGAAGATTTGAAGCTATCTAAATCTTCTTTTGTAATGGTTCCCTGAACAAACTCTGAACCAGCTCCCTCAATAAAAACTGTAAGTCTTTTTTTTTCAATATTTATATCTAGATTCATAGACCTAAATCATTCAAATACTCTGACTTCAATTGTTTTTTAGAAAGATTTTTACGTTTTGTAATCAGTTTATTCTTTTGTCGTGCTTTTAAGCTATCCTTAATCAAATTTTCTAACAACTCTTTGTTATTCCACAAATCGTCTTGAGAATAAAGTCTTATCACATAAAATTCGTGAGCATGTGGACTTTGCAAAGCCTGATTAGGCAAAGAATCGATGTTATAATTCATTTTAGATTTTAATAAATATAAATCAACAAAATAGCGAACAGGTTTTCCTTCTTTGCGATCGCTTTTACCCCATCTGACTTGTGCAAATTTTCCATTCTTTAATTTGTTGTTTGCATATTTTGAATACCCACCTGTCCTGCTAAACACTTCTAATAATCCATCAGCTCCATCTACGGTTTCATAAAGAAAATCTACAGAAGCTCTTAAAAGATCTTCATCTTGATCTTCATTTGGGTGTTCTTTTTTATATGTATCTATGTAATCATCAAAAGAGAATCCGTCAGCTGAACTTTCAGTTTTCTCTTTATTTGAATTAGCTTTTTTATCCGACTTATCTTCAATTTCTCCATCAGGATTATAATCAAAAAGTGAATTTGTCTTGAAATTCATTCTTCCAGTTCTGGCTTCTTGCCAAATTCTTTGGTTTAGTAGCTCTGATGGGTCTTTAAAAGCTTTCATACCTTCCATTCCCACTCCATGATACCAGGCATGAGCTCCTCTACTTTGAATAATAGTTTCATAATTCACATCAAAAATAGATTTAAATACACTAAGATAAGATCCTCTAAAAACAGGTTCACCTTCTGCTTTGGAAACTTCTTTATTCATTGATAGAAATTCATAAAATGTTAGTTCGCCTCCATTTGTTGCTTCAATATTTAATGTAGCGATAGCATGATCTTCAAATTCATCTATGTCAAATGAAATATCTTCTACCATCTCCCAGCTAAAAATTGCAGAGACATCATCTTGATCATCCCATTTTTCAGGATGTGGAGCATAAAATCCATTTTTATCAACCATTACCCATGAAACAAGTTTATCCCCCCAGTAAACACATGGAGCCACCCACCATACCTGCTTTGTATGATTGTAAAATGTTGGGTCATGAGCATAGGGTAATGAAGGGATACATTTTTCATAATCAATATGATGATTAATAAAAGTTATTTCCTCATCTGTAAATACTGGACAAGCATCATCTATTTCTTTTAAAAATGATGGAAACTGTATTTTACTCATCGCATAGGCAAAATCCTCAGTTTCAGCCATCCATTTAACAATAAAATTTCTTAAAAATTGATTTTCCTCATCTGATTTTGTTTTATGAGAAAGTGCCATTGGCCCTGTCTTTTTTTCTTCTTCTTCCTCTTCTAATTCTTCATTGGAGTCGTTATTTGAAACTCGCTCAATGATTTTATTAAGTCTTTCTAAATCAAAAGTTTCAGAATAATATTCTTTACCTACCCCAATACAATTTTCAAAAAAATTATCGCTATCATAATCTCTAGCTATACAAGTTTCAAATAAAGAATCTGTAGACGCTCCTTTTTCGATTAGCAATTCAGCTAAATCATAAGAAGTGTTCATAACAGCAAGTCTTAATATTGTTGGAAACTTTGGAGCATGAAATGAATTTGGTGGTTCTTCCGTATTTCTAATTTCTAAATTAGCATTCGCTTCAATTAACAATTTTGCACAATTAAATTGATGTGGTTCAATACAAAGCAATAAAGGAGTACATGTATCATATGTACCCTCTGCATTTACATTTGCGCCCTGTTCAATTAAGTATTTAACAAGATCATCTTTTCCATCCCAACAAGCATAATGTAAAGGAGTAAATCCATGAGTATCCATAAGTATATCAGTTGCATTTACTTGGGTATTATCGTTATCGATTATTTCTTTTGCTTCTTTTAATCCACCACCTTGATCTGCTAAAAGTTCAATAATTTTTGGTCGTTGTTTATCAGGATTATCTAAAATTTCTTTTGGATGTTCAGCATTCAATTGATCGCAAAAATTTTGAATCCATTTTTTTTCAGCTTCTGCAATTACGCCATCAGCCTGTGCAATCTTAACTAAATTCTTTAAAAATACTTGCAAATCTGTCTGGTTAGAGTCAGCATCAATATTTTTTAAAACATCAATTACATAAATAATATTTTTTATTTTTTCCTCCTGATAATATTTATCACCTTGATTAAAAACTTCATTAAAATTTTTTAAAAATAATTGAAATGTATCCATATCGATGCCATGCGATTCTTGTAATGATACATAAACTGCTGCTAATTCATTTTGTTCATGTTGACCGTCTGCTAAACAGAAAGATAAATAAATAAATGCAACGGATTCTATGTATTGATTTTGATCTTCTTTGGATATTTTACTTATTTCATCTATTTGATTTTTTGTCATTTTTTTCCTTCTTAATTTTAAATATTCTCATCTAACATGAGCTCTTCTATTTTATCAACAAGACCTTCTTCGCCAACTGTAACATCTCCATCAGCAGAAGTCATTTTGCGCAATTTATCAATAATTAATAACTGGATATCCTTGGGAACTTCTTCTTTAATAAAAACGATACATCTTAGTAAAATTTTAGCTTTTTCTTTTCTGTTTTCACAAGATATGTATGTATTTGATGCACGAGATACAGCACTTTTAAAGTCGTCAAAATCTACGTCGCCATCTTCATCGTTATCCACGCCAAAATAATCAATCCAATCCATGAGGATTTTAGCATTTTCAGTAGATTCATCTTTTGAAAGTTCTCCATCAATACCTGCTGTATAAATTAGCATATATGCGAATGCATCAGTAACACTTTGTAGCTGAACTTCAGTCATGAATATATCTATATAGCTTGGAAAATTTTTTTAGTTTTTTTGGCTCATAATGGCTCATAATTTTTCAATTTAATAAAAAAAAAGGCTACCTAAGTAGCCTTTTTAGTAAATCAACTAATATACTATCTATTAAACGTCATCGTTTTGAAACATCTCTTCAATTCTATCTACAAGACCAGTTTCATGTTCTGTGAGAACACCATCAGCTTCAGTTAACGTACGCAGTCTATCAACAATAGCTACATGAGTTTGTTTATCAACTGCTTTTTTAACAAAAACAATACAGTTAGCTAATACATTTAACGCTTCTTTGCCATCACATTCAACATAAGTATTAATTGAGCGATCAATTGCAAGTTTTAAGTCATCTGAATCAACATCACCATCTCCATCCTGATCTGTTCCAAAATGATCCATCCATTCAGCTAGAATGCCCATATGTGCATTGACTTCTTCTTTTGAAATTTCCCCATCAACACCAGCAACATAAACTAACATGTATGAATAAGCATCTGTTACAGTTTGTAATTGTATTTTTGACATTTTATATCTCCTTTTTTTAAGTTAATTCAATAAAAATTGATTATTAAAAGATTACCCTTTCAACAATCCCTCAGTTACTGCAAGAACCGCTTCTTCGTGTTTAGTAACTACACCATCCGCTTCAGCAAGACTTTTTATTCTAGAAGCAATTGCCCCCATATTATCATCTCCTAAGGCTTTTCTTAAAAAAGTACAACATCCCATTAAGTAGTTAGCTCTTGTTTCTGCGTCTGAATCAAAATATAGCGTTCCAGCTTTCTTCCATGCTGATTTTACATCATCAAAATCTGCATCACCATCACCATCGGCATCTAAACCAAAGTGATTTACTAATTCTGCTAATTTGTCAACAGCATATGCACTTTCTTTTTCATCCATATCACCATCTGCAAACATTGTAAACGTAAGAAGATATGCAAAGGCGTCAGCTACTGTTAATTTTACTTCACTCATTCTATTCTCCTTTTGGTTTTAAAATAAATATTCAACAAATATCATACTTTTTTATTAAAAAATCTATTATTCATTTTATTGATTGAAAATAGTGTGGGCGATACTGGATTTGAACCAGTGACCCTCTGCATGATAATTAAATTTTTAATGAAATTTCTGATAATAATTTTCTTGATTTCATTCTCATCTCAATAGATTCTTCAATTTTACCACTGATACTTTCAATAATATTTTGTTTAGGAATAGGAACTAATATATTTCTAAGGTCATTGTCTGAGATTGCTGGAATGGCAGCTCCAGTTCTGTAAACAAGTATTTGTTGAAGAAAATAATCAGTTGTCAAGAAATATAATAAATAGTATGGATTAATTTTTAAGTTTCTAAATATTCTAAATCCACTCGTACAAATTGATCCATTATGATTTTCTTCAACCAATGCTGTTGCATGCTTCCTACTTCCAATTGAGTTGCCTGCTATAGCAGTAATAATATCCCCTTCTTGTAATTTATAAGATGCTCGACTTGGAAGTTCATGTGGATAATATTTGCTTGATTTAAATATTTCAAAAGAAGAGGTGTTTATATCTGATAATTCTACATAATTAACCCTTTTATCACTTCCCGGTTTGATTTTTGAGCTCTTCTTCTTAACTATTGTCGTTAAATCTGATAATTTTTGTGATCCATAATTTTCTAAAGAAGTAATTAAATTTCTAAAATCTGGAGAATAATAATCATAATCAAATCTTGTCTTTACTTTATGTCTGTCCACAAAAAAAGATGATGATGTCAAATTTAGTTTATTGTTTTTAAAGTTTGAATAATCTGAAATTATTTCTGATATATCTTCATCAACTATTTTTTCATTATTTTCATTTAAAATTAATTCACCAAATTTATTTTTTTTATAAATAGTAGTTCCATTTTTGTTGCCTTTATATCCAATCTTTTTAACGCTGGAAAAGAAAACATTTTTATCATTTTTTTTCCCTTTTTTTCTTAAAAACAGTAGACTTGTTTTAACGCCTGTGCCGTATGGAATAAAAGTTTCATCTGGCAATTTAATTATTGATAAAATATTAGATTTATTTTTTATATAATTCCTTAAATATTCATTTGATGAATTTTCGAAAAGACCATTAGGCAATACAATACCCAATTTTCCATCGTCTTTTAGCAGATCAAAACACCTCTCAATAAATAATATATCAGGTACTTGTCCTTTTAAAATTGTATCTGTTTTTTCAAAATCTCCCCATTCCCCAGTCCATTTATATCCCATATCAAATTTTGAAAGCAAATTCTGATTAATAATTTTTCCTTGAGATCCAAATGGAGGATTAGTGATTACTAAATCAAAACTTGTAATGGGATTTTGAAGCTGGCTTAGTTCTAATTTAATTTCATCAAAATCATTCAATGAGTTATTTATTAAAATATTTGGATCACCATCACTATGAAGCAATAGCTTCATTTTAGCTAATCTTGCTATTCTTTTATCAATATCTATTCCATATAGATTATTACAAACGTATTTTTTTAAGTCAGTTTCTGGATAATTTTTTTTTATATAGTAAAAGCAAGAATTTAAAAAACCTCCACTACCAGATGCAGGATCTATAACCGTGTCACTTGGAGTTGGTTTAAGAATTTTTATAATCAAGTCAATTACTGGATCAGGAGTAAAAAACTGTCCTCGATCACTTTTATCAAATCTTGCTAAAAATTTTTGAAAAGCTAATCCCTTTACATCAATTGAAGAATTATTCAAATCAATTCCTTGCAATTTATTGACAGCAAACGCTAAGCTCTCAAATGACAACTTAAAACTATTATTTAAATCAAAAAGCTGGGGGTAATTTTTCAGTGCAAAATCATTTAAACTTTTAATTCTTTTGATAAATTTTGTGGAGGCTTTACCTTTTAAAATAGTGGAATATTCTTCATTGTCTATTCGAAAAAAAGAATTAGAATTTTGTTCATCTAAAATTTTAATAAAAAGAATTTGAATAAATTGATCTAAAGCATCATGCCTTGAAACACCTTCATTGGCATAAATAAAATTATGAATTTCTTCAAATTTTCTTGAAAGATTCTCTTCAGGATATAGATTAAGCTTCATATTTGCCACATTTGTGTATTTGATAATACACATTTGTGTCAAAATATAAAAGTATTATCTATAATCTAATTGAGATTTATCAATTAATTGTTTTTGAGGAGATGTTTGCGATATACAATCATCGATATTATCATACCATGGATGTAAAAGCTTATGTCTTTTAAAATTATCATATTCAACTAAAATATCTATTGTATAATTTTGCTGTAAGTGATTTGGAGATTTCGCCTGATGATTTAAATTATTACTATTAGCAAAAACGAATTCATGTTTTTTTGTTCTCATAAAAAGATCAACGGCTATAATGTTAAACTCTCCAACTAATGGTCCTGTTGATTTAATTTTAGTTTGAGGATCAACTCTTGAACTTGGCATGTGAGTTTGCAATATCCTGCATGGTGCCTGTAAATCCCAATACTTTTGTTCAGTTAATTGACTTTCATCAAAACTATCAATCCAATTATTAAAATCCCTTTTGTTTTTCCAAATATTCGATAAATCTGGTATTCCAGGTCCAGGATTTTCCTTAAGCCATCTAAAATTAGGAAAAGATTGATTATTACTTGAATCCCATTGCATCTTCTTTTTCACATAGGATTTTTTACCTCTTTTATAAATACTTTCTATTTTAGATTTCCTGTCGAAAGAATGACTTAATAAAAAATTAATTAATTTATCTTTTTTAGTAAAACCTGATCTTTTTTCTGAGTTAGTTTTAATTCCTTTATTTTCAATAATAAGTCCTTCATTCTTAGGCCAATTATTTTTTCTTATATAGAAATCTCCTCTTGCTGCCTTTGATGAATAACCACCCTTTGGTTTTTCTTTTATCCTAAATACTTCGAACCCTTTACTGATAGCATATTCCTTAAATTTTAATTCAGTAATCGAACCTTGAATTGCTCCTTGAGATCCAGGACTCATTTCTAAGGCTTTAATAAATGTTGAAAAATCAACACCAAACTCTTTTTCTATATATAATTTTAACATTACTTGACTTCTATGATAGTGTGGGCGATACTGGATTCGAACCAGTGACCCTCTGCGTGTTCACGCAGATTGTATTCCTCTATGATCACCCATAATTACAAATTGTAGTCAATTTGTATACCCAATTTACGCTTTGTTTGTTGCACTTTGAAGAATGTTGAGTATAATGTGGAGCTATATATCTTCAACATTTCTTGAAATAGTAGTTTTACAATCTAAAAATATTGTATCTCTTTCCTCATCATATGAGGCACTTTCAATTTCTAAATCAGGCTCATCTTCAAAAGATAATCCGTCTGGATTTTCCGCAAAAGTAATTAGTTTTGTGTCTGGTTTAATTGGTTTTAAAAGTTTTATTAATTCACTTGCTAACATAGTTAATCCTCCTCTACAGAATCAGTAATTTTTAATTCTACGCTTGAATTAATGTAAATGTATGATTCATTATCCTCCAAAGGCCACGTTTCAATACCATCTACGAATATTTTTACATCGCCACCAAAATCTCCGTATTCATCTGCATTGTCATCAAAAAAAGCAACCTTTGCATTGGGATGTTTTTCCAATAAGTTAATTAAATTTTTTACATTCATTATTTTTTTCCTTTTTTTTTACGACTCTAAATAAGTTTACGATATTTTTGAAGATAGGTGGTAGAAAAAAAAGGCTACGTTAAGTAGCCCTCTTGTTTGTCGTCATCAAATGACTTTATAGACAATGTGGGCGATACTGGATTCGAACCAGTGACCCTCTGCGTGTTCACGCAGATTGTACTCCTCTATGATCACCCATAATTACAAATTGTAGTCGATTTGTAGAACTAATTTAGGCTTTGTTTGTTGCACTTTGAAGAAGTTTAATTAATCTGTTGCACACCAAACAAAGTCTTTGTATTCAAAATTATAACCATCTTCATCATTCATACTATCATTGCAATAAAGAAAACAAGAAAATATTCCAAAACAAGTCTCTATATCACTTTCTTCATCGTCTAAACGCTCTTGAAGATCTTCCTCGAATTGTTCTTTTATTCGCTGTAATTCTTTTTCTGAGACATAGGTAGAAAGATTGTCCCAATCACCATACTCAAAGTAAGCTAGCTTTTCAAGATTATCAAAATTTTCATTTTTCAAGTCTTCCATTGATATCTTGCAGATAGCAATATTAGCATCTTTATAAAGCAAATTTTCTGCAATACTCATCAAATCTTCGCCTAATAATTCTGTATCTATATTATTTATTATACTTATAACGTTTTCACTCATCTCTCAATCCTTTATATTGATTCTAAATTTACTTCTCCCTTAAGAATACAAACATCTGAATCAGATCCATAATCAGATAATATTTCATCAATGATAATTTGATTATCTTCCTCTTCTAACTCCTTTTTTTTATTTTCAAATTCTTCTTCATTAATACATTCTGCAATATCATCATAGCTCATATTCATATCGGACCAGCCATCATTGAATGAATATTCTCCATTAAGATCATATATCGAAAATTGATGTTCATTGTTTTCAATAAAAGAAATATCAAATTCTTTTTCGATTGGAATAGTTATAGAACCTCCTCCATCGAAGTAATTATTTTTAGCTACTAATAACTCATCGTTGTCCCAATCTTTTAAAAGATAAGTTTCTGTTTGTTCGATAAAGTCAGTTTTAATGGTTAATTTTTCGCAAGAAGATAAATCAAAACTATCATTTTTTTTCCATACAAAAATTCCACTTTCATTTTTTTCTATATTCCAAAGTTCACTCATCTCTCACTCCTTTATATTGATTCTATATAAGTTTACGATATTTTCGAAGATAGGTGGTAGAAAAAAAGGCTACCGAAGTAGCCTCTCTTTTGTCGTCTATACTTGACTTCTATGATAGTGTGGGCGATACTGGATTCGAACCAGTGACCCTCTGCGTGTCGAGCAGATACTCTAACCAACTGAGCTAATCGCCCCAATTTTCAAATTTAGCTTAACCAGTAACTTTTACTATTAATTTGTC